>JGI24025J20009_10001158_pt1 | contig 20131 bp, 24 predicted proteins | sample Cruoilmetagenom3_FD_20009 | JGI IMG/M metagenome (IMG submission 20009) | reverse complement strand
TAACTACATTNTAGTCAGTCAAAGAATTTTTCTTAACTTGCTCACAAATAGACTCTGCTCCCAATCTCGCTCTTTTTACTTGATAATTAGGAGATTTCCACCCATGCCAATGGCTAAGCATTATAATTAAAAGCCCCGTCAAAAACAGCCAACTAAATTTTCTTAATATTTTTAAGGCAGCGGCAAACCACAAAATTAAAGCCGGCCATAAAAAACCAAAATAATGAGCATAAATGTGCTGCTTATAATTCCCTAAACCCAATAAGCCCAGCAAAACCCAAGTACTAATTAACCAAAAGGCTTTGTTTTTCCTTAAAAATACTGCTCCCACCGTTAAAAAAGTAAAAACAGAAGAAGAAAAAATCCACTTATCTTTTCTGGTAAAAAGATTGGCTAAAACTTGGTTGCTAATTTCCCAAAATCGACCAATCCCCTTGTAAGCTTTTAAACTAACTGTCGTTTGTCTTACCAGAAAAAAAGTTTTAAAAGCTTGAAAATTGGCAAGGTCATGTTTAAAGTCAAACAAAATCAAAGGAAGCATAAAAACTAAGAAGACCACTCCCGCTAAAATCAGGGAGGCTATAAATTTCTTTATCTGTTTTTTATCTTTTCTGGCTTCCCAAAAAGATAAAAGAAAAAAAATACCGGCTATTGGAAATAAAAGTAAGCCCAAATAGTGAGAATTTAAAGCCATGGCCAAACTAGCTGCCAACCAAGGCAAAAAACGAAATTCTTTTTTTTGCCAAACTCGATACAAAAACCAAATTGATAAAAGAGCAAAAAAACTCATGATGTTAGGATTCCAGGAAAAATTGGAGTAAGCAATCACTATTGGAGAAAAAGCCATTAGGACCGCCGCAATTAGCCCTGTTTTTTTATCAAACCACTCTTTCCCCACCCTAAAGGTTAACCAAACAGTAAGAACTCCCAGTAAAGCAACCATAATCGCCGGACCAACCGGACTAAGCCCGGCCAACAACAGGGCCGGAGCCATTAAGTAGTAATACCAAGGGCCTAAATACATATTGCCAATTGAAGTTTGGGGGCCAATAAACATCAAATCCCCTTTAGTTAAAAACCGGTGAACTATCAACACATCCCGCCCCTGATCGCCTAAAAACTCCATATAGGAAGAAATGCGATACAGCCTTAAAAAAGCGGCTAGTAAAAGGATAAAAAGCAGGGGCTTATTGCCAAATAAGCCCCTTTTAATTTTTGAAAAAGAAAATCCTTTTTTATTCACTTGCCTAAATTCATTTTGAACCAAAGGCCAAACAAATCTTTGAATCCGGCCAAAATTACCTCAAACTTAGCTCCGCTTGCCTTTCCCGCTCGCCGAGCAAAATGGGCAACGCCCACTTGTTCAATTTTAAAACCAGCCTTTTTAGCTTTAATTAAAAACTCTGAGGAAATAAACGGTCCGCGCTCAGACTCTAATTTTGGAATTGTATCAATTACCTTTTTAGAAACCAGCTTAAAACCACAGTCAATATCTTTAACCTTCAGCCCAAAAAGAAAAAGAACCATCAGCTCCCACAACCTTGAACCCCAAATGCGAACGAAAGGAGCCTTACGACCCAAATAATAACCGATGACTAAATCAGCCTTAGTCTGCTTTTGTTTTTCAATTAAGCGATAAATATCCTGAAAATCAAACTGACCATCGGCATCCGTAAAAGTAATCCATTGAAACTTGCTGTTATAAAAACCGCTTTTAAAAGCCGCCCCATAACCCCGGTTGGGACTGTGGGTAATCATTCTTACCTCTGGATGTTCTTTCATTATTTGTTTGACTATTGGCTCGGTTTTATCAGTACTGCCATCATTAACTACAACCACCTCCCACTTTTTGGCCACTTCTTTAATGACAGGAATCGCTTTTTCAATTGTGTTTTTAATATTAGCCTCTTCGTTGTAAGCGGGGAAAAAAACCGAAAGTTCAAGCAAAGGATGTTTACCCATGCAATTATGTTATCATATGCTATAGTTCTTGTCATAGCACATGAAGCAAAAACTCTTTTTCCTTAAGCCCCTGCTGCCAATCTTGCTTCTTTTAACCGTAACCACTTTGCTCATCTGGGGGCCATTCGCTTTAAACGACCAAATGAGCCGGGTTTTTGCTAACTACGATGGCCCTAATTACTTAATCATTGCCAAATGCGGCTATAATCCCGATTGCATTAGAACCACCTTTTCCCAACCTTTGCCTTTAGAATACTACCCAGCCCATTTTCCCGGCTATCCAGGCCTTATTTGGCTTTTTGACCAGGTCTTGCCAGGCTGGTGGGCTATGCTCGCAGTTAATTTTCTGGCTACTGCCAGCCTAACTACCATCTTTTATCTGCTTTTAAAAGATTTAAAAGTAAAAGGAGCTGCTTGGTTGGTTACCCTAGCTCTTTTTTTGCCGGCCAGAATCATGATTTTAAGAAGCGTGGGAGCGCCCGAGACCCTGTTTATCACTCTCTTATTAGCCTCTATTTATTTTTTCAGAAAAAAGAAATATCTATTCTCAGGTTTACTTCTCGCCCTTGCCCAAACTATTAAAAGCCCCGCTGTCCTTCTTTTTGGCGCTTATTTAATTACCATCTTTTTAAAGGATGTTTGGGGGAAGAAAAAGATAAAAGCAAAAAGGCTGATGAAATACTGGCCCTTGATTTTGGGACCCCTAACTATTATTCCCATCTTTTTAATCTTCCAATGCCAAACGGGCAATTTCCTGGCCTACTTTCACTCCGGTGATAACTTTCACCTAGTTTTTCCCCCTTTTCAAACCTTTGTCAGCAGTCGGTCTTGGTTGGGCGATTTCTGGTTGGAAGATATTATCTACCTTTATTTCTTGGGAGGAATGGCGGTAACTTTGCTTTGGAAAAAGTATAAAGCCGATATTCTGGCTATTTTCCCGATGGTTTTTTATGCGGCTACTCTTTTTATTGCTCATCGCGATCTAGCCAGATACCTCTCCCCTCTTTATCCTTTTTGGATTTTAGCTTTTGCTCCATTTCTAAAAAAGAAGGAGTTTAAAATTGTTTTTTTCTTGCTTCTTCCCGCCATTTATCTTTACACCATCAACTTCATCAACTATAATCTCGCCCCAGTCGCCGACTGGACACCGTATTTCTGAAAAGCTTACCTGCCTATTTTTTCTTCTTCCAAATTACCTTGTTATACATCAGCCAGTTATAAGGTAAGACCAGAAAAACAATAACAAGAGGTAAAATTAGCTGGCGGTACTGCTGACCCAAAAACTTGGTTAAAAAAGTGCCGGCCACTGTTTGAATAATTAGCGCCCCAGCTGAGGTTAAATTGAACTGCAAGAATTTTTTAAAAATGTTAATTACTCTAGTAAATTTTTCTTCCTTAAAAGTCCAAAGATTATTCCAAGTGAAGTTGGAAATAATTGCTAGTTCTGTAGACAATAACCACATTAGCCACTCAACCCAGCCTAAGCGCCCAAAATACCAAAGACTGATAGCATTAATTAAGTAACCAATAAAGCCAACGGTGCCGAATTTTAAAAACTTCTGAGTTGTCTCATCATGCCATCTGAGCAAAAAAACGCTTCGGAAAATGTCTTTAGCTGTTTGGCCGCTCATTTTTGACTCACCTGCTTTTCTAACTTGAAATTTTAAGGGAATTTCTTTGACTTTCGCCCCCAGCTTAACCATTTTGTAAAGAAACTCCAATTTATAACCAAATTTTCTTGAATAAAGATTATCCATATTCATTTTCTCCGCAAATCCCTTGACCCGAGAGGCCTTTAAACCAGTGGTTGGATCGGTAATTTGGAAAAAGTTTTTGAAAGGAAAAAAGAGGACAAGCCTAGCAACCAACCCTCCGACTTCTGAAAAAAATAAGCGCTTAAAACCCCAGCCCTTGGGGTTAGAGCCCCCCTCAACCTTTCTGGAACCCAAAACATAATCCGCCCCTTTGCTTATTTCTTCCAGCAAAGCCGGAATAGTTTCCGGCGGATGCTGAAAATCAGCGTCAAATTCAATAAGCGCGTCCGCTCCCATTTTCTTCATCGCGTGGCGGAAACCAACCACATAAGCAAAACCAATCCCTTTTTTTTCGGGGTTTAAATAAAGCTCAAGATCCGGATATTTAGACTGCAGTTCTTGGACAATTTTGAAAGTCCCGTCCGGAGAAGTATCATCCACCACCAAAAGCTTCATTTCCCAACCCTTGATTTTAGGAAAAGTCTTGGTAAATAAATAATCAATCATTTTGCCGATAGAATCGGCTTCATTATAAGTGGGAATTACCACCACCGCTATTTGTTTATTCATGTTATTTTTTTAAACACGCTTTCGCCAATAATCTAAAATATCTTTCAATGTCTGATCAAACTTAATCGTCGGTTTCCAGCCAGTCTGGCGCCTAAACTTAGAATAATCACCCAATAAAATTGGCACATCTGAGGGCCGTATCCGAGCTGGATCTTGCTTAACTTTGATTTTTACCTTACTCATTTTAAGTAACTTATCTAAAACTTCTTGAATCTTAACGCCCTTGCCTGAGCAAATATTGTAAACCTCGCCTGGCTCACCCTTAATGGCTGCCAGCCAATAACCTCGCACCATGTCCCGCACATCCGTAAAATCCCGAACTGCTTTTAAATTACCAACTAATAAAATCGGCTCCTTTCTCCCTTTTTCAATTTCCGCTATTTGTTTAGCAAAAACTGAGCAAACAAAAACTTCTCCTCGCCGAGGGCCAGTGTGGTTGAAACCACGGGTTCGAATAATTTTTAAGCCATAGTTTTGCTGATATTGATAGCCCAAGAAATCCAAAGAAATTTTACTTACCGCGTAAGGAGATAATGGCCTTAAAGGATTAGTTTCTTTAATTGGCACCTCATCGGGTTTCACCAAACCATATTCTTCGCTGCTACACGCAATTTGAATAAAAGGGTCAATCTTAGCCGAACGAATAGCTTCAAAAAGATTAACTGAACCAACTGCGTTAATTTCCATGGTCACCGAAGGTGAAGTCCAAGAAGTAGGAACAAAGCTTTGGGCCGCCAAATGAAAAACATAATCAGGACGAACATCCATCATTACCTTTTCCAAAGAGCTTAAATCCAAAAGATCGGCTTCAATCAAATTGAGCTTATTCTTAATCTGTTCAATATTTTCAGTTCGGGAGCGCCAGCGACAAGTTCCGTAAACTTTAATTTTCTTTTTCAAAAGAAGTTCAGCTAAATGAGAACCCGCAAATCCAGTAATCCCCGTAATTAAAACTTTCTTTTTCACTTACCTCTTGATTCTAACCAGAAAAATCCCTTTTGCCAAGAGTCAGTTTAAAAATAAAGACAACTAAGGGTAGAATAAGCAGATGGAAGTCAGAAAGACAATCGCTACCAACTCTCCTCAAGAAACCCAGCAATTAGCGCAAAAACTTATTGCTAAGCACCTAGATGAGTTAAAAAGTAAATGTTTAATTTTTGCTCTAGAAGGAGAACTGGGAAGCGGCAAAACTCAATTTGTGAAGGGCTTGGGCAAAGCTTTGAAAATAAAACAGACCATTAGATCTCCCACTTTTACTTTAGTTCATGAACACCCTTTTGGTTATCCTGCGAGTCCCAAGGGGATGTTTTATCATGTTGACGCTTGGCGCTTAAGCTATCCTCAAGAGTTCCTTGACCTGCGGCTTGATAAAATGATTCAGCCTGGAAATGTAATTACCATTGAGTGGGCAGATAAAGCAAAATCAACTCTAGAAAAAGTAACTAAAGGCAAAAAAGTAAAAATTATTAAACTAAAATTTAGCCACCTAAATCCCAAGCAAAGAAAGATTAAAATTACCAATGAAGATTAAAACTATTTTAAGCATTGATACTTCTTGTGACGAAACAGCTGCAGCGGTAACTTGCGGCCGCTGTGTTTTAAGCAATGTAGTTTACTCGCAAATAAAAACTCATCAACCCTGGGGCGGAGTAGTCCCTAACTTGGCTCGCCGCGAGCACCAAAAAAAAATCGGGCCAGTGATAGAAAAGGCTTTGAAACAAGCTAAGGTTAATTGGCCAGATATTCAAACTATCGCCGCTACTCAAGGGCCAGGGCTTTCCATTGCCCTGGGAATAGGCATTAAAAAAGCCAAAGAACTTTCGCAAAAATATAATAAGCCCTTGTTGGCTATTAATCACATGGAAGGACATTTCCTTTCTCCTCTAGCCCTAGACAACAAAGGCCAGGGGCCGATAAACAAAATAAAATTTCCAGTTTTAGGGCTTTTGGTTTCCGGCGGCCACACTCAACTAGTATTAATGAAAAAAATAGGGAAATATCGGTTATTAGGACAAACATTAGACGATGCGGCTGGCGAGGCTTTCGATAAGGTGGCGAAAATGCTTGATCTTGGTTACCCGGGCGGCCCAGTTATTTCTAAGCTCGCTCCCCAAGGCAACCCTTTAAAATATGATCTACCTATCCCTATGGCCAGGAACCAATCTTTAAATTTTAGTTTTTCGGGCTTGAAAACCGCCTGCCTTTACAAGCTTAAGAAAATTCCTGACAAACAAAAAAACAAGCGGTTCTTGCAAGATTTCTCCGCTTCTTTTCAAAGAGTATTAGTCCATTCCATTATTTTAAAACTCCAACTGGCAATCAGAAAACATCCTTTTAAGCAAGTATTTTTAGGCGGCGGGGTAATTAACAATCAACACTTAGTAAACGAAGTAAAAAAAACAGCCAAAATTAACAAAATCCAAGTTTTTCTTCCCTATTCCCAAGAACTGTTAACTGACAACGCGGCCATGATCGGGATCGCCGCTTTTTACAAAGCTCAAAGAAAAGAATTTGTCAAAAACATAGATGAGTTAGATAGAAAGCCAAATCTATGCTTCTCTTAAAAACCTTGGTCGGGGACAGCGGACTTGAACCGCTGACCTCTGCGTCCCGAACGCAGCGCTCTGGCCATCTGAGCTAGTCCCCGTTATTTAAACTGTTGTTTTATTCTGCGCATCCGCTCTCACACTCAAAAAATCCAATTTGCTCATCTTGAAAATCTTGCTCACATTTTTCTATACACGATTTACAACTATCAAATTTGGGAGTCTTTACTAATCTACATTGGCCATCAATTATCTGGCAACTTGCAAACTGACGACAGTTATCTCCAGTTGCATACATCATGCTGCACTCTTCGGGAATATTTGGGCCGCAAGTAATATCTAAGCCATGACAACTTTCTATACCACACTTTCCTGAAATTTGTGGAGGTAATTTTATTAGCTTGTCTGGCCTTTCTTGAACTTGAATTTGATAGTTGTTCCAAACAAACAAACTTAAGCCAGTCAGAAACAAGGCTACCATTCCGTAAAATGTTTTTCTGTTTTTTGCCATATGTTCAATTATACTATACTGTTTATTAAAATAACTATTTAAAGAGCGGGTTGGCAATTTCACATAACGTATACTTTTAAGAGGGGTTTCTCGAAGAGAAATTTGGATGAAGTGAACAAAAGTGTGGCGGAATTTCTTAAAAGCTGTTAGCAGAATTCAAGTCGCCCAAGAAAATTTTTGGTTTCAAATTGCTGAGGGTTGTGAGGACAGCCTCTTAAAACAAATTCGCCTTTATCACTATAAACAAAAACGTTTTGCCCAAAGTTTCCAAAAAGTATTTTTTCAACCTTAATTAATTTTCCCAAATCAAATCTATCAAGAGCCTTTTGTAATTGTTCATCTTTTATGTCACCAAGTCTTTTTGAATAAATTGCCATAGTTTCTAGAAGAAAAATAAATCAATTTTGCCTGACATTTCAGTATGGACGAAGTTTAATAAATTTGGAAGAGCGAATGCAAGAAGTGAGCCANATATNCCGTGTTATACGAGGGCGAGTGATTTTTGTATAATTTTTTCTACAAAAATTAGAAAAGTGCAATGTCCTCTTGTGTATTTTTTGAGAATCTTCTTATTTGCTTGGTCGTTTTTTCTTATCAATCATTTTGCAAATCCTTTCCCATTTCTTGACGCGCTGTTGATATGTTAGTCGACCAATACCACCATGAGAGTGGTAAATATTGAACGCGGGATCCTTAACAACATCGTATCCTCGTGCAATCACCTCGCAAGCCCAATCATAATCTTCACATTCAGGCAACGACTCGTCAAAAGGATACTGTTTCCATAAATCTTTCCTTATAATCGCGTTAGTGTTGGTCATCCACTTGTAGTTATGCTGTTTTTTTAATTCTTTCAAATTAAAGAATAGGTCACCCAGTTTTTCTTCGTATGCACCATCAGATAGTGAATGATAGTTACCGGTTACCGCTGCAATTTTGGGATCACTGAAATTTTTCATTGCGTCTTGATACCAAGTACGGCTAACCGGAAGCGAATGTCCACTAATAATGCCTATATAATCACCCCAAGACTCTTTGATCCCCTGGTTTAATGCAGCGCTGTAATTAAAATCTTCAGGACTGATATTTAGAATTTTTCTAATGGGAAAGGATTTGATAACTTCTAAAGTGTGATCAGTTGATCCAGTGTCAACGATAATAACCTCAAAATCTAAACGACTCTGCATAAAAAGAGATTCCAATACACGAGCAAGCCACTTTTCTTCATTTTTAGTACGAATGACCCAAGATGTCTTTGGATTTTGTGGAAACTTTGTCATGGTTTAAAAAATTCTCAAAAAATATGTCGCTTAACGTTTCAGTATGGCTGATGTTGCCATGCTTTAAACTTATTATATCAAAAGCATGAAGCAATATGGGTTGAGCGATGGCAAGAGCGAACCAGTCATACTGTGTTAGGTGACCCGAAGGAAGGTGGTAAACTTTTCCCGACCATCTGACTGAGAGTGCAACGAGGCGAGCGAAGCGAGAGTAGAGTCAAATGAGGATTTATCTAATGATTTCTGATTTGAAAAACCTTTCTTGGAACTCAGTCAAGGCTTTTATCTGGTCGTCGGAATAATTTTGACCTTTGGGAACTATTACCAGCTTGTCATCGTCATCATTTGTTCTGTGGATTATGGCAATGCAAATGCCTTCATATTCGACGACTGGGTCAAACACGCCAAGAACATAGGCATCTATTTCTTCTCCGTCAGGAGCAACTGTGTTTGGAATAAATCCGTAATTTAAGCAATAAACAAAGCCGTGCTTGGGGTGTTTGGTTCCCAAAGGCCTGTCTATTTTAATTTTTATTGTTTGGTTAAGATATTTTTTAAGGTTTTTCATGAAGAAAATTTGGCTCTATTTCACATAATGTGCGGCGGCTATGCGATCGTTTTAAGAAAATTATAGCATATAATTTTTGAAAAATGTCGTAGCCGTCAGTTAGGCGAAGCTTCGCTGAGCCTGGCTGGCGGAAATCGCCGCACATTAAGCAAACTGAACGAAGCCAGGTACAGTATTGCACCTGGCGAAGCGAAATTTTGCCTAACGTCCCAGTATGGGCGAAGTCGCCAATTGTTAGACTTGCCCTATTTTAAAACAATTGATAGCTATTTGGGTGAGGAGGTGCAACCGANCGAACCGGCTATACTGTGTTATACGCCCCGACGACTGAAAAGAGGAGGGCGCAGCGTGGCTTGAGTTCAAAAAATATTTTTCGTTCTTATTCACCAGATAGGCTTTCGTTTACTTCTTATAAATTTAATTTTTTTTGTTTTGAAAAATGAAAGAGGGGTTAGAGGTGAATTTCATTTTTAAAACATATTATTTATTTGCTTGTGCTTCCTCTTGCCATCTTTGCAACTTCGGCATAAGTTCATCAACTATTTTTTCAGCCTCTTCTTTAGTTTTACCCATAAACTTTATTGTCGCTTTTATACTCCCTTCTCTTGCTTGTTTTTTGCTCGCCAATTCACCATTTTCTTGATTTTGGCAATGAATGCAATATCGCTTGTCAAATTTGGATGTTGTTTTTTCATCAAGTGGCATACCGCAACTTTGGCAGATTGGTTCTTTTTGTTGATTCATAATTTTTCACCTCCTTTCATTTTATTAACAATGCTAAAATCGTTTTCTGTTCATTATTGCTTAACTTTTTCATTCCATCTTTAATTATCCAAACAGTATCCTTGCTTGGATTTGTCTTTGCCCATTTTATTAAAAATTTCGCTACTTCATCAGGATTCTTTTTTGTTATATCTCTCAAAATCCAAGATACCGCTTTTTTAACATCTGGTCTGTCTTCTTTCATTGCATGATCAAAAACCGCAAAAACTTTATCTGTTATTTTAATTTTCTTATATCCTCGTAAGGTAACTATTCCGAAACGCCTTATCCACTTGTTTTTATTCTTTGCCCATTTTTCAGAGAGCGGTAAAACAATTTCAGGAGCTGAGTATACAATCGGCTCTACTCCATACATAGCAAGACAATCGCAAACAGACCAGTTATCCAGATCAGGCAACACTGAAGATACGAAGTCCAGACAAATTTCTGGGTTCTTTGGTCCGAATTTCTCAAGACTTTTCCCGACTATCTGTCTTGCTTCATAGGACCCTTCATTCCAGAATGTTTTTAATAATAATTCTGCTTTTGTCGCTTCCTTTTTTAGAAAATTACTTGTTTCCGCAGCCATAACCCACAAAACAGGTTTAGGAACCCCGTAAAATTTACCAGTATCAGGAATAATTCTCTGATAATTCTTTGTTGCTTCTTTATTTACATAAGATTTAAGGAGCTCTTGTAATTCTTTTGTAAATTCCTTTGGCTTATCTGCTTTTTCAAGCAGTTTCTTTGTTTTTTCTTGAATTTGTGTTTTGTTCATATTATTTTTCTCCAAAACGACCAATAAAATAACCCATTAAACTTCCTATAATAAGATTTGTAACTAACATAGGGATTAGTTCTTGCGGACTGCCAGCGACCACCAAAATCATCATTGGAAGAGCTATTAAAAAGAAAATTAGCATTCCCTTTAAAGTATTATTCAATTTTAAGCTTGATGTTGATATGAGAAAACCGCCGATAATACACATCAAAAATGCTGACACTAATGTATCCCAAGTCATTTTCATAAGTATCATTGGGATTATATCAACTATGCCAAAAATAATACCAACAATGAGTCCTACTTTTGTTTTGTTAAATGTTTTCATAATATTTCCTCTTTTATATTATTATAAGGGATTAGTGATTTATATATGTTTTTCCTTTTTAAATAAATCGTTTTCGGAACATAGTGGAGAAAACACTAATTATTCCCCTCCTTTGTTTTAGAAAAAATCAAATTTATTCCCCTTTTAGAAAGCCTATTTTCATTATACATCTTAGAAAAATATTTTTTGAATTGCGTATAACGTTTGCGTATATCTGATGTTCTGCTACAACCGTTTTTTCATTAATTTTATTAATTAATAGCTGTAGCAGAATATGGGGGAATATGGCTCTTAGCAATATTCACCAGATATACGCTGTTATGTGATGTAGCCAGAAATTTCTTCATTTCGCAATTCTTCAAAAGTCAAAATCTTTAATAAATTGGATGGCGCTTTTAGCTTTGTTTATCGATCCGGAAGAGACTTCTTTGTCATGTCTATATACCGGCCAAGATACCATTTCCAAAACTGTATACGCAGTATAAAGCCTAATTTTGCGCGGATCTTGATTTCTCAACTCTTTTATCACTGGGGTTGATAACTTTGGCCTATCATGCAAACTATATATCAATCTCGTTAAATCTATCAACCAATCTCCACAACCAGCCTCCTGCCAATCGATAATACCGACAATCTTGTCATTGTCAATCATCGCCTGGTGATACGAAAAATCTCCATGAACAATGTCTTTATTGGATAACAGCAAGTTCTCTGCTCCCTCGGACAACTTCATTGCTTGGTCTAGCAACGCCCCTGTTTCGCTGGAGTAATTTCTCAACTTCTCTGCTTTGCCAAATTTACCCCCGAAAACAACTGATTTGACGAACTCGGATAAATCTTGTTTTCTAGAAACTGCCTGGTTTTTTTGCAGTTTCAAAAACAAAAGTAATTTTTTAACCTGATCTACAGTTGGGTTCTTCCACAGTGGTTCGCCTGACAGCTCTTTTTGCACCCAATAAAGACCTTTTTTGTATAGTCTGCCACTTTGAAGATGTTTTGGAGCTGGATAACCCAACGAACGAAGCCGATCGGTAATTTCCCTAGCAAGATTCGGATCAGCATCAACTATATTTGTATCTTTAAGATCCAAGCAAAATTTTAGAACTACAGACTTTTCTCCCGGCTCGATGATGCGATAGGCTCCCCACTCGCCTGTACTAAAGCGGTTAACCAATTTATATTTAGTGCCATGATTGGAATTAATTATTCCAATAATTTCGTTTACTTTTTCAAGGGGTATATCTATCGGCATGGTTTATAATAAAAAAAATTGCGAAAAAGATAATAAAAGAAATTTCTAAAATTTCTGGCTATTTCACATAACGTTTCTGTATATCTGAAGTTATGCAAATATATTACAATCTGCTTTTATTTTACAATATATTTGAATAATTTGGGTCGAACGCCTGCAAGAAGTGAGCCAGATATACAGTGTTGTGCGAGGGTGAGACATAAACTGTAAAATTATTTCTTCAACAGTTTTGTCGAAAGTGCAACGTCCCCTTGAGTAATTGTTAGAATTATCTACTTTGTTTTAAGAAATTGAGAAGATTTATCTTATGAATCGTTCCATGAGATACTCATCGTAGTATTTACTTTCAACTTTCAATTCTTTTACACACTTACCAATGGTTTTAAAACCATATTTTTCATACAATTTCAAAGCTGGTGTCTGTTGTGTCACAACACTCAGTTTAATTTTTTCGATTTGAGGCATATTGTCTAATTTGTTTAAAATTGCTTCCATTAAAAGCTTGCCAATGCCTTTGCCTCGATACTTGGAATCAACATAAACTCCAAAAATATTTCCGATATGTTTTGTTTTTTCTTTGCTCTGCCAAAACGCACCAATCATGCCAACCAAGCGATCACCGTCCTTGGCAAAAAACATGACACTGGAATTTTCATCACGAGATTTTTGGAGTTGTTCTTTCCATGTATCATCGGGCAATTTTAAACTATCTTCATAAGAACTACTGAAGGATGAAGGTTCGTTTTTTAATGCCTCTAATCGAAGTTTTTTATATTTTGACCACTCGTCTATGTTTAACTTTGAAATTGTTATATCCATTTTATTTATTGAATCTTCTCAATTTATGAGTATATCTAAAAAAATTCTAACAATTATTTCGCACAACGTTTTGGCGTATGTGATGTGCCGGTCTTTTTGTTAGCAGTTAAAACTTTGTTTATTCTCTATTGTTAGGTAGCATTATACCATCTTTAGGCTAAATTCCAAACTAAGAAGGGCGAGATATGGGTGCGGCACGAGCCGAGTGCCAAACCACATACGCCGTGTTGTCCGGCCTGAGTGAAACAAAGTGGAACAAAAACGCAGTGGGGTCGAAACGAAGTGGAGAAGTAATTAAATCTTTGTATTTTCCAAAATCAAAAATATGGAAATTATGAAATTTCGACTTCTTTTATCGCCTGAGAAGCAAAAGCTAAAAACTTATCATCAATTGTTTGACTAGCTTCCATGTACTCTACCACCTTTGGTTTCAGCTTCTCCCCAAGAGCCTTTCTCTTTTTAACCTCAAGACTATCTTGCTCACTAATCCTTGGAGCCAAACTGCCTATAGGCTCGACTTCTCTTGCGAAGCGACCTTGGATTGCATAAGTTATGCCCTCATCAAGCAGGGTGACAACCTCGCCATCGGTGTTTGGAAGCCCAGATACTCTTTCGTAATCAGCAGCTAATTGCGAAGTCGGGGTGCTATCTAAAATACCGTGTACGCCCTCATGTAGTATTGTAGAGGTCGCTGTAGCAAGGGCAAGTTCACCAGCAACTTGCACGGATACTTCACCAAAATTTGGCTCCAAGGAAGTTTGTAATTGTGAAACCGCATCGGCTTGGCTAGGCATCTGAATATCGATTTGAGTTTCTCTGACAGTACCCTCTCCGAGTTTACCATCAACTATGTTTACCATTAGCTCTTGGGGAGATTTTGTCGAGTATTTACCCAAAAAAGCTTTTGCTTCTTTTAAAGAGCCGAGTATGGCATCTTTCTCAATCTGATCGCCTAACTTTTCAGTTTGACCGGCATCTGGAGACTTTCTAGAATCAACAACTTTCAAAACAGGCTTCTTTGCCTCTTGTTTTTCAACCGGCATAGCAACCTCCCCTATTTCCATATTTTTGAATACAACTTCAATATTAACAAAGATTTAATTATTTCGCACAACATATCGGTGTCATCTGAAGTTCCTGCCCTCTCTACATTATTATAATTAATAAAGAAAAGAGAGGGCAGGAATTTGGGTGGAAGAAAATTTTATTCATTATTATCTATCCTGTGAAGCGAACGCGTAACAGGATATTTAGATATTGAAATTTTCTGTAACCAGATACACCGTGTTGTACGATGTAATAAAAAATTTCTACCTTATTATCATTTAGCTATTTATTTTGCGCCGTTATATACCTCAATAGCCTTTTTAATGATAGCACGGTCTTTGTCTTTTTCTTCTTCTGATAACTCACCATACGGTTTATTTTGCTCGGCGGGTGCCCAGTCTTTGTTGCGCTCAAGCCATTTATCATGGATAACAGAACTTGCATCTTCGATAAAAGAAACGTCGAGCTCCTTTTGTTGTGAAATTGCCTCATAGATTTGGTCCATGGCAACTTCAGCAGAGATTTTATTTTCACCCTTCCAATCCTCAGGTAGCTCGTTGTAAGACGAATTGGCAATATCGATGTCTTCTGTTCCGTGTTTATCAATCCAATCTTGGTCTTTAGTTTTCTTCATACGTGGCTCAAAGGTGCCATCTTCTTGTTTTCGAGGCGCCCGCCATTCATCGTGTAGCAAACTGCCTAGTTCAGCAACTTGCTGTTGTTTTTGTTGTTCCCGAAGTTGATCAGGAGTTGGCATCATGTTTTCATTCATAAGTTTTAAATAGCTACTAGCAAAATAAATAGCTAAAATTATTAATTAATAAAAGGAATTTTTAATTATTTCGTACAACTGGTTTTTAACTAAACTTAATGGCTTAATAGTAGCAAATTCTTGTATGTTATGCAAACTTTTGTTACTCTTGGACTTAAAGTCATGGATAATATTTTAAGTAAGACCGAACGGGCATTGCGTTTGCGAAACTATAGCCCCAAAACACGCAAGGTATATCTGCTCTATATTAGGGAGTATATCACTTTTCTAAAAAAAACAAACATTAAAAACAAACAACGAGCGGTTGAAGAGTTTTTGCTCGCCAAGCATAAGAAAAAACAATCACCGCAAACAATTAATCTTGCCTTAAATGCGGTAAAATTTTTTTACGCCAATGTTTTAAAGAATCCGCAAAATATTAACCTGAAGTTTGCCAAAAGAAATAAAACACTGCCAGTTGTGCTGTCACGCAGGGAAATTCATAAAATAATTAAAGCAACTGAAAATACCAAATACCGGCTGATGATTACGATTGCCTACGCCTGCGGGCTGCGGGTGAGCGAGGTGGTTAATCTAAAAGTTTCCAACTTGGATATTGATGAGTTGATAGTACATATCAAAAAAGCTAAAGGCAAAAAAGACAGAATAAGTATACTGCCGGAAAAAATGCAAAACGATTTGCGGAATATAACTGCCGGAAAAAATGCGAATGATTTTATTTTTAATTCAAATCGAGGCGGAAAACTAACTACTACTTCCTTACAAAAAATATTTAGAACGGGACTAAAAAAAGCTCGGCTTAAAAAACCAGCTACCTTTCATTCTTTGCGCCATAGTTTTGCCACTCACCTGCTGGAAAATAAAACTAATATCCGCTATGTCCAAGAACTTTTAGGCCATACTGATATTAGGACCACCCAAGTGTATACTAAGGTGACTAACCCAAATCTTAAAAAAATTAAAAGTCCTTTTTAAATAAAATGAAAATTGATATTCTTACTCTTTTCCCAGAATTCTTAACCTCCTTTTTGGAGTGGAGCATGATTAAAAAAGCCAGGGAAATAAAGGCTTTAGATTTAAAAATTCACAACCTGCGAGATTGGGGTATTGACAAGCGAGGAACAACCGACGACACTCCTTACGGCGGCGGCCCGGGTATGATTCTTCGGATTGAACCGGTTTTTAACGCTTTAAAAGAGTTGAGAAAAAAGAACTCCTTGGTTATCTTCCTCTCGCCCAAGGGCAAAATCCTAAGCCAAAAAAGAGTAAATAGTTTAAGTAAAACAGAGCACTTAATTTTGCTTTGCGGCCATTACGAAGGAATTGATGAGCGAATTCGTCAATACTTAGTTGATGAAGAGATTTCCGTTGGCAACTATGTTCTTTCCGGCGGTGAATTACCGGCAATGACCTTGGTTGATGCTATTTCTCGACTTTTACCCGGTGTTTTAGAAAAAAAAGGCGCTTCTGAAATCGAATCTTTCTCACCCGGCTTAAAAAAACTATTAAATGATAAATGTGAAATGTTAAATGAACAATTACTACTCGAATTTCCCCACTACACCAGGCCAGCAATTTTTAAAGGCTGGAAGGTGCCAGAAATTATTTTATCAGGTAACCATCAGAAAATCGCCACTTGGCGAGCGAAAAAAATCAAGGTTAAAAAATGATCCAGCTACTTAATTCAGATTTAGTTTTGTTTTTTTTAATTCTTTTTCCTTTAGCTTTTGGTTTTGCCAAAAAAAGAAAGTTTTTTCTAACCCTACTAGTTCCCTCCTTAATAACGACTACCTTTTTAGTACAGGTCATCAAAAAAGCTACCGCTATTAGCCGCCCCTTTATTAATAATCCCCAAGTTTTAGGTATTGCTACCAATATTCCAACCAACTATTCTTTTCCCTCCCTTCACACCGCCCTGGCTACCTTTTTTGCCTGGTCACTAACTATTATCAAGCCCACTCTTTCCTGGTTAGGATTCGGCTTGTTGCTAATTATTGCTCTTTCTCGGGTTTACTTTGGCCTTCATTTTTTCCAAGACTTGATTGGCGGTTTTACCATCGCCACCCTAATTTTCTGGCTTTTTTTTATCATCCACCGCCAAGAATTAACTACTAAGATAAGAAAAACCATTAACTTAAGAAGAAAAATTGTTCATCTTTTTTATGGCTTTGGTTTAGTCTTTTTAATTGAGTACCAAATCCTAGACACTTTTCTTTTTCTTATCTTAACCTTGGGCTGGGGAATCTTGGTTCTTTCTTCCGCTCTTTGGCTGCCTAAACCACTCAAACACTTAATTCTTTATTTTGAAAGAAACGGTTCTTCCCTTTTTTTAGCCAAAGGCCCATTTCTTTTTACCCTAAGTTCTTTTGTTTCTTTTCTACTTTTTCCAAAAAGTATTGCCATGGCCGCCATTATCAATTTGGCTATTGGCGACTCGGTTAACGCCTTGGTTGGCTTTTATTTTAAAGGCAAGAAAAAAAGACTAGAAGCAAGTCTGGCTGCTCTTTTTGCCACCGCCCTAGTTTCTTTGCAATATATTTCCGCTCCTCAAGCCCTGGCGGGAGCGGTAACCACTTCCATTTTAGAATACACTGAGCCAAAAATTGGAAATCGAAAAATTGACGATAACCTTTTGATTCCTCCATTGGCAGGAGCAACAATTTGGCTGGTGGGAAAATTATTTTAAAACTTTAAAACGCATTTGTTGCCCAAAAAAAGCTCAATCGTGTCCTGGGACCGGTAATTAGCTTGGATTAAAGTTTTTTCCCCAATCAAGCAAGAGTCAAGGGGCTTGCCGGGAGAGTTAATTCTCACTCCCCTCATTAAAACTGAGTTTTCAATTTTGGCTTTTTCAATCTGGCAATTGTCAGCAATTGAGGAATAGGGGCCAATAAAAGAATCATTAATAATAACTCGGCTGCCAATAATCAATGGTCCTCTCAAAAGTGTATTTTTAATTTTACACCCCATTCCTATTTTCACTCTCCCCTCAATCCTCACTCTTTTGCCCAGCTGATAACTGGAAGCCGAGTTTAAGATTGAGTCCAGCAAAAACTGATTAGTGCCCAACCAGTCGTCAAACTTTCCCGGATCGCGCCAAACCCCTTTAAACTCTTCGCTTTCTACCGAGTGGTTTCTTTTAATTAACCAGTTGTAAAGACTGCCGATTTCTAATTCTCCCCGGGCGGAAGGCCTGATTGCTCCTCGCCCAGAAAAAGCAGAAAATACTTGCTCATCAAAAAAATATAAGCCGGGTACTGCCCAATCATGAGGAGACTTTCTTGGTTTTTCTACCACTTTTAGCAATTTTCCTCTCTTGCTAAAGTAAGGCACTCCCAGCCTTTTGTTTTCTGGATGATGAATCAAAGTTAATAGGGCTGAAGCCTTGCTCTTACTAAAGCGGTTAACTAAATCCTTAATCCCGCCATAAAAAATATTATCACCCAAGTGCATGACGAATTTACCCTTGCCTAAAAATTGTCGGGAGACTTTAATAATATGAGCTAAACCTAAGGGTTTTTCTTGAAAAATAAAAGAAAACTTCACCCCCCATTTCCTCCCAGTTCCCAGCCGGCTTTTGATTTCCTCCAATTGACCCGGATTATAGTTAACACCAATCTGCTTAATACCAGCCGCCGCCATTCCCTCAACCGCATAATAAAGCAAGGGCTTGTTGGCTAAAGGAATAAAGTGTTTATTGGTGCTAAAAGTTAAGGGCCGCATCCGCGTTCCCCGACCCCCAGCGGTAATTAATCCCTTCATTTTTTTAAGTATGCCGATCCGCCACGGAAGAGGCGCCGTAAGCCTCGGGCTTAACTTTGGCGGTAAAACCATTACCCACTACCATCCCAATTAGCTCCTTTATTATTGTCTTAGTTGGCCCCCTCCCACCAGCATCAATATGAATTTCAAGTAGTTCATATTCACCGTTAAGATATTCCTTGAGTAAAGGCAGAAACTGATCGGCCATTTCCAATGAAGCCAAGGTTTCCTGATATATTTTTTCCTTTAGAGAAAAATAACGGGGTATTTTTATCTTTGTCCAAAAATATCGTCCCCCCCGACCAAGGCGATGAATGACAATCGCTGTTACCAACTCTAAGCCTTTTTTATCGGGGGCGGAATGATAATGAGAATCACTGCCAATAATTAACTGATAGGCCCCCTTTTGAGCTCGGATAAATTTCTTAACCTCCTCGCTAGTTTCAGCCAATTTTAACTTCCCCACCGAAGGATTATTAAAAACAGTTTTCGACCCAAAAAGCAGGCTGCCTTTTTTGACCATGGCTAATTATACCAGAAACTAGATGTGGCTTAAAACCAACACTCCCGCTCCAGCCGCAAAAGCAGCTATCAGCAAATATTCCAGCAATAAACGCAAATGAAAATCTCCCCTAATAAGATGGTGAATCACTCCCCAGAAAAAATAGAACAAAGAAGCAAGTAAAATTATTTTTTCTTGAGTAACGGGTAAATACGACGAGCGGAAAAAAACTGAAGTTAAAATTGCTAGCCCTAAAATTAATACACCAAGGCCAAATGAATATTTTCTAACTTTTCCAATTGTCATTTTAATTAATCACTCCTTGCTGGCTTAATAAAACTAATAAGAAAATTAAACCCAAGAAAATAGCGTGGGCTAAATTCCGGCCTGAAAGACGGTGAGTTCCAGTTTTAATAATGTAAAAAGTGTCTATCCCAATAGCTAATAAAATTATGGTGAAAAGGATAGCGCTAATTATTTTAGTAATTAGCAGAGGATTAACTGTCCGCTCAGTCAAAGCGGGCTCTAAAGATAATTCCTCTCCGTAAACTAAAGCCAAAGAAACTGATTCTAACTTTTGTTCTTTAATCAAGGTTGGGGTTGGCAAAATGGTGGGGGCAGGAGTAAATTCTCGGTCGCTAGTTGTCGAGAGAGTCTCCACCACTGGCTCTTGGACCGCCGTCACCGGCTCTTGGGCCGCCACTCCACTTTTGGCTACCGTACTTACTGGTTTAGCAAAATGCTGAACTACCAGGGTAGTTTGATAGCCTTTTAAGGTGCCATCAACCACCGCTATTCCAATTTCCATAAACCGACCATCAACAATGTTTGCCCGATGAGTGGGAGAATTCATCCAAGCCGCAACTACTCCTTGAGAATCAGCAAAATCTTTAGCCAAGTTTTCTCCTGCCGCCC
>JGI24025J20009_10001155_pt1 | contig 20140 bp, 16 predicted proteins | sample Cruoilmetagenom3_FD_20009 | JGI IMG/M metagenome (IMG submission 20009) | reverse complement strand
GGTTGATCCGGACGCACAGGGGCGAGCGGGAGCTGAGGTTTGGCCTGATGCCCTTTGTCGTCGGCGTGTACGAGGCACAACTGGCCCGCATGGACGAGGAGATGGCCCGGCTGTTCGAAGCTTACTTCCAGGAGAGCTTTGGCAGGGAGGTGCTGAGCGCAACCCCCTCCCTGCACCGCATCATCCCCGTCGAGCAAAGCATCGCCCTGGACATAGAGGTGTTTCCCTACGAGAGAGCTTCGCAGTTGCTGGAGGGAGCCCGGTCCTTCGGGGTGCGCGATTGCATCTGCCGCGTGGAGAAGCGGCTTCTGGGCGAGGGTTGCCAGCATCCGGTGGAGAATTGCCTGATTTTCACACCCATAGAAAACGCCTTCCAGCGCAGCCGCACCACCCGGGCCATCAGCAAGGAGGAAGCTCTGAACATCCTGCGAGAGGCAGAGGAATCGGGCCTGGTGCACTCCTCCGCCAACGTTCAGGAGGGGCATGGATACATCTGCAACTGCTGCACCTGCTGCTGCGGCATCTTGCGGGGGCTCACGGAGTTCGGCAACGCCGAGGGCATGGCCCGCTCCGCCTTCCACGCCACCGTGGATGGTGACCTGTGCACCGGTTGCGAGATCTGCCTGGACACCTGCCCCTTCGGCGCGTTGTCGCTGTCCGACGACATCGTGGAGGTAGACCTGAGCCGCTGCATGGGCTGCGGTCTCTGCGTCCCCGCCTGCCCCAGCGAGGCGCTGGCGCTGCTGCGCAAGCCGGAAGAGGAAACTTCGCCACCGCCGCTCGACGAAGAGGCATGGCTGGTCGAAAGAGCCAGTAGCCGAGAGATCGATCTGCAAGCAATACTGTAGAGCTCATGCTTGACTCCCCTGCAAAAAGCCATTCAGCCACAGAGACACAGAGTACACAGAGGAAAAACGAAGGTGCGCTTCAGAGTTGTTCAGCAGCGAGCGCAAAGAGCACTGATTTCCTCAGCGACACCCTAAGAATCCCCGTGCCCTCTGTGCCTCAGTGGCGAGGCTGCCAGTTCTTTCAGTGGAGTCATGCTCGGGAACACACTTCCCTGATCGTAGCAACCCATCCTACGAAGGAACAACGTCCATGCCCATCACCACCCCCGACTGGGTCAAAGAGGCCATCTTCTACCAGATCTTTCCCGACCGCTTCGCCAAGAGCACAGCAGTGCCCAAACCCTGCCGCCTGCAGCCCTGGAATGCACCGCCCACTCGGCACGGTTTCAAAGGAGGCAATCTCGTCGGGGTCGTCGAGCATCTGGACTATCTGCAAGACCTCGGCGTGACTGCCATCTACTTCAATCCGGTCTTCCAGTCCGCGGCGAATCACCGCTATCACACCTACGACTACTACCAGGTGGATCCCCTGCTGGGAGGGAACGATGCCCTGCGCACGCTGCTGGAGGATGCGCACAGCCGAGGCATGCGTGTCATCCTCGACGGCGTCTTCAACCACGCCAGCCGCGGCTTCTTTCAGTTCAACCACATCCTGGAGAACGGCCACGATTCCCCCTACCTCGACTGGTTCACCATCACGCGCTTTCCGCTCAATGCCTACGCTGCCAACGGCACGCCCAACTACAAGGCGTGGTGGAACCTCCCAGCCCTGCCCGAGTTCAACACCAACAACCCAGCAGTGCGACAGTTTCTGTGGGACGTGGCCGCGCACTGGATACGACAGGGGATTGACGGTTGGCGGCTGGATGTGCCCGCGGACATTGACGATGACGAATTCTGGCGGGAATTTCGCCGCCGCGTCAAGCAGATCAATCCCGAGGCGTACATCGTGGGGGAGATCTGGCACCCAGCCCATCGCTGGCTGCAGGGCGATCAATTCGACGCCGTGATGAACTACCCCTTCAGCCGAGCTTGTCTGGGCTTCTTCGGCGGGGAAAAACTGGACATCAGCGCCCGGCCAGGCGGCTACGAGTTGCAGCGACTCGATGCCCCCACCTTCGCCCAGCGGATCGACGACCAGTTGCGCTTGTACGACTGGGAGATCACTCAAGCCCAACTCAACTTGCTGGGCAGCCACGACACACCCCGCTTCCTGACCCTCGTTGGCGGCGACACCGCGCGGCTCCAACTGGCCACCCTCTTCCAGATGACTTTCGTGGGCGCGCCGTGCATCTACTACGGCGACGAGATTGGCCTCGAAGGCGGACCTGATCCCGATTGTCGCCGCGCGATGCCCTGGGACGAACGGCTATGGGATCACGGCTTGTTGGCTTATGTCAAACGCTGCACTGCCTTGCGACGGACGTACCCTGCCCTGCAGCGGGGCGACTACACCCGCCTGTACGCAGCCCACGGCATCTACGCGTTCGGGCGGCGACTGGGCGAGGAGACGCTGGTGGTGATGCTGAACAACAGCAGCGCCACCTTTGCGCTGAAGATTCCCGTTGCGGACTACCTGGCCAACGACACCGTGCTACAGGACGTGTGGAACGGCGACAACGATGTGGCAAGGGTGGTCCAAGGGCATCTGTGCGGCCCGAACCTGCCGCCCCGTTCAGGGGGCGTGTTCGTTGGTCCCAGATGAGCATCTACATCGACGTTTCCGCAGCCGTACACCGGCGAGCGGGATTGGGACGCTACGCCGAGAGCCTGACACGAGCGCTGCTTCAGCGAGAACCAGACCGCTTCGCCCTCTTCCACAACCGGGAACGCGGGTTGCAGCCGCTCCAAGGGCTGCAATGGGTTCCCACCCACTCCGTGCGTCTCGGCTACAAGCCGTGGCGTATGGCCGTCTGGCTGGGGCAATTGGCGAGGATCGGCTTCGACCGGCTGCTGCCTGGGGCAGAGTTGTTCCACGCCACCGAGCACCTGCTGATGCCCTTGCACACCGTGCCGACGGTGCTCACGGTGCACGACCTTATCTTCCACCTCTTCCCCCAACACCACAAGCGTCTCAACTACTGGTACCTCAACCTGACCATGCCTCTCTACTGCCGCCACGCCCACGCTATCATCACCATCTCGGAATCGAGCAGGCGAGACCTGACGAAGTGCTACGGCGTGCCTGCTGAGAAGGTATCCGTGGTCTACGAAGCGGCTGCACCTCGTTTCCGACCGGTCTCGCACGAGGCTGTCGCCGCCGTTCGCCGCCGCTATGGCCTGCCCGAACGTTATGTCATCTACGTGGGCACTATCGAGCCCCGCAAGAACCTGACGCGATTGCTGGACACGCTTCTACTACTACACGAAAGAGGTGTGGGCGACAAGCTGGTGATTGTAGGGAGCAAAGGATGGCTGTTCGAGCGCTTCTTCCAGCGTCTGGAGAGTATGCCTCAGAAGACCGTCTTCCTCCCGGGCTACGTTCCCGACGAAGACCTCCCTGCGCTCTACAGCGGCGCAACGCTCGCCGTGCTCCCTTCACTGTACGAAGGGTTCGGATTGCCCGTGCTGGAAGCGATGGCCTGTGGCACGCCCGTAGCCTGCAGCCGCAGCTCCAGCTTACCAGAGATCGGCGGCGAAGCCGCTGCCTATTTCGATCCCAGCAACACCAAGGATATGGCGGAGACCATGTACGGGGTGCTTGTAGACGGGGAACAGCAAGAGGAGATGCGAACGCGTGGCCTGGCACAAGCAGCTAAGTTCTCCTGGTCACGGGCCGCCGAGGAGACCATGGCCGTCTACCAGCGGGTTAGGTCACACACTCTCCTCTTGACGGATGGTGAAATTGACGGATGGTGAAAGGTAGAGTACAATGGCGACCACGAAACACGAACTTGAACCTCATCAATCATCAAAAACAGGAGACATCATCATGGACCTATTCGACAAATGCTACGCCTACACTCGCGCCAAAGAAGTACAAGCCCTCGGCTTCTATCCCTACTTCATCCCCCTGGAACACACGGAAGGCACCGAAGTCGTTGCCAACGGCAAGCGGCTGATCATGATCGGCTCCAACAACTACCTCGGCCTGACCACCCACCCCAAGGTGCGCTCCGCTGCCATAGAAGCCGTGCGACAATACGGCACCGGTTGCACAGGCTCACGCTTCCTCAACGGCACCCTGGAACTCCATCGGGAACTGGAGCGCAAGCTGGCGGCCTTCGTTGCCAAGGAGGCCGCGTTGGTTTTCAGCACCGGCTTCCAGACCAATCTGGGGACCATCGATGCCCTGGTGAGTCGGGCAGACATCGTGATCACAGACAAAGATGACCACGCCAGCATCATTGACGGCTGCCGCCTCGCCTTCGGCCAGATGAAGCGCTTCCGCCACAACGACATGGCCAGCCTGGAGAGAAGCCTGCAGGGTTGCGACGCGAAGGTCGGCAAGCTCGTGGTCGTGGACGGCGTTTTCAGCATGGGCGGCGACATCGCTCCTCTGCCGGAGATCATCCCCCTCTGCAAGGAAAACAACGCCCGTCTGATGGTGGATGATGCCCACTCCGTCGGCGTGCTGGGCGGCGGGCGGGGTACGGCAGCCCACTTCGGCCTCACCGACGACGTGGACCTGATCATGGGCACCTTCAGCAAGTCCTTCGCCTCGCTGGGCGGCTTTATTGCCGGTGACGAGGCGGTCCTCCACTACATCCAACACACCGCCCGTTCGTTCATATTCAGCGCCAGCATGGCGCCGCCAAGTGTGGCTGCCGCGCTGGCCGCTCTGGAGGTGATGCAAGAAGAGCCCGAACGGATCGAGCGGCTGCGAGCCATCGCTGAGAAGATGCGACAAGGCTTCCGGGCACTGGGATACGACACGGGAGCCAGCGAGACCCCCATCATCCCCATCATCATCGGCGATGACATGGCCATGCTGCGGATGTGGAAGGCCCTGTTCGATGCCGGCGTCTACGTCAATGCCGTGCTGCCACCAGGTGTGCCTGTCGGCAAGGCGCTGCTGCGCACCAGCTACATGGCCACCCACACCGACGAGCAGTTGGATCAGGTGCTGGCGACTTTCGAGAAGGTAGGCAGGAGAATGGGCGTCATCTAGGACAAGGAGATCAGGGGACAAGGAGACAAGAAGAAGAGGAGACAAAGAGACAAAGAGACAAAGAGATCAGGAGACAAGGAGACAGGGAGCAGGTTCCCTCTTTGCTCCGTCTCCCCGTTACCCGCACTCCCCCTCCCCCTGTCTCCCTCTCATCCGCTGAGCCAACCCTGCTCACGGTACCAGCGCGCTGTGAGGGCCATGCCTGTCTGCAAGTCAATCTGGGGCACGAAGCCCAACTCACGACGCGCCTTGCTCACATCGCAGAGCCAGTATCGTTGCTTCATCTCCTGTAGTTTCTGATCATTCAGCAGCACCGACCTCTTCGACAGCCTCGCCCATATCCCTCCCAAGGCTGCGAAGACCTCCAGCAAGGGGACAGGGATCACCACACGCAGTGTCCGCTTGCCCAGCGCTGCGCCCACAGCATCCAACACCGCCTCCAGGTCATGGGCCTCGCCGTCGCAAGCAAAGTAGGTCTGCCCCACGACGCGCTCGTCCTCCAGCACCCGCAGGGCCAACTGCACGAGGTCGCTGACGTGGATCATGCAAACCTGGTGCGCCCCACCGCCAGGCAGCAGCTTCAGCCCCCGCTGCACCAGACGGAAGTAGGTCAAGATGTCCCGCTCACGCGGTCCATAGACAGGCGCTGGCCGCAGGATCACCGCCGGTAGCCGCCCAGCGTAGGCACGGACGGCCTCCTCACCAGCCAGTTTGCTCCGGCCATAGTGACTCACAGGGTGTGGGGGACAAGTCTCGTCTATCGGCGTGGAACCATCGGCAGGGCCCGCAGCAGCCAGGCTGGAAAAGTAGACGAACCGCCTCACTTCGGGGTTCACCCGCCAGCACGCCTCCAGCAGAGACCGTGTGCCCTGTTCGTTGACCCGAAAGTAAGTTGCGGCATCTGGAGCCTTGGTCACCCCGGCAAGGTGGTAAACAGCGTCCACGCCCCTGCAGGCCCGCTCCAGGCTTTCGGCATCATCCAGCGCACCCCAGACGTGCTCCAGCGGAAGAGAGGCGATGAAAGAAAGGTCGCTGGTGCGCCGTAAGAGACAACGCACCTGGTGTCCCTGAGCTAGCAGCCCCTCCACCAGGTGCGATCCCACGAAGCCATTGCCGCCGGTGACCAGAATCAGCATTCGGCCTCCGCCACCTGCTCCCCGCTCCGGCCCCCCTCTTGCAGTGGCGGCAGTTGCGAAAGGTCGCTGAAGCCAAAGTATTGCAGAAACTCGAAGGTGGTGCCATAGAGGATAGGTCGCCCCGCTTGCTCCAGCCGTCCTACGGGCTCAATCAGCCCCCGGTGCAGTAGGGTGCGCAGGACGCTGTCGCAGTTGACGCCGCGCACTGCTTCGATCTGCGCCCGCGTCGCAGGCTGGCGGTAGGCGATGATGGCCAGGGTTTCCAACGCCGGCGTGGACAGCTTGGTCGAAAGCTCCAGCCCCAGGAATCGTTCGATGTAAGAAGCGGCCTCCGGCGCCGTGACCATCTGCACCCGCTTGCCCTGCCACTGCAAACGCAGCCCACGACCTTCGTAACGGCTTGCCAATTCGTCCAGCGCTTGCTGCATCAAGGATGCCTTCAGCTCCAGAGCGCGGCCCAACTGCTCCAATGTCACCGGCCCGTCAGCGACGAAGAGGAGGCTTTCCACCAAGGAAGCGAGATTGTCTGCCGGGTGCAATGTCAGTTCAGTCATCGCCGTGGCATGCCTTCATGCAACAAGATGTGTTGGTCAGCCAAGAGACGCTCTTGCGGCTGCCTTCAGCCCGCCGTCGTAGGAAACGACTTCCTGATGCCCCCCTTGGCACAGAACGAAGAGGTGTGCTATAATCCTCCCGAGTGGCAAACTTCCAAGGAGAGACACTGACGAATGCACAAAGGATTCCATCCTCGCCTGCCTCTGCTTAGTCTCGCACTTCTATGGACCATGTTGGCTTGCAGCCCTTGCGGCTGGCTATCCCGCTCAGGGGCCAACTTGCCTGACCGCCCCATTGAGATCACGGAGGACGCAGCGCAGCGTTTTGAAGAGAAACTGCATGGCGCCTGGGAAAGCCAAGGCGAAGGTCAATTCCGACTCCAGTTCACCGACCAGGAATTGACTTCCTACATCAACCTGAAGCTCAACGCAGCGACCAACCTTCCTCTGTCCGAGCCCCGCGTCTGGCTCACTCGTGGCAAGATCTACGTCAGCGGCGAACTGAGCAGCGAGGAACTGCCGCTGAGCGGACANGCCATGATCGTGACTACGGCTCAGGTAGTGGATGAGNGAGTCCGGCTGTCCATAGATCAGGCCAGCATCGGGCGGGTGCCTATCCCCCGAGCTTTCCTGGAGTCCCTGGAGGGCACGGTGAACAGCGGCCTAGCCCAGGCCCAACTGGGCATCAAAGTGCAGCGCTTGGAGATACTGGAAGGCGAGGCCATCATCATCGCCAGCCGCGATTAGTCTTGTTAGTCGCGTGGTCGGTTGGTCTTGTTGGTCGCGTAGTCTCGTTGGTCGCTTGGTCGGTTAGTCCTGACTACGCGACTAGACGACCACCCTGACCAAGCGACTATGCGACTAACTGACTACGCGACCAGGCGACCAAGCGACTACGCGACCAAGCGACTGTCTTATCTGACTAGGCGACGTCCTCCGGATAGGGCGCATGCTTGATGCGGACGCTGACCTTGCCAAGTTGCAGCCCCATCCGTTCCTCGACCACCTCCCGCGCCACAGCTACCACCTCGTCTGTCTTCATGGGCACGTCGATCTCAGGGCTGGTTTCCAGGTCCAGCCTCACATGCACAGTCCTCCCACGACCCGAGACGTGCGGGACCACACTGATGACATCGGCCAAGCGGTCAACGTGATAGGTCAACCGCTGAGAAACGGAGTCGGTGACGACCGTCGCCGCACTACCTTCAGCGGTGACGATTCGGACCGTCTTGATCTTGCGACGCCGCAGTTCCAGGAACAACAAGACCCCAAAGAACAGCACCGCAAAGACAATGATCGCTACGCGAATGGCGACATACAGATAGCGAGCGTTGGCCTCCCAGTACTCCAGGTAGTCGCTCCAGTCGCCAGCGCTCTGTCCCACCCAGCCCAATGCCGTCAGGGGGAAAATGGCCACACCAATGGTGACTAAGAGCAGCACCAACAGCAGCAGAACGGCAACGACACGATTGAAAGCATTCATACTCCACCTCCGATAGTTGAGAACCTGATAGCCAACGGCTGATGGCAACTTCCAAGGCAAGACGAAGCCGATGGATATTATACACCACATCGGCGATTACGTCCAGCGGCGCAACGCAGGGGGTGCACACAGCACAGACCCAGACCGGCCATCAGAATGATCAGCGCTGTCAAGCTGATGATCACACCCCTGCGCAGCGACACTGGCTCGAAACGGAATTCGACGACATGCTCACCCGCCGGCAAGGCCACCGCTCGGAAGATCAGGTTTGCGCGCAAGATGGGCACGGGTTCATCATCCAGCCATGCTTTCCAGCCCGGATAGTAGGTATCGCTGAGGACGAGATAACCAGGCTCCGCCAACGTGGCGCTCACCACCACCCGCTCGGGTTCGTACGCCTGCACGACAGCGGCTTCCACTTCGCTCCTCGCCTCTCCACTCTCCGACGTCAATTCCCCCCCCTCCATTTCAGCCAGGATTACCTCTCGTGCCGGGTCGAAGTCCGGATCGGCCAACGCCGCCAGTGCTGTTTCATCGTCGGGCAAGGCGCGAGCGCTGTGCACGACGTAGGCCCGCGGCAGCAAGTCCAGGTTCTCGTACACCTTCACGTCGCCAGANTGCACGCGGGAGAAGCGTCCTTCTGATGATGATGGTGAAACGGTCAGCGCCCAGTGCGAACNTGTGCGCTGATCCATCAGGCTGAGCCCCCGCAGGACGAACTCCCCNGNAGGGAGCAGCGCTCGCACCGNCACTCTCTCNGGGATCAGCGGGGCAGCAAACTCCAGCACGGCCAGGTAATCCTGCCCGGACGTATCCTCGGGCCAGGGGTGAGCCACCCGCGTCTGGGCGTGGGATACCACCTCATCGTACACCCCCTCGGAGGTGTGCATGCCTGCCCGCAGCAGCAGCCGCTCCGTGCGGCCCTCTCCGTCGCTGAGCACGATCTCCGCTACCGCCTCGCCGTCGGGCAGTGCCCGAGCGTCCTGCAGATGTGAGACGACACCCAGGGCAGTGGCGCTGAACGCAGGCATCTCCGTCAGTGTCAGTTCGACCACACCTCCGGCGCCGAGCACCGCACGGTGCTGCAGATCGTAGTAGACATCATCCAGCCAGACGTCCAAGAGCTTGTCGGTAATGACGTACTTCACGTTGAGCAGGTTCAGAAGCCGCACCGGGGGGATGACCCTGAGCTGCTCGCGCAGCCGTCCATCGGGTGAGATGTCGGCCTCGTCCAGGAAGAGGCGTTGCAGCGTCACATAGCGATCCAGTGGCAGCACGCCGCCTCCGTAGCCGTCCACGGCGGAGATTCGGTGGAGCAGCGGCAGGTTGGGGGCCAGAATCTCCTGCTGCTTGCTGGCCACGACCAGATCGTACACCGCCTGCGAGGGAAGCTGATCGCCGAACAGTTGCTCCATCTCTGCCAGATCGCCGGGATCATACGTGATGTCAGAGAGGCTGAGGAAGCGGTGCAGGCCCGGGTCGCTGAGCAGATGAGCTGGCGCTGTGCGCAGCGAACGGATCGCCTCCGGCGCAGTGGGTGAGGCATGCGGCAGAGCACGACTGGCAGTCGTCAACTCGATCAGCAAGGCCACCGGGAGCAGCAGCAACAGCGCCCGCCGGAAGGCTCCGCTCCGACGTCCGAATGCCAGGAAGGCAGCAGCCATTGCGGCCGTTCCGCCCCAGGCCGCCCAGGTCATCCAGCCAGGCTTGCGCAGCCAGAAGAGAAGCGCCAGGATGGCCAAGCCGGCAAGCAGGACACGAACAGGACGGCGCGTGAAGCGCGCCCCGTGATAGGAGAAGCGGGAAACGCCCGGTGACATCAGCCGTTCAGCGCCGAGGCCAGCCAGGATGGCAACGCCGAAGGTGTAGAGACACATCCAGCGGGCGGGTGCGCGAAAGAGGTCAAACCCGGGCACCAGCTTGTAGAGCAAGAAGTAGCCCGGGTTGTAGATCCCCAGCGCCAACAAGAAGCCAACGACGAGCAGAACGGTGAAGCGTCGCCGAGCCCCTCTGGGTTGCCCTTGCCATGCGCCGAAGACCGCCAGCGCCAGTCCCAGCACACCGACATAGGCTATGTACTCGGTGAAGCCCTCCGTACCGAAACCCCGTCCCAGGTCCTCGCCGTAGGTCGGCAGCAGCGTGAAGAGCAGCATGCGAGGCTTCAGTGAGAACGAGGTTGCCTCGCGGTAGGGCAGGCCGCCGGCACGCACTGAAAGGGCCGAAAGCTCAAGTGTAGGCAGCAGTTGCGCTGCCGCCAACGCCAACCCCAGTACCACTGCCACGCCGTACACCGCCAACCGCAACCCTGCCTTTCGCCCCAATTGCCCTAGATCACTCATCCCCTGCCCACTGCGCCAGATCCGCCACACCTCTTCTGCCAGCGGCCAGAATCCGCAAACACCCAGCCCCAGCAGAGTGATATACGCTGCCTGGGTGTGCCCGGCCAGCAGTTGCAGGGCGATCACCAGCCCCAACAGTAACACCGCCCACCACCTGACGGCCCTCAGCCCTTCCCGGTGCGCCCCACTGGCCGCTTCACTCTCCTCTACGGAAAGGCCAACATCGAAGAGCCACAGCAGCATCGGCAACCACGCCCCCACGCTGAGTTGGTTGACATGCTCCACCTGCCCACCCAGGAAACCGCTGAAAGCGAAAGCTGCGGCAGCGATCCAGGCAGCGGCGTGGCTCAGACCAACGCGTCGCCGAGCATAGCCATAGGTGAAGACCGCCGCCAGCCAGATGTGCAGCGCGGCCGACCAGGCCAGTGCCTTCGGCGCCCACAGGGTCACGAAGAGCCAGTTGAGAGGATACAGCACCGCAGCCTGCATGTTGGCCAGGAAAGGCACACCCAGGAAGAGGTAGGGGTTCCAGAGCGGCAGCCGCCCCTGGCGCAGAGCAGCGTTGGCGTAGTCGCGGTAAGGGGTGAAGTAGGTGAGGGCATCCACACCGGCAAGCACGAGGTTGGTACCCACCATCGCCCAGAAGATGAGCAACGTCGCCGCTGCCAGCGTGGCCAGCGCTACCCCGTCCAATGCCGCACTCTGCCGCTGGCTCACGGCACACCTCGACTCTGAGCAACAGCCCCCACATCCTCGATCAGATAGAGGGCAAAGGAGGGACTGCCATCGCGACGATGTGTGGCAAACTGCGGGACAAGGGTCAAGCCCATCGCCGCCAGCGCCCGGCGAACAGGTCGGTCATCCTTCCAGCCAGGGAAGGCGATGGCCCTGACCACATCATCATCCTCCGCAGCCTGTTCGGCCAAGGTTTGGGGATCGGGATACCAAACTGTGTTGAGTGAAGCGTCACGCAGGTAGTAGCCGTAGTGCCAGCCCAGCCAGTGATAGTAGAGCGTGGTCCCAGGAGGCAGATGCGCCCGCACGTACGCGGCCAGGTGATCAATGCCCTGGTATGCACCGTGGTCGCCGCCGACGGCAAGCTGGCTCGTTGCCCCCAGGTAGGCTGGGCGAACCAGCGAAATGACCAATATGCCCATGACCAACTTGGATATTGGATATTGGATATTGGAGACCCGAAACCTGAAACTAGAAACCCGAGACTGTTTGTACCGGCGCTCAGCAAGCGACGACAAGCAGCAGATAGTCCTTGCCAACAGCAGGCAGAGCAGCGGCACCAGCGGCAGCAGGTAGCGATCCCAGACCTGAAAGCTGACGGCGAGGTGGAGGAGGAGGTAGGCCACGACGTACAGGGTGAACAAGAGGTCGCAGGCGGCTGGTAGTTCGTAAATTCGTAAACTCGGAATTCGGAATGCGGAATGCGTGCTTCTGCGGGAACGGCGATGATGCACAGCGAGCCAGAGCAGGAGGGGCAGGCCGATCAGCAACAGTCCGTTGAGCAGGGTCGAACCGAAGACGTGGCTCAGGAGTTGCGCCCAGTCGCTCAAGCGCTGGGGCCAGGCAGAGAGCGGCAACATCTCCAAGCCGCCATAGGTGATCAGGCTACGATCCCAGAAGCTGGGCTGCACGTGCCAGCGCAGTGAATCCCACCAGGTAACCAACGCAAACACCGGCAAAAACCCAACAATTGAGCGCAAGAAAGCGGAAATTGGGTATTGGATATTGGATATTGGATATCGGAGGTTAGAGGTTGGAAGTTGGACGTTGGAGGTTGGATATTGGATATTGGGTATTGCCACAGCCAGCACCAAGGGAGCGAGCAGCAGGCTTTGTTGCTTCGTGGCGTAGGCCAGGCCTAAGGCGAAGCCAGCCAGCAGTGGCTTGCGCGCCAGCGCGGCCCACAGTCCCAGCAGCATCCACAGCACCAACAACGGATCGGTGAAGGCGGTGGGGGCGAAAAGGATACCGAAGGGGGAAGCGGCGTAGAGCGTTGCCGCTATCAGCGCCGTGGACCGGTCGTAGGCCCGCCGTCCAAGGGCATAGAGCAAGGCCACGCTGGCCACGCTGGCGAAGAGATTGGGCAACCGGGCCACCAGTTCCGAAGGCCCCAGCAGCCGAAACAGCCCCGCCAGGAGGTAAATGTACAGAGGCGGTTTGTCCACGGGCACGGAGATGAGCGCAGGGTCCTCGACCGTGAGCAAGGCCCAGGAGGCGTACAGCGCCTCATCCTCGTGGAAGCGGTGTATTGTCAGCGGCGCGGCCCGCAGTGCCAGGGCAAGAACCAGCAAAGCCAGCAACGTGATACGGGCACTCCACTCCCTTGTCGGCCGGTAGCGCTGGTCATGACTGGCCATCACCATACCCTTGGCAAGCCACTAATCCACAAACCGATACTTGATCAGCGTCCACAGGGCCGAGAAGCCATCTCGCCAGGTGATCTTCTTCCCTTCCTCGTACTCCCGGCCCGTATAGGTGATAGGCACCTCGTAGATGCGGTGGCCTCGCTTCAGCACCTTGGCCGTCACTTCAGGCTCAAACTCGAAGCGCCGCGCATGCAGGGGTATGTCCTTGATCACCTCGGCGCGGAAGACCTTGTAGCACGTCTCCATGTCGCTGAGGATGGCGTCGTAGAGGATGTTGGTGATGAAGGTGAGCAGCCTGTTGCCCGCCGTGTGCCAGAAGAGCATCGCCTTGCGCGGACCGCCCAGGAAGCGGGAGCCGTAGACCACATCGGCCCGCCCTTCAATGATAGGCTGCAGCAATGCGGGATAGTCGCGGGGGTCGTATTCCAGGTCAGCATCCTGGATGAGCAGAATGTCCCCTGTGGCATGCTGGATAGCGGTGCGCACCGCTGCGCCCTTGCCCTGATTCGCCTCGTGGAAGACGACCCGCACGTCCTCTTGCCCCGCTTCCCGCTGCAAGATGTCTCGTGTACCGTCAGTGGAGCCATCGTCCACGACGATGATCTCTTTCTCCAAACGGACGAGCCCCTTGACGTCAGCGGGCAGCGAATAGTCCACACTGCCGTCCTGCGCCTCAACCACCAAGTCGACTGCTCGTACTCGGGCCATAATCCCTTGAATGGTCTGCCGCTCGTTGTAGGCAGGTATAAGAATGGAGAGCTTCACAGAAGTGCCTTTCCCTGCGGATGATAAGCCATTATAGCCCGTGCTTCAGCAGCAGGCAAATGCTTGCCTCGATCAACACTTTGTGCTATAATCCGCGGAGGCTTCAGGCTTCCTCGTCACAGATCTGTCACCGATTTGTCACCGATATTCGTCACCGATAAGGAGAAGACTCATGGAGTCCACCCCACCCCCCATCGAGATTGGCGATCAGCACGGCCTGAGTTTCGCCGATGGATTCCAATTCGGCTGCGGTTTCTCTGTCGCCGCTGCGGTGGCTGCCATCCTAACGCTGCTCCTGCTAGCCCTCATCGGATTCGTACTGTCTCTACTGGGAGTTGGCTTGTTGGAAGACCTGCTGAGCAGCACAGGGTTGCTCTTCTCGCTGTCGGCATTGTGACACTCCGTCGCGACATGCTCAGGCTCACTCCAACGACCACCGCCGGATCCGTGGATCCGGCGGTAGCAGAAGGCAACCGGTTGGGCAACGGTGTCAGGGCACAAAGCCCCCCCTACCCAGAGGTGATCTGACTGGCTAGAATGACCGCTTCGGCAACCTCTCTCATCGGCTTGCGGTTGTCCATGCTCATCTTCTGAATGCGACGAAAGGCTTGCGCTTCTGTCAACCCCTGTGAGTCCATTAAAATCCCCTTGGCTCGGTCCAGCAACTTGCGCACCTCGAACCGCTCCTGGAGATCCTCGACCTCTCTCTTGAGCGCCCCAAACTGCTCGAATCGGCTCAGCGCCACGCCGATGGCCGGCGCCAGGTCTGCCTCTCGATAGGGCTTGACCAGGTAGCCGACAACCCCTGCCTCCTGTGCTTGCTCGATCAGATCGCGCTGGCTGTAGGCGCTGAGAAGCACTACAGGGGCGATGTTCTCCTCGGTCAAGATACTAGCAGCTTCGATGCCATCCATGCCTGGCATCTTGATGTCCATGATGACCACGTCGGGACGCAGTTCCCGTGCCAAGCCTACGGCACTCTCGCCATCACCGACAGTGCCCACAACCAGATACCCCAAGCTGGTCAGCGTCTCCTGCAAATCCATTCGGGTGATGGCCTCGTCATCGGCCACGATCACACGAACCCGCGCTCTCTCCATCGTCTCTCTCCCACTTCTCTTTGTCTGGAACAGGCTGCATGACCCGCACCTGCCATCTCTTGGGGCCAAAGTCACCGACGTCCGTGACTATGCAACAACATGGGTCTAGCTCAAGGGAGATCTCTTGGGAAAAACCATAACCGCCGATACGCCGATACCTGCCCGCAACTCAAACTGCCCCCTTAGCTCTTCCTCAACCAACATGCGAACGATCTGCAAGCCCAACCCGCTCTCGCTCTCCAGATCGAATCCTTTGGGCAACTGTCCCTCTTCGTCGTGCACTCCGATGCTCACCTCATCGCCGCCATCGTGCAGCCTGACCACCACTGCTCCGGCCCGGCGTCCTCGATACCCATGCTCCAGAGCGTTCTCCAACAGCTCGTTCACTACCAGAGCGCAAGCCGTCGCCTGGCGGCTGGGCAGATAGATGCTGGGCCCGCGCACTTCCAACTGGATCTCCCTGTCCGCAGCCATGCCCACCCCCTGAAGCTGCGCGATGATCCGTTGGCAAACATCACGGATGTTGATGAGCTGGTCTTCGGCTTGGGATAGAAACTCGTGGATCACGGCAACGCTAACGATGCGCCCCACGGCCTCGTCCAGCGCTTGGCGGGCCTCCTGGTGCTGCAGGCGACGCGACTGCATCCGCAACAGCGAAGCCACGGCCTGTAGGTTGTTCTTGACCCGATGGTGCACTTCCTGGATCATCGTCGCCTTGAGCCTGAGCTCTTTCTCTCTCAAGCGCTCGTCGGTGAGATCGCTCACCATCACCAGGGCACCCACGACCTGTGAGGGTGAGACCTCCCAGGGTAGCCGCCAACGGCGTGACGTCGTCGGTTCCTGCGGCCGCAGAGGCACCACCTTCCTGTTCCAAAGGCGACGTCCCTCCTGTCGCTCCTCCTCCTGGCACCGCCCTGTCTCCAGGGCCACCCGCACCAATTGCTCATCGCCCGTCTGCAAATCAGCCAGCAGCGTGCCCCGCAAGTCCAGCAGGTAGCCCAGACGCCGATAGAGATTGTTGGCAATGCCACTGAGATAAGTGATTCGCCGCTGAGCATCTACGCGGAGGATACCATCCCATTCACCGAAGGGGGAAAGGGCCGCTGCGCTCTGCAGTTCGCCGCGGATGGCCATTCCCTGAAGCCAACTAACAGCCCGCTGGAAGGATCTGTGTCGCCGGCGATGCCTCTCGTGAGCGATCAGGTTGGTCTCCACGCTCAAGACGGCAATGATCTTCCCTTTATCATTGCGGACGGGATAGACTTCCTGCACTACCGGCGTGCCACTGGGCAAGTCGTGTTGACTCGATCTCGCTTTGCCTTCCCTCAGGGCTCTAAGGACCAGTGGCTGCTCTGATGGTGGGACCAGTTGCGCCTTCTGGCCTGCGGGGTACAACGACGCGATGGAATGCGGCCGAGCCTGTGCGATCAGCATGAGGCCCTCTTGAGCGAGACACCAAAGACGCAGATCGGCGCGGCTGACATCGGCTGTCATGGGCAACCCCGCTTCGATACGCTTCAGCAGCGCACGGTCATGCTCGCTGAGCTGACTGACTACTCTGTCCATTGCTGCGTTCCTCGGCAGCTCACGAGAGCAACATTGCTCGTCGTCAGGAGCTCCTTTTCAGACTTCCAACACCCAAGCCACTAGATAGGCTAAGGCCGACGGCCATGCAGCCGTCGGCCATATTGAAAGAACAGACAAGTCGGGGCGGCCGGATTTGAACCGGCGACCACTTGAACCCCATTCAAGTGCGCTTCCTGGCTGCGCTACGCCCCGTCACAACCAACCATATTGTAACAGACACACGTGGATTTGGCAAATCGCCTCTTCGCCGTCGCGACGGCGGGGAGGACTAAGCCTCCCCGCCACTCACCTACTGTGCACGTCGCGAGCGCTAGCCCATCAGTCCGGTTCAACCTCCTCGACTGACACCTCTTCCGGCGGTTCCGGCAACGACGGCTCGCTCAGCAGGGCTTCCGCTGGCTCGCCATCTTCAGGCGAAGGGAGCTCAACCGACGGCGGCTCCGGCACCTCGCCCTCTTCGGGCAAGATGGGTCCAGCCGGCAACACGTCCGGAGGCTCCGGCGGCGGCGCGGGCTGGGTCCCATTGTACCGCTGGCTGCCAAAGCGAGTCAGCACCACCGCACCAAGTCCAAACGCACCGCCCACGAGCCACACGAGCCAACCGATGCACGGCATGGCACCCAGTAGTGTGATGAGGAAGACGCCGAGGCCAGCCTCCCACACCGGGGCAACATCCTTGGCCTTGAGCGCCGCCAGCAGTCGACGTCCCACCAGCCAGCCCAGGGCAATCCAGCCGAAGAGCCAGGCCACTGCCGTAGCCAAAGCCAGTAGCAGAGCCAGGGGGCTCAGGCAGATGGTGATGGCGAACAGTGCGATCAGGCCCAGGACTACCAACAGCGTCAAGAGTCCCATGCCGAGGCTCGCGGCCGGGTTCTGTAGCACCGTGCTCGCCACCAGGTCTGTCTGCCTCGGCCACAGGGCCAGCACCAACAGGGACAGCAAGACCAGCACCAGCGCCGTGCCCAGCACCCTCAGTCCCCGCAAGAACAGGTAACCCAGCAGATCGGGCAGCCGCTGCATCCAGTACACTCCTCGAGACACTGTTGGCCACCCTGGCCTTGGAGGCAACTGCGGCAGTTCGGGCATCTCCGGCAGTTCGGGTTCAGGCGGCACAATGAACTTCCAGCGCCACGGCTCTGGCAAGCGGAAGCCCCTCAGCGGGAACTCCAGAGTTTCGAGGGTTTCACCCTCGATCATTGCCCCCTCGGCGCGGGTCACGTTGCCGCCCAGCGACAGCAGGTCACCGTCCACCACCGCCGTATCCTCCAGCTCGACATTGCCGCCGAAGACCGCCACATCGCCGTCAATCTCGCCGGCGACAGTGAGGTTGCCCCCCATGATCAGCACGTCGCCATCCACCACGCTGTCCACCTCCAACGTGGCGTTGCCACCGAAGACAACCAGGCCGCCAGCGAGTTCGTCGCCTTCCTCCAGCACGAAGTTTCCGCCAAAGATCACCCTGCCACCATCGTCGCCGCCATCGGCGAAGGCGGTGCCCGCTGGCAGCAGCAAGGCCACCAACACCAACGTCACGATCCATAGTCTACGTTTCATCATCATTCTTCACCTCCAGTGATTGGATTCGCCTGAGCAGCTTCAGGCCCAGAAACTCAGCAGATCACAGTGCGCTCTCGGCGGACTGCCAAGTCCGGCCAAAGGCGGTGGACGGGACCGTCCACCGCGAGCTATTGTGATCTAAGACTACACCACGAGCATTAGCAGACTCGGGGCTCGCCGCGGGCGCCGCTGCACCAGCCATCCCCACAGCACCGTCAATGCCAGCATCACACAACCGTAGCTTATCAACAACGGCAAGACAGAGGGGTTGGCCATGCTTTCCAGCCACAGCCGCACTGCCTTGATCAGCAGGCTGCCCGCGGTCAGCAGTTGCCAAATGACCTGCACGCCATGAATCACTAGTGAGGGATTGCTGAACGCCCAGGGCAGCGTCAACGCGACCAAGGCCAAGAGCACCATGCCCCACACGGAAAGCGAACCGCCCAGTAATAACACGCCGCCTAGCAGCCGCCGCTGGTGTTGCCCGCGGTGTCTCAGGCGCTTCAGCACACGGGCGCTGAAACCAGGCGAAGGCGAGAGCACAGGTCCCGCAGCTAGCAACGCATCCACTTGCCGCCAGCGTGTCCACCTGGCCTGGCAGTCAGGGCAGGTGTGCAGGTGTGCTTCGAATGCCCCCTGCTCCTCAGGAGAGAGCATCCCATCCAGCGCCAGTGACATCATAAGGGTCATCTCTGCGTGATCAATCATTTCGCTCTCCGCCTACACGGTCCCAAATCCTGGCCTCAGCGCTTGGCGTTCACCGTTCTGTGCCGAAGCCTGAACCCCAAACTCCAAACCTGAAACCTTCGAACCTGGCACTCCTCCCAAGGGCACCTCAGGGATCTGGCGTGCCTTCTCCCGCTCTGCCGCCTGCTGGGCCAGCTTGAGTCGGGCCCGATGCAAACGAGTCTTGACCGCCGCCAGCGTGATGCCCAGCGTCGCTGCGATCTCCTCGTAGGAGAGGTCGTGCCAGTAACGGAGCACAATCGGAGCGCGGTAGGCTGGCTCCAGGCCATCCAACAGCCAGTGCACCTCTCCTCTCGCCTCACTCCGCAAGGCCGCTTCTTCCGGAAGCCCATCGTCGCTTCGCAGCGACCCTGGCGGCAAAGGCGCCTCCAGCGAAAGCCAGGTGAAGCGTCGCCGCCGCAGCCGATCAATGCAGTAGTGCGAGGTGATGGATAGCACCCAGGTGGAAAACTTCCGCTCCGGCCGATAAGTATGTAGCTTGGCATAGGCCCGCAAGAAGGCCTCCTGCGCAGCATCTTCCGCTTCCAACGCATTGCCCAACATGCGGTGTGCCAAGTTGTACACCGGAACCTGGTATGCTTCCACAAGGCGACCGAAGGCGCCCCGATCCCCAGCCAGTGCTTGTGCGATCCAGGTCTGTTCCTCGCTCACATCCTCACTCCGCTACTTGCCAGCCAGCACGTCTAGCTCCGGCTCTCATCATACCATACGATGCAAGCTCACGAAAGTTTCAACTCCGTATCTTGACTTTTTTTCCCAATCGCGGTATCCTATGAACGACGAGTTGAGACAATCACTCAGACCCCGCGCCCCAGGGAGACCCGGCCATGCTCAAGAATCAACACCACTACGTCGCCATCGAGGGAGCCATCGGCGTGGGCAAGACCACGCTGGCCCGCATGCTCAAAGAACCGCTGGAAGCAGAGCTTCTGCTGGAAGTCTTTGAGGAGAACCCCTTCCTCGGCGATTTCTACATCGATCCCAAACGCTACGCTTTCCAGACACAGGTCTTCTTCCTGCTCAGCCGCTACCGCCAACAGCACCAGGTAATCCGCCAGACGTTACGCCAGCACACCCTGGTCAGCGACTACATGTTCGACAAAGACTGGCTTTTCGCCCACCTGAACCTCAGAGGCGACGAACTCACAATGTACGAGCGGGTGCAGATCATTCTGAGCGAGCAGATCCCCACACCAGACCTGGTCGTCTTCTTGCGTGCCGACACTGATGTGCTCATGCAACGCATCAGCTTCCGCGATCGGGCCTACGAGCGCACCATGTCCAGGGACTACATTGACGGCTTGCGGCTCGCCTACGAACAGTTCCTTGCACAGTACACCGCCGCGCCGGTGCTGACCATTGACACCAACACCCTGGACATCGTGCAGGATCTGCGGGCCAGAGAGCAGATCATCGGACAGATTCGGGAAACCTTGAGCCGGGGTATCTTCCAACAGCCACTGCCTGATCTGGAGCCCTCTACACAGGCGAAAGAGGCCCCCAGCTTGCCAAGCCGCCGCCGGCTTAGTGAC
>JGI24025J20009_10001152_pt1 | contig 20172 bp, 18 predicted proteins | sample Cruoilmetagenom3_FD_20009 | JGI IMG/M metagenome (IMG submission 20009) | reverse complement strand
TCGTCCACAAAGTGCTGTTTCTGCCTGAAGCGGTCGGCGGTGAGCGGTCGGCGGCAAGCGCTATGCTCCTCGACATCACCGGCCGGAAGGTGATGGAGTTGCATGCCGGGGCAAACGACATCCGGCATCTGGCTCCGGGCGTCTATTTCATCCGAAACGAAGCAACCGCCAAGAGCGCCAAGGTCGTTATTCAGAGGTAGGGAGGAGGTATGTTCCGTAGCTATGTTTTGTTGCTTGTAGCAACCTTGGCTAGCGTTGCCGTGGCCGGACACGATGTCGGGATTTCTGAGATTCTGGAGCCTGACACATTGGTAGTGGCACGGGGTTCAGTGCGGCCTGCTGTCAAAGTCCGCAACTACGGCACGTTTACCGAAAGCTATATCCCGGTTCGCTGCTTCATCGACTCTGCGGGCGAGCGCGTCTATGCTAGCTACAAGATACTCGACGGCCCGCTGCCGCCGGGCGCAGAGTCTCTGGTGTGGTGGTTTCCGCCTTTCCGACCAGGCGGCGAATACTGCTGGTATGACGTGACGTTCTTTACCGCCCTTAGTACTGACGAGAATCGTTCCAACGATACCATGAAGCAACGCACGTGGTGGTCGCCCGCTTACATAACCGACACGTTGCATCCGGAGCAGCATAGTCTGGACCCGGTGTTCGACGGCGTGATTGACCCAGATGAGTGGCGGTGCCACCGGTTTGATATTTCTGATGTTAACGGTAGGGGAGGGACTACTCGACCGAGAGGAACCTGCATACTGTACCTTGCCCACACCGACCACGTCTGGCTGGCAGTCGACGTGCGCGCGCTGAACACACGGCAAGACGATGACAGAATTCTGGTTTACCTGGATGAGAACCGGGACTGCGCGTGGGCAACGGATTCGAGCGAAGGGACCCACTGCTTCTTCGTCAGCGGGGGCAGGGATTCGCTGGTCTATTCCTGGATGCCGGGCAGGCAGCGTCTGCCATGTCCGGGATGCACTCTGGCGTCGAGCGTTGCCGGCGGCAATTTGCAGTTCGAGGCGAGGATTCCGGTCGGTCAGCGTAAGGGCGACATCTCCATACCGTGGGAACGGTCGTCCGGAGGCGCGGTATCGTTCTGGCGTGGAGACAGTTGCTACGGCTGGTGGCCACAGAGTCTGGAGCTTTCTCATTGGGATGACCCTGAGTACTACGGTCTAGTCGTGTGGGTGTCGAACACGGTGGAGGAGGAATCTGAACAACCCGGAGCTATCGGTTCTCGACTGACGGCCCAGACGATGACTCGCGGTATGCTGCGGCTGGCGGACGGAGTCCCTGCCGTCCTCCTCGACATCACCGGGCGGAAGGTGGCAAACCTGATGCCAGGCGAGAACGACATCCGGCATCTGGCTCCGGGCGTGTATTTCATCCGGCAAAAGGAGGACAGGATAATAAATAAGGTTGTAATTCAGAAATAAATGCATAAAACGGTAGGGGCTTGACATCAAAGGGCTGAATAATATGCTTGGATGTGATTTGTATTTATGAAGATGAGGATTATGCCAAGCTGTTCCCTTTGGTGGATTTGAAGCCGGTTTTTGATTTACGCTGCGGCCGCAGGACCCTGTTGGATAAAATCCGCCGTCTTTATCCCCGCGAGAAGTTGATTCTCTGGGTAAGGGAAAGTCTGGCAGATGTTGTCGCAGAGCAGCATCCTGATTGCAAGGTAAACATTACTATTGAGTCCCCTTGTCTTTTTCTTTCGGGCCGGGCCATTCTGAATAAGATGATTGGCGTTAAGGGGCCGGAAGCGCTCTTTTTGACCAATGACGAAGTCATCGGGTTCCGTCTGGACCATGCAACCGGATTGAAGCCAGGTTCGGGTCCGTTCGAGATTGATTTGCCCAAGGAGCAGGTGAATGCAAAGGTCGTCGAATACCCATGGGATTTGGTTAATTTCACACGGGATGAGCTGAAAAAGGAACTGCGAGGTGGCAAGCTTGAAGGGGGACTGAGCAGGGATGCAAAAGTTGTCGGCAGGCGTAACAGACTCCGTCTTGGGAAAGGCGGACATGTGTGGCCAGGTGTGGTGCTTTCTACCGAGACCGGCTCGATTCTCGTCGACTGTAATGCCCAAGTCAGGCCAGGCAGTTTTATTGAAGGACCTTGCTATATCGGGCCGGGGACGATTATTGATGGCGCAAAAATAAGACCGGGTTGCAGTTTCGGACCTGAATGCAGAATCGGGGGTGAGGTTGAGGCAACTGTTTTCCAGGGTTATTCAAACAAGCACCATGATGGTTTCATCGGCCATAGTTTTGTCGGGGAATGGGTCAATCTCGGCGCATTCACTACAAGCTCGGATTTGAAGAATGCCTACCAGCCGGTAAAGGTCCAGGTCGGCGCCAGGCAGGTTGACACCGGTCTTTTGAAAGTGGGTTGTTTTTTTGGTGACCATGTGAAGACCGCAATCGGCTCGCTTTTCAACACCGGTGCGGTTGTGGGTACATTTGCCAACTGGTTTGAGCCCGGGCTTTCGCCAAAATATATTAAAAGGTTCAGTTGGGGAAAAGACCACAAGTGGCAATTGAAAGATGCGTTGACTGTTGCCAGACAAGTAATGGCCCAGCGCAATGTCAAGATGAGCAGGGCATACGAGCGATTACTGGACCGTGTTTATTCCCGAATCTAGGACATAGATTGGACATCGGCATCGACATCGGCGGAACGAATATGAAAGTCGGTCTGGTTGATGCCCGAGGCAGGGTTGCGGCGCGCAGGAGGTTGGCAACCAAGGCTTCAGAAGGGCCTGGGCCGGCATTGGAAAGATTGGGTCGGTGCATCGCAGGTTTGCGTAAAGGGAAAAGGGTGAAATCAATCGGTGTCGGAATCGCCGGGCTTGTGGACCACGCTCGTGGCGTTGTCAGGATTCCGCCTAATCTGCCTGGATGGGATGGCACAAAAGTCCAAGAGGTCCTGAAGCATATGACCGGTCTGCCAGTGCATTGCGCCAATGATGCAAATGCGGTCACTTTGGGTGAATGGCTTTATGGGGCAGGCCGGGGATGCCGCAATCTCTTTTGTCTGACATTGGGGAGTGGTGTTGGTGGTGGGGCTATTGTCAACAATAAGCTGTTTCTGGGTGCGAATCATGCGGCCGGGGAGCTGGGGCATACTGTGATTTTCGGTAACGGCCTGGTTTGCCGATGCGGGGGAAGGGGTTGCGTAGAACGATATGCGGGTGCAGATTATATTGTCCGCCGGGCGCGTCAGCGGGTCAAGGCAGCGATAAAACGCGCAAGAGACCACAGGAACCAGATTCCCATGTTCAAAGGAATAATGGATAAGAAACCGGGTATGCTGGTTGAGAAATTTGCAACACGGCTCAGTCGGCTGACGATGAAGGATATCGGCAGGGCTGCGCGTGCAAAAGACCGGCTCGCATTGAAACTGGTTGAAGAAACAGGTTATTATCTCGGGCTTGGTCTGGTGAATGTTGTGGCACTTTATGACCCGGAAAGAATAGTGATTGGGGGTGGTGTCAGCGGTCTGGGCAGGCCATTGATGCGAGCGGTCAGAAAGACGGTTTTCAGCCGCATCCAGTTTTTCCCGGGCCGACGACTGGAGATTGTTTTCGGCCGGTTGGGAAACGATGCGGGTATTATCGGTGCAACCAGGCTTGGTAAGCACATGCCAGCCTGATTTTTAGTTTTTTCCCAGAAGGAATTCCCAGAATCCGCGCGGGGACACACGCTTCTCCATTATAAAACTGCCTTCCTGGATGAAAGACCTGAATTCCTGGGTATAATACAACCGCCGGTGGGATTTATCATGGTTATACCATACCTCGCCCTGTTTGAGAATCCGCTGGAGTGTTTTGTCGTAACCCCCTTCCATGGTCTGGAACCCGTATTTCAACAGGGTGACAAGCATCGCTACATGTCTGGGATAGGCGACTACCGACCGTGCCCGATTCTTTTTGGCCAGCGCCAGGACAAGTTCGAGTATGAAATGCGAATAGAGCCGGCCCCGATATTTCGGTCGCATATAGGCCCTTGTCAGTTCCCAGCGATGTCCGTCTCTGCCTTCGGCATCCAGCCAGCGAGGGTCGATGCGGTCGTATCCCATGTATTTTTCACCGGATTCATCAGAGCCAATATAGACCTCAAGCATATTTTCGTTGGTGACCACATCGTTGTAACGGCGGAACGAAAACCAGTGGTCGCCTACTACCAGGTCTTTTGTCGGATATATGATTTTCGCCTGGGGTTTGGATTCAATAAAGCGATAGACTTCATCATAGGTTCGGCATGGGATTTTCTCCACGACATGCTCGACCCAGTGGTGCATCAGGTTATCGTCTATCATGATTCTAATTTAAGAACTGGCATGATATCCTATCTCATCGAGCAGTTTCTGGAGCTGGGTTTCGTTTTCGATAGTAACTTTGCGTGATTTGGAACCGACATAAGGGCCGACGATGCCCATCTGTTCCATTTGGTCGATTATTCTTCCGGCTCGGGCCCAGCCGACATCAAGCCGGCGCTGAAGCATGGATACAGATGCCTCATGGTGGCGGATGACGAGCCTGGCCGCCTGGACGAACTTCTCATCGAGCTGCTGTGTTTTTTGTTCCTGCTGACGGATATGCTTTTCTACTGCACCGCTTTTCACTTCAGGGAGCGGCTCGTAATAGTCCTGGTTGATGAGTTCATCGGCAACATCCTGGGGCAGGATTGAATAAAGGTCCTGGCGTTTTTTTCTGATTCCGGATTTTTCCGGGTCATAAAGAATATCAACAACATCTTTCTGGACGATTGCTTTTGCCTTTTCAGTCGGGTTTTGGACTTTGCCGGTGAGGAGTTCTGTGAGATAGGCAATGGTCCAGAGGTCAACTACCCTTTTTGTAGCAGAAGCAGAAACAAATGAGCCATGGAGCCTTATGGGCTCACCTTTGCCAGGTGGTAGGAAAAGCATGTCTCCTCTTCCGAGCAGGGATTCTGCACCATTCATATCCAAAATAGTCCGCGAGTCGGTCTTTGACGCAACTTGGAATGCAATTCTACATGGGAAATTCGCTTTAATCAAGCCGGTAATTACATCTACTGAAGGCCGCTGGGTTGCAAGAATCAGGTGAATTCCTACCGCGCGTGACATCTGTGCCAGACGGGTAATGCGCTCTTCGATTTCATTCGGTGCGCGCAACATCAGGTCAGCCAGTTCGTCGATTATGACGACAATATAAGGCTTTTTCCCAAAGCCTTCGGCCTGGGCACGGGCATTGTAACCGGCTATGTCCCTGACGCCCAGGTTTGCGAATTCGCCGTAGCGCACCTCCATGATTCTGATTACCCGGGTGAGTTCCCCGACAGCGTTTTTCGGGTCAATCGTTGTGCGGTTCAAGAGGTGCGGGACAGAATTGTATACAGGAAGTTCCAGTTGCTTCGGGTCGATTGTGAGCAGGCGGACTTCATGGTAGGATGCACGGTAGATAACAGAGCAGATTATGGAATTGATGCATACCGATTTTCCAGAGCCGGTCGTGCCGGCAATCAGAATATGGGGCATTGTGCGCAAATTAGCGCAATAAGGTTCACCAGTAATTGTTGTCCCGAGTGCGAAACCGAGCGGCAGTTTTTCCGCCTTGAATGCCTGGGAAGTCAGGATGTCACGCAAATAGACGATGCGGCGTTCTTTGTTCGGTATCTCGATGCCGACTGCGTTCTTGCCCGGTATCGGCGCAAGGATGCGGATGCGCTCGGCCGAAAGTGCAAGGGACAAATCATCGGCCAGGTTTTCGATGCGGTTGATTTTTATACCCGGTGCCGGTTCAAATTCAAATCTGGTGACCATCGGTCCGGAAACGATACCCGATACCTTGCCGTTGATTCCGAATTGCAGGAGTTTGTCCAGGAGTTGTTTCGCTTCTCTTGCTGATTCGGCCGGGTCTTTGAATACCTGGTCTTCCGGGCCCGGTTTGTCAAGCTGCTGGAGGAACGATTCCTGAAATTGGTTGAGGTCAAATTCGGGCAGGACCCGGGCCGGTTTTGGTTCCTTAACAGCGGGTTCAGTCGGTGCGGGTCTGGATGCGGGTTTCGGGGTCGTGACTGGTTTGTGTGCAGGCTTGCGCAAGCTGATTACCAGTTTCTTTAGCAGGCTTACCGATGCACCTCTTGGCACGGGAATGGTGATGAATACTGCAAGCACAACCGCAAGCCCGGCTATCAGGAGTATGGGCGTGCCAACAGGCCCAAGCAGGTTCTTGAGGAAGACGGTGATTGTGATGCCCAGGCTGCCGGCCAAAGGGAACTGGATTTTTGTGCCCGGGACATACCATAAAGAACCAGGTGCAAAATAGGCAAGAAAAAGTTCCAGGAAAAGGCCGAGCAGCACGATGAATAGAGAATAGGACAGATATTTTTTTGCCGGCCGGCCCAGCCAGAGACCAAATCCCCAGAGGATTGCGATTGCAGGCAGGGCATATGTACCGAATCCGAATATAGGGGAGAAAAATTTTCCTAGAAATGCGCCGAGCCACCCGCCGAAGTTTTCCCGGACAAATGGTGCACCGGTCTGGAAAGACAGGAGGCTTGCCGTAAGGAACATCCCGAAAACAAGAACACAGATACCTGAAAACTTCCGCCATGGCGGTTTTGCAAAAAGGCTGATGATTGCTGCAACTGCCAGGAGAAGTGGAACCATGATGCTCGCCTTTGCAAATGCAAAATAAAGGCCGAATGCGATGTAGTGGCCGAGCCAGCCGCAATAGTTTGTTTCCGGGGTATTCAGGCCGAATATATAACAGCCAAGGCTCAAAAAGGTAAACAGGATGACAACAGCGATGATAATCCCGAGCACCAGTTTTGTGCTCCGGTTGTTTTTCTTAGGTCGGTATTTCGTGCGCATATTCTACATCGGTGAATAACCTGCAAAAAGCGTGCTGAATACCCGGACAAGCGGCCATAGATAAAGGCTGAGTATCGGAATTCCGATGAGCGGGCCAACGAAGATAATCCCGAGCAGAATCAGGAAACCGTATCGTTCCAATTGTGCATAGCGTGCCGCAAGGTTTGGGGGCAGAAAATAATAGAGCAGGCGGGAGCCATCGAGCGGGGGAATCGGAATTAGGTTGAAGAAGCATAATATCAGATTAAACAGCACAAAGTATATAGCAATACTGGCAAGAAATCCTGAGATGCCGAAAAATATGAGGATGCGGAAAATCAGTCCGGCGATTGCCGCAACCACGAGATTCGCAGCCGGGCCGGCAGCCGCGGATAATGCCATGTCACGGGTCGGATTGCGGAAATACCTCGGGTCGATTGGGACCGGTTTTGCCCAGCCGAAATGGAAAAGGAAAAGCGCAATCGTGCCAATGGGGTCTAGGTGTTTGAGCGGGTTAAGGGTGAGCCGGCCCATCATCTTGGCGGTCGGGTCACCGAGCCGGTAAGCGACATAGCCGTGGCTGAATTCGTGGAATGTCAGGCCGAACAGTATCGCCGGGGCTGAAAGGACCAAGTCGAGCGGGTTGATTCCAAGCATTTATACCTTTTTCTGACGGATAAGCCTTCTGGCCATGTTGTATTCCTTTTCTTTTGATATGAGGCCGTCCAGACGGGCGTAAAGCAAACGGTCGAGGATTCTTTGGTACTTCGGGCCTGGCATAAGCCCGAGTTTGCGCAGTTCTCTGCCGGTGACAGTGGGCCTGATTGAAGAGAGCCGGTTGAGATACAGGTTGATAGCGCGGGCAACGGCTCTGGGTTCAATTCTGGAAAGGATTTGCAGAGCCGGTTCTGGAATCGGACGGAGCAGGCGGTAAATCGTGCTGAGACGCTTTGCGCGCATGAGCCTTGAATGTATTAAATGGAATCTGTTTATTGCCCGGGCCGATTCGCGTTCCTGTTTTGTTATGGGAAAATTTCCGGTGTCAGGCAGATTGCTCAGAATGAGAATAAAGAACAGCTCCGGATTTCTGGTGCGGGATGAGAGGAGCTTCAGTTTGGACAGGAAATGAGAAGGCGGGGACCAGTCAAGACAGGTTCTGGTCAGTTTCTCCCGCTTTATCGCTTCTATCATCTGGAGTCTTCTTGTTTCAGAGCTGATGAGCCGCAGTTCATATAGTATCCGTTCGGCCGTGAGAAGGGATGGATAACTGGATTTGATTGATTGACGCATCAGTTTCAATGTTTGCGGTTCGATTCCGAATCCGAGCCGGATTGCAAAGCGGATGGCACGGAAAATTCTTGTCGGGTCGTCAATAAAGCTTTTGGGATGGAGGATTCGGACAAGCTTATACTTGAGGTCCTGTTGACCAGAACATGGGTCAAGGAGATAACCGAATCGGAAAGGTGTTATTTCAAGTGCCATCGCATTGATAGTGAAGTCGCGGCGGAACAGGTCTTGTTCAATTGGCGCCGGTTTCACTCTGGGCAGGACTGCCGGCCGGGAATAGGTTTCAGTCCGGGTCTGGGTGATGTCGATATGACTCGAGTCAGGCAGGGTGACGGTAGCGGTGAGAAAACGGGAATGAAACACAAACCGGCCATGAACCCGGCGGCCAATTTCTTTGCCTACTGTTTGAGCCTTTGATTCGACCGCAATATCGATATCCGGGCCGAACCGGTCGAGCAGCATGTCGCGTACCGGTCCACCGACAAGAAATGCCCGAGTGCCGCACTGGTGTGCTATTTTGCCCAGCAAGCGGAGCAATGCCTCATTATGGCATCGGATGCCTTTTCCCGCTTTTGCTCCAATCGACAAAGGCGATGCCGGGCTAGAATCCAAGATTCTTTGGCGTCTGTTCCTTACTCTGAACTTTGATTTTGCCAAAACGGTCTTCGTATTTCTTGATGTTGTCAANCAGGGCGTTGTGCAGCAGTTGGGCGTGCTGCGGGGTCATAACAATGCGCGAGAATACCTTAGCTTTGGGCAGACCGGGTAGGATGCGCGCAAAATCGATGATGAATTCCGAAGCCGAGTGGGCGATGAGGACAAAATTGGAATAGATTCCTTCAGATTCCTTCTCACCGATTTCAACCTGAATCTGCTGACCGTGATGGGTTAGTTTCCTTTCCGTGTCCATTCGTTCTCCTTATTATTGAATTCTAACCATTTCTCAGGCGGAGAAAGCGACGCTTACCCACCTTGAGAATCCTTGAATCTGAGCCGGGCATGACGACGAGCTGGATATCCTTGATTCGTTCGCCGTCAAGGTAGACGGCTCCTTCGCGGAGCTTGCGCCGGGCCTCGCTCTTCGAGGGAAGCAAACCGGCTTGTGCAATGAGCTCAATGATATTGACGCCTTCTGAAGGCAGCGAGAATTCGGGCATCTGGTCGGGCAGACCTTTGTGCCGGAATATACGGTCGAATTCTTGTGCGGCATGTTTTGCAGCCTCAGCAGAATAGTAGATAGTAACGATGTCACTGGCCAGCTCTGCCTTGATATTGCGGGGGTTTTCTCTTGCGTTTATTCGCTGTTCTATTGTCCGGAGTTCTTCATCAGTGCGGTTGGTGCAGAGCCGGAAAAAGTCCATAATCAACCGGTCGGGAATCGACATCAGTTTACCGAACATCTCTTTCGGTGGTTCTGATATGCTGATATAGTTCCCGAACGATTTGCTCATCTTTTTTGTGCCGTCAAGACCGACGAGAATCGGCATGGTCATAATAACCTGGGGTTCCTGGCCGAATTCCCGCTGGAGTTCGCGGCCAACGAGCAGATTCCAGTACTGGTCTTGCCCGCCCAGTTCGACATCGGATTTTACCGCTACTGAATCATATCCCTGGAAAAGCGGATAGAGCAACTCATGCATATGAAGCGGAATGCCGCATTCAAGCCTGGTCTTGAAATCTTCACGCTCAATAATCCTGGCAACCGTATAGCGGGATGCGATATTGATGATATCAGGCCCGGTCAATGGATTGGACCATTCGGAATTGTAACGGAATTCGCACTTCTCCGGGTCGAGGATTTGGAACGCCTGTTCACGGTAGCGTTTCACATTCGCTTTGATTTCCGCATCGGTAAGCTGGGGCCGGGTTTTTGACCTCCCGCTCGGGTCACCGATTTTGCCGGTAAAGTCACCGATAATCAGGACGGCGATATGACCGGCATCCTGGAACTGGCGCAGCTTGCGCAAAGGGACTGCAAAACCCAGATGGATATCCGGGCCCGATGCATCGATACCGAGCTTGATGCGGAGCGGCCGGCCGGTCTTGTGGGATTTTTCCAGTTTTACCTTGAGCTCTTCTTCGGTTTCCAGGTGTACAACCCTGTGCTTCAGTGATTCCAGCTCAGGCATCTTTTGTCCTTCCGGCGGCATAATCACATCTTGTAATTGCCGAATTCCTCGGGCTCGATATTGCGGAGCTTTGAGCGCAACTCCTTGAGCTTTTCCTCGTCGGCGACAGAGACTACCTGCGATGCTTTGTCCATTACATCTTCACTGACGAAAATAGGTGCCTTTGTCCTGAGTGCCAGACCGATTGAATCGGACGGCCGCGCATCAACGGTAATAAGCCGACTGTGGGTTTTGATTATCAGTTCGGCATAATAGGTATTCTGTTCAATCTTTGTGACGATAACACGGTAGACCTGGCCACCGAGTGCCTGAACTGTGAGTTGCATCAAATCCAGGGTCATGGGCCTGGGGAATTTTGTCGCCTGTAAGGCATAAGCGATTGCCGATGCCTCGAAAGGGCCGATATAAATAGGCAGAATCCGGTCGCCATTAAGTTCGCGCAGAAGCACTACCGGTGAATTGTTCGTATTGTCTATAAGAAGGGCGTCTACTTTGACTTCGGTCATGCAGGTTCTTCGGCAACCCAGAGTTTGACAGTTGCCGTAACTTCATGACCGAGTTTTATCGGTATGTCGTAAATCCCTGGGCCCCTGACCGTTTCCGAGAGCACAATCGAATGCCGGTCAATCTCAAAACCCGCCTGCGCGAGAAGACCGGCGATATCGGCATTGGTAATAGCGCCGAATGCACCTTCATTGCCCGTTCGGATGGTCGTCTTCAACGAAACCAGGCCAAGTTTTTCGGCAAAACCGGCCAGCCGTTTCCTGATTTTCTCTTCCTTAGTTGCAAGCTGATTCCTGATATTGTCCAGTTGTTTAAGCTGGGCCGGTGTCGCCTTGAGTGCTATCTTTTTGGGAAGAAGATAATTGCGGGCATAGCCATCCTTGACCGTTACAACCTGGCCCCTGGAACCGAGTCTTTCAACATCCTGGAGCAGAATGAGTTTCATTTAGCTGCTGAAAGACAACAGTGCCATGTTGCGCGCGGTCTTGATGGCGCGGGCCAAAGTCCGCTGGTGCCGCGTACACACCCCGGACAGCTTTGAAGGAACTATCTTACCCCTTTCGGTCAGAAAGTTACGCAGATATGACGCTTTGTAGTCAATATAATTGATTTTATTGTCGCAGAAATAGCATGTTCTCTTTCTGCGCGGGCCGAACGACCTTCTTCTTCGCGGGGCTGAATATGTTCTTTTCATAATTTAACTAGTAGAATAGATAAATTCGGACCAATGTCAAGCCGGACGATAAGCCCAAGTTCGATTTAGACTGCGGATGATGCCGGCTAAGCCAGTCAACGGTTTACGCATCCTGCCGCTACTATATTAGAGCCGGAAAGGAATAGAAACATAACCAAGGATGTAACTGGTTGCCTTGCAGAGAGTTACACTCCCCTTTTTGGGGCTTCCGACTCAAATCGCATCGTTTGGGCTTACCCCCTCCACCACCCCCCTCTCTGGTTCTCTTCCGATTTTGTTCCCAGGTTGTATTCGGGATTTTGTCCCGGATATTATCCCGGGAATGAATCCTTTTCTGCATTGAGATTCTTTTTCTGGTTCAGACCCGGGTTTCTATCAGGGAATGCTCGGAAATACTAATCCCGAAACGCTCGGAGATATTTCTTGAGCAATACTTCCTGGAGCTGCTCCGGGTTCAATCGCTGGATGTCAAGGCGCAACTGACCCGGATTGTATTCCCGAACCCATTCTGGAAACCTTTCCCGGTTTTATTTCCGAAACCATTCCCGATACTGCTCCTTTTCCGCTTGACCCAAGCCCAGGATTCTGGCATAATGGCTACGGAATTATGCGAGACTGTGTTGCCGGTTACCAGCGAGGAAACCTGCGATGAGCAACTTCGGCGGGAAGGCCAAGGCGATGGTTGTCACGCGTTCAAGGCTGCATGCAATCCGCTACTACCAGGCACTGGTGGAGTACCTTGCGGAGAAAGGTTATGACTACCAGGCACTGGTGGCCTTTTCCGGTACAGTATATGACAAAGGCAAGGACTTTACCGAATCTGGCATGAACGGTTTTTCTGAAAGACAAACCGCAAAGACCTTTAAGAAACCTGAGTACCGGTTTCTGGTAGTGGCGAACAAGTTCCAGACCGGTTTTGACCAGCCGCTGTTGCATGCGATGTATGTTGACCGGAGGCTGAGCGGGGTTCACGCAGTGCAAACTCTTTCCCGGCTGAATCGGATTTATCCGGGTAAAAAAGAAACAATGGTGCTGGACTTCGCCAATGACGCGGGCGCAATCCAGAAGTCGTTTGAGCCGTATTATGACAAGACGATGCTCGAGCGGCCGACTGACCCGAACGTGCTCTATGACAAGCAGACCGAACTGGAAGAGTTCCATTTCTATACCGAGGATGAGGTCAAGAAATTTGCCGGTATCTATTTTGACCCAAAGGGAACCCAGGATAGGTTGCAGGGGACTGACTGTTGACCTTTGGGTTTTTGCTGGTATAATTTTGTCGTGGAAGTTGGGGAAAACAAAGGCGTCTGTCCGTATTGCAAGAGCAAATTGACGCGGAGCAGCCAGTTCTGCCCTTACTGCGGTTCGCGGTTTGGGTCAAAGCTACAGTTGCCTGAGTTTGACATGCCTCGTTGTAATAAGAGAAAAAAGCGTGTAGTCGGTATTGTAAGGTGCGGGCTGTTTCATCACGAGTTGCTTGCATGCCTGTTCCACTTTCGTTTTTGTCCTGAATGCGGTGAGCGTCTTACCTATCCACAACTGCAGCCGGAGTTGTTTTAGAGCAGAAATCTTCAGGGTTTTAACCATTGGCTTGACATTTTAGGCAGCACTGTTTACTATCCTTGCACTAAGTTTATTAGATGCGTTTTAGACCAAAGTTCAGTTTCAGCGCAAGGCTACTTCAGTTCTATTTCGTAGTCGGGATTCTTGTCGTCGGAGGGGTTTGGTTTTTCTATTCACAGTTTCTTTTGATTCGGCTTTCGCATCTGTGGTCAAACTATGCCGGGACTCTTTCTGCACAACTTGAAAGCGATGCTCAACTGCGTTCGAGGATATATGCCAAGTTCATGAGCCGGATAACTGAACCTTCGCCAGGGGGTTCTGCAGAGCTCGACATAATCTTTGAAGAGGTGATAAAGAAGATTGATTTCCCGGTTGTCATAAGCGACAACCGCAACAATCCGGTTTCATTCCGCAATCTGTCGGTCACCGACCCGACACCTTCACAACTCAGCGGGATAGTTAAGGAACTCGACAGGCAGCACAAGCCGATTCCTTTGAATGTTGTCGGGGGGGATTCTACTAGACAACTTGGCGAGATTCATTACGGTCTTTCCAAATCTACTGTTATGTTGCACAAGCTTAATGCCAATCTGACCGATTCTGTCAGTTCGCTGAGGCTTTTCTCGGTATTGCAGGTGGTATTGCTCATCGGGTTCGTTATTGTCGGAGTGTGGGGGATACTTGTGTACAAGCGCCGGGAACAGGAGCAAATCTGGACCGTTCTTGCCAAGGAAACCGCGCACCAGCTCGCTACGCCACTTTCGTCTTTCAATGCCTGGGTGGAAATGCTGCGTCCAGGCATGAAGCAGGAGATTGTTGCTGCGTTGGAGCAGGACCTTGAGAGAATGCGTGAGGTTCTGGACCGTTTCAGCAGAATCGGGTTGCCTCCAGAACTGAATCGGCAGCGGGTTGCCAAATTGATAGAAAGGTCTGTCGGCTTTGTTCGGCGCCGTTCGCCAAAAACAGTTCAATTCCAGGTGAGGATTGAAGCTGACCCGGTTATAAAAGTAGATGAAGTGCTGTTTTCCTGGACCCTTGAGAACCTTTTGAAGAATAGTGTTGATGCAATTGGAGCCCGAGACGGCGAGATAATCGTCAGCACGAGGATGGGTGGTGACCGCAGGTTGCTGGAGATTGAGATCGTTGATACGGGTGAGGGGATTAAGATTGACAGGGTATTTGCTCCAGGCGTCACGACCAAGAAGTATGGCTGGGGCGTTGGGTTGCCACTGGCTAAGAGGATAGTAGAAAGCTACCATGGTGGTCGTCTTGTGATGAAGGAATCCAGACCAGGGCGGACCGCGTTTTCTGTATTTATTCCGGTTGAAAGCAACTCTGAGTCTGATAAAGAAGCAAAGGAGAAAAATGAAACTGCTCTGGATTGATGATGAGATAGATATGCTTCGGCCTTTTATCTATACCCTGAAGGAAAAGGGCTATGAAGTCGAGACTGCTACCAATGGGCCGGATGGGCTGGAGCTCTTGCGGGAAAAGGATTTCGATTTGGTGTTGCTGGACCAGATTATGAGCGGCATGGACGGACTGGAAACATTGAGGCGGATTAAAGAGGCTCAACCGAATATTTTCGTGACGATGGTGACCAAGTCGGATAAGGAAATTCTGGTTGATGAGGCTTATGGAGAAATGGTTGATGATTTCCTGATTAAGCCATTTACTCCTGCGCAATTGCTGGCTGTGCTCAAACGGCTCTTGGGGAAGAGGAAGCTCGTTGTCGAGCGCATCGGGAAGCAATATATGGCGGCTATGAGTGAAGACAGGGATAGAGAAAGCTGGCAGGGATGGGTTGACTATTACCGAAGCCTCAATCACTGGCAGGCTGTGCTGGGACACTATGGTGATGAGGCGTTGCAAGAGGTGCAGTTGGACCGTTGGCGACAGGCCAATGAGGATTTCTGCAGGTTCGTAACAATGGGATACAAACAGTGGCTGAGGGGTGAAGGTCCAGTGATGTCTCATCGTATCATTGAGGAGTACGTTCGGCCGCATTGGGAAGAAAAGCCGGTTTACTTCATACTCTTCGATGCGATGCGGGCAGACCAGTGGGATGTAATCCTGCCGCTGCTCAGGGACTACTATGAAGTGGAAACTGCTTATTACTGTTCGGCTCTGCCGACTGCAACACCTTATGCTCGCAATGCCATCTTCAGCGGGCTTTTACCGTTGGAGATAGTTCGGCGCTACCCGCGCTACTGGGTTTTTACGGAAAGTGGTCAAAACCGATATGAAAAGGAACTTCTGACCGAACAGTTGCATCGGCTTCGGTTCAAAGGACGGTCGGCGTTTTTCAAGGTTTCCAGCGGTGAGGAGCTTGGCAGGATGCGTGGAGCATTGTTGGATAAGGAGGTAAGATTCACTGCGGTTGTATTGAATTTCCTTGACCAGTTAATCCATTCCATCAAATCCACCAAAGTGCTGGATGAAATCATTCCGAATGATGCAGCACTTGTGGGAACTACCAAGGTGTGGTTTTCCTCTTCATGGATATTTGAAATGCTTAAAACCTTGGCCCGGAGGGACTGCCGGGTTGTGATTACCAGCGACCATGGTTTCATCAGGGTGCGGCGTCCTACGCTCATTTACGGAGGTCGAGAGATATCAGCAAACCTTCGCTATAAGCATGGGGCTGCTCTTCGGACCGACGAGCGGAAAGCGATTTTGCTCAAACATCCAGAAGATTTCATGCTCCCGGTAGAACATGCCTCCAGCAGATTCGCTATCGCCAAGTCCGACTATTATTTTATCTATCCTACCAAGCCACGGCAATACGAGCGTACTTACAAATATACATACCAACACGGCGGTGTGACACTGAATGAGATGATTATTTCGTTAGCGATACTCAAACCGCGATAGCTGAATTCAGGCAAGCAGTCTTCGGGCAATCACGATTTTCTGGATTTCAGAGGTGCCTTCATAAATCTCGGTGCATTTGGCGTCGCGGTAGTATTGTTCAACAGGATATTCCTTGGAATAGCCGTAGCTGCCGAATATCTGGATGGCTTCTCTGGTTACTTCAACAGCCATAGTAGATGCAAATAGCTTGGCCATAGCCGCTTCTTTGGTGAAGCGTTTCTTGCCGGTATCTTTCAGGTAGGCCGCTTTGTGAATAAGCAGCCGCGCTGCGGATATCTTTGTTGCCATTAAAGCCAGCTTTTCCTGAATCAATTCAAACTCGCAGATTGGTCGGTCGAACTGTTTCCTTTCACGGGCATAGGCGAGTGCTTTGTCAAACGCCGCTTGAGCGATGCCGACGGCTTGGGCACCGATGTCAATACGGGAAACATCGATGGCAGTCAATGCCAGCTTGAAGCCGTTTCCGATTTCGCCAAGAACATTTTCCTTCATTACTTTGCAGTCTTCGAAGATAAGCTCGCAATTGGCCGTGGCGCGTAAACCCAAGAGGTCTTCGTGTTTGCCGGTTGAGAACCCGGGAGAGTCCTTTTCCACGATGAAAGCGGTAATGCCGTGGTGGCCAGCCTTTGGGTCAGTCTTGGCGAAAATGATAAACATATCTGCAGCGCCGCCACTGGTGATGAAACGCTTTGTCCCGTTGAGAATGTAGCAGTCGCCTTTCTGCGTAGCCCGTGTTTCCATAGAGGCAAGGTCGGAACCACAATTGGGTTCGGTCAGGCCGATGGCACCAAGCAGTTCACCAGTGGCCAATCTGGGCAGATATTTTTCTTTCTGGGCATCGGTTCCCCAGTTGACAATAGACCAGCAGGCTAGTGAGTTGTGGACTGCAGTGACGACGCCGATAGAACCGCATGCCTTTGAGATTTCTTCAACTACGATTGCGAGACTGATGAAATCGAGGCCGGCACCACCATATTTTTCAGGAACTACAACACCCATCAGTCCGAGCTCTCCCATTTTTTTGAAGGTATCGTGCGGGAATTCACCAGTAGCATCAAGTTCGGCAGCCTTTGGCTCGATTTCTTTGGTGGCGAATTCGCGCGTCATACTCTGAACCATTTTCTGGTCTTCGGTAAGGCTAAAGTCCATCAGTTCCTCCTAACTACTTTCGGCTGATTCCTTAATGATTCCTTTGACGATTGTCATTCCCGATGTTGTTGTGCAATTGAACAACGAACCGATGTTATGGACGATTATTCTATTGTCAACTTCAGCGTCCGGTTCGGTAGGACAGCTTCGGCGCTTGACTTAAGTTGCATAGCCCGATATGTTTTGACCTGTTGATTTTTTCCCATTCTGGACCAGGGTGCCGGTGTCTTGTATATCGCAGGGCCGGCGCGGTTGTTGGCGATAGCGGGCAGGGTTTCTGACTTATGGCGAAGCTTACAGTTATATTCGTGAACTATAATTCGACCGGACAATTGGAGCAAGCGATGTTTTCTTTGAAACAAACCGTTTCAGGGTTTTGCTATGAAACAATTGTTGTTGATAATGCTTCGGGGGACCGCGACGTTTTGAAACCAGTATGTAAAAAGTTTAACGCCCGGTTGGTTTTGCTTCCAAGGAATATCGGTTACGGGGCTGCGGCAAACCGCGGTTTCCGAAGGGCAAAAGGGGAATATGTCGCGGTGGCGAATCCGGATTTGCTTTTCCTGCCAGGGGCTGTTGAAACTTTAGTGCTTTTTCTGGACGAAAACCCAACGGCTGGAGTAGTGGGGCCCCAATTGGTTTACCCCGACGGGACTTTTCAGCCTTCGGCCCGGAGACTTCCGAAATTACGGTATGTCCTTGCCGGTCGCCGGTCACCGCTGGTGCGACTGTTCCCTGGATATGGTCTGAGCCGTGAGTTCCTTTACGCCGATATTTACAAGGAGAATAAGCCGGTTATGGTTGAAGCCATCATCGGAGCGTTCATGGTTTTCCGCCGCAAGGCGTTCGAAGAAGTGGGTGGATTCGATGAGCAGTTCTTCATGTATGCTGAGGACATGGATATCTGCCGGCGTCTCCAGAGGAATGGCTGGCGGGTTTACCTTGAACCGCGGGCGCGGGTCCGGCACTATTACGGGGCTGTGCGCAAAAAGCACCAGCGGTTCTCAGAGTATCAACGGCTGCGGGCTCTCTGTATGTTCTTCAGTTTGAATCGGAACAGCATGTTCAGCGCGATGATTACCTTCGCGTTCGCCGGGTACTTGTTTGTGCTCGAAGCAGGGGCACTNATCGGGCTGAGTGAATACGAGTANTCATGGCGCCGGAGACGGGATGGTTCATGATGCGGTCTAAAGGTGTATTGTCCGGGGCAATTCTACTGACGGGTGATGCGTTGGCCGTGGCGGCCAGTTATGTACTGGCATATGTTATAAGAAGTTCAGTGCTTACCATCGTACTTCCGGAGGCCTTTCCTTTCATGCAAATCACTAGCAAGTTTTACCTGCTGGCGATTTACCTGCTGGTGTTTGCTTATGAGGGGTTGTATACCAAGCGACTGGTGGAATGGGAAGAGATCCGGCGTTGTTTCCGTGGTATGGTCGTGGCCACGGCCGTGGTTGTGATGCTACCGTTTGTGCTCCGCTACGTGACTCTTTCCAGGGTCATTGTGCTGCTTGCTTTTCTCATCGGCAGTGCGGCAGTTCCAGCGTTCCGGATTCTGCTCAGGCGCCTCCTGATATCACTGGGTCTGCTCCGGCAGCCGCTGGTGCTCATTGGCAGCGGCGAAGCGGCTGAACTGTTCGGCCGGGAGCTCGGGCGGCACCGGTCCCTGGGCTATTTTGTGTCAGAACACCTTCATCGCGACACGAGCGACGAACCGATTGAAATTCTCCTGGGGAAATTGCCCGGCAAGGTTGGGAATGTCTCACTGGTCGTGTTCTCGGATTCCTTTGATTCCGGTGAGTTGAAGCAGGTGTTCCGCTACGCCGAGCAAAGGTTTGCTGAGGTGCTGGTCATACCCAACGCTGCGCTGTTGCGGAGCCAGGCTGGGGAAATGGAGCCGTTCGGCAGCCTGCTGGTGATGAAATACCGTAACAACCTCCTACGACCGCTCAACACAGTCACGAAGCGTGCACTTGAGCTGATTGTCTGTGCGCTGCTGCTGATTCTACTTGGACCTCTGTTCGGACTCGTAGCACTGCTGGTGAAGTTCTTTTCACCGGGCCCGGTGTTCTTTCGGCAGGAGCGTATTGGCAGGAACCGATGTCTCTTTCAGTGCCTGAAATTCAGAACCATGCATATGGACGCCGAGCAGCGGCTGCAGAAGTTGCTCGAGAGTGATGCGAAGGTCAAGACTGAGTGGAAGAAATACGCCCGGATAACTGGTGACCCGCGCGTTACCCAGGTCGGCCGCATACTGAGGCGTTTCAGTTTTGATGAGTTGCCACAGCTATGGAATGTCCTCAGAGGAGAAATGGCGCTTGTCGGGCCCAGGCCCTACATGCCAAGCGAGTCCGGCCAGATCGGAGACTATTTTGATACCATTGTCCGGGTTCGGCCGGGGATGACAGGACTCTGGCAGGTTTCCGGTCGGTCCACATTGTCCTTTCAGGAAAGGTTGGTTCTTGACGAGTTCTACATTCGCAACTGGTCGTTGTGGATGGACTTCTCGATCTCGCTGCGAACGGTCTGGGTAGTGCTGAGCGGACGTGGAGCTTACTAGTGAAGATTGACGTAGCAACTCATGGCGATAGAATTCCATAGATGCTATGTGCACAATGTTTTCCAGGACATCTCTAACTGACCGGGTGACGACATGAGCGTTTTCGTTATCCTGGCGGTTCTTTCTGGTGCTCTCACTGGCTGGCAGTCCTATACGAATACTAATTACATTCATGACATATACGGTGATGATTCAGCATTTACCCTTGCCACCAACGGTGGTCTGGTTTTGCTTGACCCGATAGGGCTCCGAGTAGAAAGAACAATTGTAAATACTGATGGGTTACCGGTAAATCGCTGTTTAGTTGTAGCTCAGGACAGCGCTGGCAACCGATGGGTCGGAACTGACGGAGGGGGCTTAGCTGTGGTTCCGAATGATAGTGATGAGGCTTTTGTTTACAGGCCTAATGACCTACCTGAAAGAATAACAGCTTTAGCTGTGGACAGCAGTCGTATTCTCGTTGGAACTGAGCGCGGGTTATATGTTATTGAAACCAACCAAACACCGCTTGATTTCGGCGATGACATTATTCAGCAGTTTTCGGTTGCAAAAGTGCACGAGTT
>JGI24025J20009_10001150_pt1 | contig 20189 bp, 19 predicted proteins | sample Cruoilmetagenom3_FD_20009 | JGI IMG/M metagenome (IMG submission 20009) | reverse complement strand
GGAGGCGGGCGCGGATCAGCGGGTCGAGCGCCGAGAAGGGCTCGTCCATGAGCAGGATCGGCGCGTCGGTGGCGAAGGCGCGCGCGAGCCCGACGCGCTGCTGCATGCCGCCCGACAGCTCGGCGACCATGCTGTCCGCCCAGTCGGTGAGCCCGACCATGGCAAGCTGTTCATCGACCTTGGCGTGGCGTTCCGCCTTCGCCATGCCGCCCAGCTCCAGCCCGAGGCCGACATTGTCGCGCACCGTGCGCCAGGGCAGGAGGCCGAACTGCTGAAACACCATGGCGACGCATTCGCGCCGGATCCGCAGAAGATCGGCGGAGGCGGCGCCGACGACTTCCGCCGTCCAATCGCCGTCGTGGATCGTGACCTGCCCGCGCGCCACCGGATTGAGCCCGTTGACCGCGCGCAGGAGCGTCGATTTGCCCGAGCCCGAGAGCCCCATGAGCACGAGGATCTCGCCCTGGGCGACGTCGAGCGAACAATCGTGCACGCCGAGGACCTGGCCGGTCTGCTCCTGCACGGTCGCCCGGTCGTGGCCTGCGTCCATCGCGGGCAGGGCGCTTTGGGGGTCGTCGCCGAAAACGATGGAGACCTTGTCGAAGGTGACGGCGCTCATGTGTCGTCTCCCTCGGGGATGAACAGGAGCCGGCCGACAACCCGGTTGGAGCCGACGTCACTTTCGTGGTTCACCCCGTCATTCACCTCCACCTCCGGCAGGAACGGTGTTTGGCCTTCGAGACAGCCCAGGTTGATGCCGAGCTGGTTGGGGTTCGAGCGCCGGCGGTGATGGGTGTAGATGCCGCAGACCGAGCAGAAGTAGTGCTCCGCCGTCATCGTGCCGAACTGGTAAAGGCTGAGCTTGTCCTCACCTTTGATGAATGTGATCCCGTCCAGCGGCGCCGAGACGGTCACGGCCCCCCGCCGCGCGCAGAGCGAGCAGTCGCAGCGGGTCCCGGTGTCGGGACTACCCAACAGCTGCACCTCGAACTCAACCGCGCCGCAGTGGCAGCTCCCCCGGACCGCGCCGCTCATTTGCGTTCCACCCGCAGCATCCGGTCGAGAATGATGGCGACGACCACGATGATGAAACCGCTCTCGAACCCGAGCGCGGTGTTGACCGTGTTGAGCGCGCGCACCACCGGCACGCCGAGCCCGTCAGCGCCGACGAGCGCGGCGATCACCACCATCGACAGCGACAGCATGATGGTCTGGTTGAGGCCGGTCATGATCTGCGGCAGCGCCCAGGGAAGCTCCACTTTCCACAGGAGCTGGCGCGGGGTCGCGCCGAAGGCCTGCGCGGCCTCTTTCAGCGCCAGCGGGGTGCGCGAAATGCCGAGATGGGTCAGCCGGATCGGGGCCGGCAACACGAAGATCACCGTGGCGATCAGCCCCGGCACCATGCCGATGCCGAAGAAGACGATGGCCGGGATCAGGTAGACGAAAGTGGGCAGCGTCTGCATCAGATCGAGCACCGGGCGCATCCAGGTGTAGAGCCGCGGCCGACGTGCGGCCATGATGCCGATCGGCACGCCGAGCGCCATGCAGACGAAGGCCGCCGACAGCACCAGCGTGAGGCTTTCGGCGGTCTCTTCCCAGTAGCCCTGGTTGAGGATGAACAAAAAGCCCACCAGCACCAAGAGCGCGGTCTTCCAGTTGCGTTGCAGGACCCATGTCAGCGCCACGAAGACAGCGATGACGAGCAGCGGATGATACTCTTCGCCGTAGAGCGGCACCCAGCCGCGGGTGCCGTCGTCCAGCGTGCCGGGCAGGTGCAACGGGGTTTGCAGCACCGCGAGGATGATCTCGATCATCCCTTCCATGAGCCACGACAACCAGTCGAAGAACGGCTCGCCCACGTCCTGCAACCCGTCGAACGCCCGTTTCGCGCTCTTGCCGATGGGGATCTTCCAGTCCGTCAGCCAGTCCATGAGAGGCCCCCTAGCGCGCCACGTCCTCGGCGGTTCCGGCCCATTGATAGGCATAGGTGGGCGTCACCGCGCCGTCCGCTCCGATCTGTCCGGCGGCGAGCACGAGATCCAGTTCGGGGGCGTATTCCACCCGGAACGAGGCACCTGCCCCGTCGCGGTCGAGCAGGGTCGAGGCGACCGTCCAGGTGGCAAACTCGCATTCGGCGAGCGCCACCGAATTGTGGCCGAGAAACGCCAGCTCCAGCTCGACATAGGCGTCGCCCAGCGGCCCCTTGGCGATGCCGCTGATCGCGACCTTGCCGTCCTCGGGCAGGGTGTCGATCGGCTTGAGGTCATCGACATAGGTGATCTCGACATGGCCCGCGGGCGAATGCTCGCCGGTCATCACCAGCCCGTGCCGGTAGAGCGCCATGCTTTCTTGCACCTGCCCGCCGAAATCGATGATCCGCATCTCGACGAACCCTTCGGGCGTCGCCTTGAAGTCGCCGCGCATGAAGAAAGGTTCGTTCTGCGCCAGAATGATGCCCTGGGTCATGTCATCGGCGGTGGGGCAGCCGCCGAGCCCGGGGGCGGCAGCGAGGCAGAGCGCGGCGGAGGCGAACAGTCTGGGGAGGAGCATGGCGGGAGCCTCTTGTGGGACCGGGCGGAAGGACAAAGCAGAACGCACGGAGCCGGGTGTGCGCCCCGCTTCGAGCCAGGGGTGCGCCGCCCGGTAAGCCGGCGCACCCGCTGCAGGTATGTTACATGCCGAGCGCGGCGGCCACGGCCTCGGCCGCGTCGCCACCGTCGAACGTGGTCACGCCCTCGACCCAGGCCTTCCAGGTGTCGGGGTTGGCGGCAAGCCAGGCCTTGGCCGCGTCCGCCGGATCGGACCCGTCGTTGAGGATCGCGCCCATGATCTCGTTTTCCATCGCGAGGGTGAACTTGAGGTTGTTCAGAAGCGCGCCGACATTGGCGCATTCGGCGGCGTAGCCCGCGCGGGTGTTGGTATAGACCGTCGCACCGCCGAAATCGGGACCGAACCAGTCGTCGCCACCCGAGAGGTAGCCCATGTCGAAATTGGCGTTCATCGGGTGCGGCTCCCAGCCGAGGAACACGATCGGCTCATTGCGGTCGTCGGCGCGGGTGACCTGGGCCAGCATGCCGGCCTCCGAGCTTTCGACCACTTCGAAGCCTTCGAGGCCGAAGGCGTTGTCGGCGATCATGTCCATGATCAGCCGGTTGCCGTCGTTGCCGGGCTCGATGCCGTAGATCTCGGCGCTGAGCGCTTCGGCCTGGCCCGCGATATCGGCGAAATCGGCAATCCCGAGGTCCATCGCCGCCTTGTTGACCGCGAGCGTGTATTTCGCGCCTTCGAGGTTCTCGCGCAATGTGTCGACGGTGCCCGCCTCGCGGTAAGGCGCGATGTCGCCCTCCATCGTCGGCATCCAGTTGCCGAGGAACACGTCGATGTCGCCCTCGGCGAGCGAGGTGTAGGTGACGGGCACGGAGAGCACCTTGATGTCGGTCTCGTAGCCAAGCGCGTCGAGCACGGTGGCGGTGGCGGCGGTGGTTGCGGTGATGTCGGTCCAGCCGACATCGGAGAAGACGACGGTCTCGCAATCGGCAAGCGCCGGGGCGGCGGCGAGGATCGCAATGGTGGCGACGGTGGCCTTGAGTTTCATGTGTTGTTCCCTGTTATGTTGATTGATGAGTCAATCAAGTTTATCATTTCTCCCGGGATCTGCCGGAGGATATCCATGCCCCGAGTCGGAATGGAGCCTATAAGGCGCGCGGCGTTGGTGAAAGCAACGATTGCCGAAGTGGGGCTCAAAGGCTCTCTCGACGTCACCGTCGCACGCATTGCCAAGCGCGCGGGTGTCTCGTCCGGCCTCGCACATCATTACTTCGGCGGCAAGGAAGACCTGCTGTTCGCCGCGATGCGCCATATCCTGACCCTCTACGGGGCGTCGGTGCGCGCGCAGCTTTTGCGGGCGGGCACCCCGCGCGACCGGCTGGCCGCAATCATCCGGGCGAGCTTCGGGCCGGACAATTTCGAACCGCATGTGATCGCCGCCTGGCTCAGTTTCTACGTCCACGCCCAGTCCGACCCGGGTGCGCGGCGGCTGCTCGGCATCTACCAGGCAAGGCTCGGGTCGAACCTCACCCACGCGCTGCGCCCGCTCGCGTCAAGCCGCGCGCCCGACATCGCCCGGACGCTCGCCTCGGTGATCGACGGGCTCTATATCCGCCACGCGCTGGGCGGCGCACCCGACGGCCCGCAGGCCACCGCCCGGGTGCTCGCGCTCGCGGATGTGTTGGTGGACGCGGCGTGACTGCCAAAGGAGATCGCCCGGTCAAGGACCGGCAGGGAGACCCGATGACCCAGCCCAACATCCTCGTTGTGATGGTCGACCAGCTNGCGGGTACCTTCTTTCCCGACGGTCCGGCCGACTTTCTGCACACGCCGAACCTGAAGCGCCTCGCCGCGCGGTCGGCGCGNTTCGCCCGCAGCTACTGNCCGAGNCCGCTGTGCGGCCCCNCGCGCGCAAGCTTCATGACCGGNCAGCTGCCGTCGCGCACCGGCGTCTACGACAACGCCGCCGAACTGCCCGCGGCCACCCCCACCTATGCCCACCACCTGCGCCGGGCGGGNTACCAGACGGCGCTCTCGGGCAAGATGCATTTCGTCGGCCCCGACCAGCTCCACGGGTTCGAGGAACGGCTGACCACCGACATCTACCCGGCCGATTTCGGCTGGACCCCCGACTACAGAAAACCAGGGGAACGGATCGACTGGTGGTATCACAACCTCGGGTCGGTCACTGGTGCGGGGGTCGCCGAGATCACGAACCAGCTCGAATTCGACGACGAGGTCGCCGCCCATGCGGTGCGCAAGGTCTATGACCTTTCCCGTGGCAAGGACGACCGCCCCTGGTGCCTGACGGTGAGCTTCACCCACCCGCATGACCCTTACGTCGCGCGCAAGAANTACTGGGATCTCTANGAGGACTGCGCCCATCTCGACCCGGAGGTNCCGGCGCTGCCCTANGCGGACCAGGATCCGCATTCGCAGCGCATCTTCGATGCCAACGACGGGCGCAATTTCGCGATCACCGGGGAAGACATCCGCCGCTCGCGGCGCGCCTATTTCGCCAATATCTCCTATCTCGACGACAAGATCGGCGAGATCCTCGACGCGCTTGATGCCACCCGCCAGGAGGCGGTGATCGTCTTCACCGCCGACCACGGCGACATGCTGGGNGAGCGGGGGTTNTGGTTCAAAATGAGCTTCCACGAAGGGTCTTCGCGGGTGCCGCTGATGGTCGCNGCACCCGGGCTCACGCCNGGCAGGATCGACACAGCCGTCTCGGTGCTCGACATCTGCCCGACCCTCGCGGCGCTGGGCGGCGTGGCCGAGGACGACGTCGCCCCCTGGGTCGACGGCGAAAGCCTGCTGGAGGTGGCGGCGGGCGCAGACCGCGCCCCGGTGCCGCTCGAATACGCCGCCGAAGCGAGCCAGGCGCCGCTGGTCTGCCTCGTCGAGGGCCGGTGGAAATACACCCGCTGCGCGCTCGACCCCGAGCAGCTTTTCGACCTCGAGGCCGATCCGCACGAGCTCGACAACCGCGCAGACGACCCCGCCCACGCCGAAACCCTCGCCCATATGCGCGCCCTGGCCGACGACCGCTGGGATCTCGACGCCTTCGACCGCGCGGTGCGCGACAGCCAGGCCCGCCGGTTGATGGCCTACGCGGCGCTGCGGCAAGGCGTTTACACGGCCTGGGAGTTCCAGCCCAACGACCGCGCCCGCGACCGCTACATGCGCAACCACATGGACCTCAACGTGCTGGAAGAAAACCAGCGGTTCCCCAGGGGTGAATAAGTCCGGGCGAGTAACCCCTTTTTCTTGGCGGAATACGCCCGCCGGAGGCAGACACATGCACAACGACTACGTCATCGTCGGCTCGGGCAGCGCAGGTTCCGCGCTCGCCTACCGCCTCAGCGAGGCTGGGTACTCGGTCACCGTGATCGAATACGGCGGCACGGATGTCGGGCCCTTCATCCAGATGCCCGGCGCGCTGTCCTACCCGATGAACATGGCGCGCTATGACTGGGGCTTCGAAAGCGAACCGGAACCGGCCTTGAACAACCGCCGCCTCGCCGTGCCCCGCGGCAAGGTGCTCGGCGGCTCCTCCTCGGTCAACGGCATGGTCTGGGTGCGCGGCCACGCGTGCGACTTCGACCATTGGGCAGACCAGGGTGCGACCGGCTGGGCCTACGCCGACGTGTTGCCCTACTACCGGCGGCTCGAGCATTGGCACGGACCTTCGCCGTCCGACTGGCGCGGCAGCGACGGGCCGCTGCACGTGCGCCGCGCGCGGCAATGGAACCCGCTCATGCACGCCTTCGTCGACGCGGGCCGGGAGGCCGGCTATCCGGTCACCCAAGACTACAACGGCCACCAGCAGGAGGGTTTCGCCGCCTTCGACATGAGCGTGCATCGCGGTCGGCGCTGGTCGACCGCCAACGCCTATCTGCGCCCGGCGCTCAGGACCGGGCGGGTGAAGGTGCTGCGGGGCCTTGCCCGCAAGCTGGTGATCGAGAACGGCCGGGCGGTCGGCGTCGAGGTGGCCAGCAAAGGTGGCTCCGAGATCATCCGCGCAAACCGCGAAGTGATCCTCTCCGCCTCCTCGATCAACACGCCGAAACTGCTGATGCTGTCCGGGATCGGCCCGGCGGCGCATCTCGCCGCGTTTGGCATCGAGCTTGTCGCCGACCGCCCCGGGGTCGGTCAGAACCTCCAGGATCACCTTGAGGCCTACGTCCAGTTCGCGGCAAAACAGCCGATCACGCTCTATCGCTACTGGAACCTCTTGGGCAAGGCGCTGATCGGCGCGCAATGGCTGTTCACCAAGACCGGCCACGGCGCCTCGAACCAGTTCGAAAGCTGCGCCTTCATCCGCTCGGGCCCCGGGGTCGACTACCCCGACATCCAGTTCCACTTCCTGCCCATCGCCGTGCGCTACGACGGCACGGCGGCGGCCGAGGGACATGGGTTTCAGGTCCATACCGGGCCGATGCGCTCACCCGCGCGCGGCGCGGTGCGGCTTCGCTCGGCCGACCCCGCGGCGCCCCCGGAGATCCGTTTCAACTACATGAGCCACGCGGAGGACTGGCACATCTTCCGCACGGCGCTCAGGTTCACGCGCGAGATCATGGCCCAGCCGGCGATGGCGCCCTTCGTCAAGCACGAAATCCAGCCCGGCGCCGCGGCGGACAGCGATGAGGCGCTCGACGCCTTCATCCGCGAGCACGCCGAAAGCGCCTACCACCCGGTCGGCACCGCCCGGATGGGGGCCGTGGATGACCCACAGGCGGTGGTCGATCCGGAGGCACGGGTGATCGGGGTGGAAGGGCTCCGGGTTGCCGATTCGTCGATCTTCCCGAGGGTTACCAACGGCAACACCAACGCGCCCTCGATCCTGGTCGGCGAAAAGGTGGCCGACCACATCCTGGGCCGTGTCCTGCCGCGCGACACGCGCGACCCCTGGATCAACCCGAATTGGCGGACAGCGCAGCGCTGAGCCCCGCCCGGCATGGAAACACGCCGATTTTTTGATCCGAGTCAATGCGCGCGGTTCCCGGGCGCATAGGCTTGGTGAGGAAAAACAGCGAATGTGGAGGACCCTGCCAATGGCCGAGATGATGCACGAAATCGCCGACGACTTCCCGGAATTTGCCGACAAACTCACCACGATGCGGGAAGCCGATACCGGCTTCGCCGAGAAACTCGCCGAATACGACCTGCTCAACAAGAAAGTGATCGAGGCCGAGACGCGGGAGAAGCCCACCCACCATTTCCGCGAAGAGGCGCTGAAAAAGAAGCGCGCGCTCCTGAAAGACGAGATTTACACGGTCCTCTCCGCCTGAGACCGGCATCCCGACGTCGACACCGATGATGACGGCCCTGCGCGCGCGGGGCCGTTCGCATTTTCGGCGTCCTCTCGGATCAGACCGGGTCGGTGCCGGTGTCCTGCTGCAACACCTCTTCGAGCCGCTCGACGAAGTGCGCGGTCATCGTCGCGACCATTGCCTCGATCGGCTGCCGTCCCAGCCGGGCGACCCGCCCTTCGAGCAGCGCGCCGAGACCCCAGGTGATCTCGGTGCCGCCGGGGTGATCGACAAGCCGGATGCGGGCGCTGCCTTTTGCGAGCCCCGCGACCCCGCCCTTGCCGCGTCCGACCAGCGTGACGCTGCGCGCCGGGACGACATCCGCGAGGTCGATGGTGCCGGCGAAATGCAGGGTGAACAGCCCGAGCTTGCGGCGCACCACCATGTCGAACCCGGTCTCCACGCTGCCGGCCACGGTCTCGCACCCGGGGATGCAGTAGGCGAGGCTTTCGGGCGAAGTCAGGTGCTGCCAGACTTTCGTCCTTTGGGCGGCGATGATGCGGGTGCCGGCGTGGTCCATTCATGTGCTCCCCTGTGTGCGGCCCGCCAGGCGCGGCCCGTGGCGCGCCGTCAACTCCCGACCTCGTAGGGCAGCACGCCGCGTCCATCGGGGTCGATGCGCAGCTTGCGTTCGAGCGGCGGGACCGAGCGCTGGTGGCAGCCGACCCGGTCGCAGATCCGGCAGGAGATGCCGATCGGCTCGAAGGCGGTGGCGTTGGCCACGTCGAGCCCGTCGGCATAGACCAGCGCCTCGGCGTGTTTTATCTCGCAGCCGAGCGCGATGGCATAACGCCGGGTCGGCTCGTGGAAAGAGCCGCCGGGTTTGGAGACATCGCGGGCGAGCGAGATGTAGCGCACGCCGTCGGGTGTCTGGGCGAGCTGGCGCAGAAAGCGCCCCGGCGTCTCGAAGGCACGGTGAACGTTCCAAAGAGGGCAGGCGCCGCCGAAGCGCGCGAATTGCAGCCGTGTGGCCGAGTGGCGCTTGGTGATCGTGCCGGCCTGGTCGACCCGGACGAAGAAGAACGGCACGCCCTTGGCGCCGGGGCGCTGCATGGTCGAGAGCCGGTGGGTGACCTGTTCGATCGAGGCGCCGAACAGCACCGCGAGGCGTTCGAGGTCATGCCGGGTTTCGCGGGCGGCGTCGAGAAAGCGGCTGTAGGGCAGGAGCGCGGCGCCGGCGAAGTAGTTGGCGAGGCCGATCTTGGCGATCTGGCGCGCCTCGTCCGACTGGAACCGGGCGAGGTCGAGCGTCGCGTCGAGCAGATCGCCCTGGGTGAGCAGGGCGACCTGGTGGAGCAGCTGGAACCGGCGGGTCGAGGGCGGCGCGAAAGCCGAGAGCGCGAGCCGCCCCGCCGCGCGGTCGAGACCGCGGATCCGCTCGGTCTGGACGATCTCGACGCGGATGCCGAGCCCGTCGAGGGCTGCCACCGCCGCGGCTTCGGGCTGGCCGTCGCGCGCGAAATGTTCGGCGGCGCGGTCGACGGCGTCGATGTAGTTGTCGCAGTAGTGGAAGAAGTCGCGCACCTCTTCCCAGGGGCTCGCCTGCACTGCGCTGCCTTCGCGCCCCAGCGCCTCGTCGAGCGAGGCGAGGCGCTCGTGGGTCTGCCGGTAGGCCCGGTGCAGTTCGAGAAAGCCCCGCGCGAGGGCGGGGGCGTTGGAGGCGACGAGCCGCAGATCGGCGACCGGCGGGGCGATGTCGGAAAACACCGGGTCGGCCAGCGCCTCGCGCATGTCGGTGACCAGCCGCTCGGCGTCGCCGGTGGAAAGCTCGGCGACGTCGAAGCCGAACTCCTGTGCCAGGGCGAGCACAACGCCGGTCGAGACCGGGCGGTTGTTGTTCTCCATCTGGTTCAGATAGGGCAGGCTGACGCCCAGCTTCTCGGCGAAGGCCTTCTGGGTCAGGCCGAGGCGGGTGCGGGTCTCGCGCAGTTTCACGCCGGCATAGAGTTTCTGTGTCGCCATGACGCCCTCCCTTTGCAAATACAGCAGATAGCCTTTGCAAATGGATGCGTCCAGCGCACATCGCAGCGGCGGGCACACACCCGGCCCGGCTGCGTCGCGCGCCGATTGTCGTCGCGTCAGGACGGGGCTCTCAGGTCTTCGAAGGTAAGGGGATCTTGTCGCATACCGGCGGTGGTGCAGTTGGGATTTCGGGCCATGTAGCGCCCCTGCAGGGTCATCGGGGTGCCGCTCGCGGGCCCGGACAGGGTGTAGACGAGTGTCCCGCAATTGGCGGAGAACCGCCGCGCCCGCCCGGTCAGGTGTCCGTTTTGCAGGCGGCCTGTTCGGCAAGGGCTGCGAACCGCGCGGCATCACCGGCGGCAATCACACCGGCGGGCGTGATCGTGCACGGGTCTTGTGTTTGCGTGATCGGGCTCGGGGGGACGTCCGCGTCGCCGCTGTAGGTGAGCGTCGCTCCACCTGACGGAGCGCCCGCCAGCGCGGCCGCAAGCAGCACAAGTCCGGCCCAAAGAGCGTTGTGAATAATCTTCAAGACAAAACCCGTGTCGCCGTGGCCAGTATTTCGAGCCTAGGAGCCGATGCCTGCGCTGTTCACCGGACCGAGACCGGCGGCCACCCCAAGGTAGCGGCGGCTGGTTCGGTTGCGCCGACGGGGCCGGGTTACCGGCCGCCGAACCGCTTGTTGCGGCGGAGGACCAGCATGATCGCGACCAGGGACAGGGCGCTCGAGGCCAGCATCAGCGCGATCAGTGGGGCGGCGCCGCTTTCGACGCTGAGCAGCGTGCCCGCATAGGCCGACTGCGCCGCGCCGCCGCCGATCATCAGCGCGCCGCCGAGGCCCGAGGCAGAGCCGGCGAGGCGCGGGCGCACCGACAGCATGCCGGCGGTGGCGTTGGGCANGACCAGCCCGTTGCCGAAGCCGAGCGGCACCATGAAGCCGAAGAACACGATCGGGTNGGCGAAGCCCNCGAGGTGCAGGANCAGCGAGGCGGCAAGGCTGAGGGTGCCGATGATGGTGCCCCAGAAGATCATCCGGTCGATCCCGTAGCGCGCCGCNTNGCGCCCCGACACGCCGTTGCCGAACAGATAACCCAGCGCCGCAGCACCGAACAGCAGCCCGAGGCGGGCCGGGTCGAGATGGTAGATCTCGGAGCCGACGAAGGGCGCGCCGCCGAGATAGGCGAAGAATGCGCCGGAGGTGAACATCGCGGCGGCGGCATAGCCCCAGAACCGCGGTGAGGCGATGAGCGCGGGGTATTCGCGGAACTGCGCCGCAAGCCCGCCCTCGCGCGGGGCGGCAGTCTCGCCGAGATCGCGCCAGAGCAGCCAGGTCAGCCCGCCGCCGAGCACGAACAGAAGCCAGAAATTCGCCCGCCAGCCGAACGCGGCATCGAGAATCCCGCCCAATGCCGGGGCCAGCATCGGGATGAGCGACATCCCCATGGTCACATAGGCGATCATCGAGGCGGCCTGGTCCGCGGGCACCATGTCGCGCACCACGGCGCGGCTGAGCACCATGCCGGCGGCAACCACCGCCTGCAGCATCCGGAAGGCGAGGAACATCTGCGCGGTGGGGGCGAAGATGCACCCGAGCGTGGCAAGCAGGAAGATCGTGAGGCTCCACAGCAGCACCGGGCGGCGGCCGTACCGATCGGAGATCGGACCGATCAACAGTTGCAGCGCAGCGCTTCCTGCCAGAAAGAGCGCGACCGAAAGTTGCATGACCCTGTAGTCGACGCCGAAGTACGCCGCCATCCCGGGCAGGGAGGGCAGGTGGATGTTCATCGTCAGCGCCGAGACCCCCGCCAGCGCCGTGAGGGTCACGATATGCGGCGGCGAGGTGGCGTCGAGGAATCGGGGGCGGGACAGATCGCGCATCCCCCCGGGTACGCCGCCGCTGGCGCGATGTCGAGCGTCCGGTCACACGTCCAGGGCGCGGCGGCGGCCCGCGAGCGCCGCGTGCGCAACGCCGGTCGGATCGCCGGTCGGATCGCCGGTCAGACCACCGACAGATCGCTTTCCAGCGCGTCGAGGGTCATGTTCTTGACGACAAGGATGTCGCCGCCGCCGAAGTCGAAGATGAGGTTTCCGTTGTCTTCGGTCGCGGCGGCCAGCACCTTGGCCAGCGATCCCAGACCGGCAATCTCGAGGCTGTCGAGGCCGCTTTCGAAGTCCTTGATCACGTCCTTGTCGGCGCCGGTCTTGAAGCAGAACCTGTCCTCGCCCGCGTCGCCCCAGAGCTTGTCGATGCCGCGACCGCCGTTCAACGTGTCGTTGCCACTGCCGCCCTTGAGCGTGTCCCTGCTCTTGCCGCCATAGAGCGTGTCGTTGCCCCCGCCGCCCGCGAGCGTGTCGGTGCCGCTGCCGCCCTTGAGCTTGTCCTTGCCGTTGCCGCCGGCGAGCGTGTCGGTGCCGCCGTTGCCCTTGAGCACGTCATCGCCGCGGTTGCCCGACAGATCGTTGGCCGCGCCATTGCCGATGAGCGTGTCGTCGCCGCTGCCGCCGGCCGCGTTCTCGATCGTCACGCCGTAGGCGATGGAAACATCCTCGAAATCACCGAAGGTCGAGAAATTGCCGGCGCGCAGGTCGAGCCACACGGCGTTGCCGCGGGCAGAGGCGTCGAACGTGTCGGTGCCGCCGGTGTCCCAGACCGTATCGACATTGTCGGTGCGCGGCCCGGTGTAGGTGGTGTTGCCGGTTTTGTAGTCGGCGGCGCCCCAGATATTTTGGAGCGCGAACACGTCGTAGAGCATCATCGCGTCGTTGCCTTCGCCGCTCATCGGATCGGCGGTATAGGACATGACCGTGTAGTGGTTGGTGTCGTAGGCATCGGCCAGCGCGACCCCGTCGAACGGGTGGTCGAGCCCGAGCGCATGGCCGAGTTCGTGCAGGATCAGGTTGATGTTGTCGGTGATGTCGAGCGTCTTGTCGTAGGCCGCGAAGGCATAATACTCGGCGAAATCCCCGTTCACGAACCCGAGCCCTGCACCGCCGAATCCGGCGACACCGACGGGCATGTCGGTCAGCCCCAGGCTCAGGTCGATGTCGTCGCCACCGCTCGCCTCGACGAAGTCGACGTTCAGGAAGGTCTCGATATGGGTCAGGGCGGCGAGAACCGCGTCTTTCTCGGCGTTCGTCCAGGCGCTCCAGCCGGTGAGGCCGCTGAAATCATCGTCCGGGACACTGTCTTCGAACTGGTAGGTGATCGTGAAGGCCGGATCGCCGGTTCCGTTGATCGCATCTGCGAGATAGAAATGCTCCATCTGCAGCGCTTCGATGATCTCGCTCTGGCTTGGCATGTGCTTCTCCGCAGGCCCCCTCGTGCGGGGCATCTTGCACAGGCAGGGTGCGGAAATGGCGCAGAAGGATGGCGGCTTTGTGTCCGCGACGGGTTGCCGCGGAACTCGGGGTCGGCACCGGGAATTCGCATATTTGCAATTTGCAGGAAGTCCTTTGAGGGGCCTTTGCAAATACGCCCGAATTCGCTTTGGTCCGGGCGTGCGCCCCGTTAGAAGGTTGCGAGATCAATCCGGGGCTCGGGTTGATCGCGAAATGCGTGCAGCTTCAGCGCGGGCTGCGAATAGTTTCGAACAGGGCAACGATCCCGGCCTTGGGCAAAACGCTTCGGACTGCGCCGAACACGACAGGAGGATCGCCCGATGAAAGACATTCTGCAGGAGCTCGAAAACCGCCGCGACGTGGCGCGAAAAGGCGGCGGCGAACGCCGGATCGAGGCGCAGCACGGCAAGGGCAAGCTCACCGCGCGCGAACGCATCGAGATCCTGCTCGACGAGGGCAGCTTCGAAGAGTTCGACATGTTCAAGGCGCACCGCTGCACCGATTTCGGCATGGCCGACCAGCAGATCCCCGGCGACGGCGTGGTCACCGGCTGGGGCACGATCAATGGTCGGCTCGTCTATGTGTTCTCTCAGGATTTTACCGTTTTCGGCGGGTCGCTCTCCGAGACCCACGCCGAGAAGATCGTCAAGATCATGGATATGGCGGTGCAAAACGGCGCGCCGGTGATCGGGCTCAACGATTCGGGTGGCGCGCGGATCCAGGAAGGCGTCGCGTCGCTGGCGGGCTATGCGGATGTGTTCCAGCGCAACATCATGGCCTCGGGTGTGGTGCCGCAGATCAGCGTCATCATGGGGCCCTGCGCGGGCGGGGCCGTCTACAGCCCGGCGATGACCGACTTCATCTTCATGGTGCGCGATTCGTCTTACATGTTCGTCACCGGTCCCGATGTTGTGAAAACGGTGACCAACGAGGTGGTCACGGCCGAAGAACTCGGCGGCGCTTCGACCCACACCAAGAAAAGCTCGGTCGCCGACGGCGCCTTCGACAACGATGTCGAGGCGATGGACGAGATCCGGCGGTTGTTCGATTTCCTGCCGCTCAGCAACCAGTCTGGCGTGCCGGTGCGCCCGTTCTTCGACAGCCCCGACCGGATCGAGGAAAGCCTCGATACGCTGATCCCCGACAACCCGAACCAGCCCTACGACATGAAGGAGCTGATCCGCAAACTCGCCGACGAGGGCGATTTTTTCGAGATCCAGGCCGACCACGCGGGCAATATCCTCACCGGCTATGTCCGGCTCGAGGGCCGCACCGTCGGCGTGGTCGCCAACCAGCCGATGGTGCTCGCCGGCGTGCTCGACATCGATTCGTCGCGCAAGGCCGCGCGTTTCGTGCGCTTCTGCGACGCCTTCGAGATCCCGATCCTCACCCTGGTCGACGTGCCGGGCTTCCTGCCGGGCACATCCCAGGAATACGGCGGTGTCATCAAGCACGGTGCCAAGCTCTTGTTCGCCTACGGCGAGGCGACGGTGCCGAAGGTCACGCTGATTACCCGCAAGGCATACGGCGGCGCGTATGACGTGATGGCCTCCAAGCACCTGCGGGGCGATTTCAACTACGCCTGGCCCACCGCCGAGATTGCGGTGATGGGGGCGAAAGGCGCGGTCGAGATCCTCTACCGCTCCGAGCTTTCCGACCCCGACAAGATCGCCGCGCGCACGAAGGACTACGAAGACCGCTTCGCCAACCCTTTCGTCGCCGCCGAGAAGGGCTTCATCGACGAGGTGATCCAGCCGCATTCGACCCGCAAGCGGGTCTGCCGGGCGTTTGCCTCGCTGCGGGGCAAGAAGCTCACCAACCCGTGGAAGAAGCACGACAACATTCCGCTGTGAGGGGACGAAGAAGGTGCATTGGGTTTCCAATCGATACGGGCCTCGCCGCCGCGCGGGCGAGCGCGCATGAGCCGGCGCCGCTGGCATATGTCGCGCGCCGCGGGCGGCGGCGTGGTGCTCGCACGCAGCGTGGTGCGGTTCGATGTCTCGGCCGAAACGCAGCTGCCGTCGGCGGCGCCCGCGCGCATCGCCCACCAGGTGCGCCAGGATGTCTGGCGGGCGCTGAGGCGGCTGAGGGGGTTCGCGCCGGTGGTGTCGGTCGAGCCGAACGCGACCGGACTGCGCATCGTCGCCGGTGGTGCCGTCACCGGCGCGATCCCGCCGGGCACGGGCGCCGCGATCGCGGCTGTCCTCGAACACCGCGGCAATCGCGCACGTTGGCTCGCCCATGCGCGCAGGGGGCAGGGATGATACGGGAGGCGCTGATCGCGCTCGCGGTGGCAACCGCCCTGCCGGCATTCGCCCAGCAGGCCGAGATCGCACTCCCCTCGGGCCGGCTCGTGACCTTTCACGATTCGATTCGCGACGACGCGGGCGAGACCCTGCGCTTTCGGTTCCTCGAGCCGGACCTCGGAATGGTGGTCGAGTTCGTCCCCTACGCATCCCTCGAGGCCGACATGCGTTTCCTGTGCGAAATCTATGCGCTCGACCGTCTCGACGGCGCCGCGTCCACCCAGATCTTCATCTCGATCTCCGACCGCCCGGTCGAATTCGGCACGCAGGACCCGGACGCCGCCCAGGTTTTTGAGGCCTACCGTCCCGAAGACGGCGCCTGCATCTGGGAGGGATTCTGATGCCCGATTTCCACCTGTTCTCCAACGGCCCCCGCCCCGTCGCACCCTTCAGCCACGCGGTTGAGGCCGACGGCTGGGTGATCCTCACCGGGCAGATGCCGACCGACCCGGCGGCGCCCGACGCGCCGCTCCCGGAGGGGATCGAGGCGCAGACCGCGCGCGTGATGGACAACCTCACGCTGATCCTCGGCGAGCTCGGCCTCGATCTCTCGCACGTCGTACAGTGCCGCTGCTTCCTGACAGACTTCGAGCGCGACTACCCAGCCTTCAACGACACCTACGCGCGCAACTTCCCCGCCGACCGCCGGCCCGCGCGCACGACCGTGGGAGTGACGGCGCTCGCGGTGGGGGCGCTGGTCGAGATCGACTGCATCGCGCGCCGCCCGGAGGTGGGCTGATGGCGCTCCCTGACATGACCAAACACCGGGGCTTCCCGGGACGGCTCCCGGGGACGGACTTCCAGTTCACCCTGCGCCGCGCCAACAAGAAAGGTGCCGTGCCGCTCACCGCCCGTGAGCGCTACGCCGACCGCCGTCCCGCCGACCGGCGCGCCGACGAAGGCTTCATGGCGGCGCTTTGGGCGCATTTCGGCGATGCCCCCTTCGAGCGCGGCAATCTCGATGCCGGGCGGCTCAGCTGGCTTTTCGGACGCGAGGTCTTGCCCGCCGAGGACCCCTTCGACGCTGCCAGCTACGCGGCGCTCCTCAGGATCGACGTTGCCCGCGCCCGGGCGGCGTTTCCGGCGGCCTTTGACGACAAAGAGGCCTGGGACGACGATCCCGACGATGAGGGGTGGACAGAATGAGCGTCTTTTTGCCGTCTGTCCTCTCCGGCCGGCAATCCGCCGCCCAATCCCGGGTTCGGGAGGTCGCGCGCTGTTGCCGCCCTGATTTTCGGGATTACCTTTTCGGCATGGCAGCGGCTCTATCCCGGCTGGCTGCCTGGTTTAGACAAACCGTTACCCTTCCCCTTCTTCCCGGTCTGTGTCTGCGTGACACGGGCCGGGATTTTTCTTGCCCACCGTGCGGCTCGACCCGCGGCGCGAAATCCGGTGCGGATTTCGGCACAGATTTCGCAACGAAATCTGTTTCGGTTTCCGCCTCGGAAACCGCGCCGCGCCCTGCCGGCATCCCCAGACATCGACAAAGTGAGGACAGGACATGTTCAAGAAGATCCTGATTGCCAACCGGGGCGAGATCGCAGCCCGCGTGATCAAGACGGCCCGCAAGATGGGCATCCAGACGGTGGCGATCTATTCCGATGCCGACCGTAATGCGCTGCATGTGAAGATGGCGGATGAGGCGGTACATATCGGGCCGCCGCCCGCCAACCAGTCCTACATCGTGATCGACAAGGTCATGGCCGCGATCCGGGGCTCGGGCGCCGAGGCGGTGCACCCCGGCTATGGCTTCCTCTCTGAGAACTCGAAATTCGCCGAGGCGCTCGAAGCCGAGGGCGTCGCCTTCGTCGGCCCGCCCAAGGGCGCGATCGAGGCGATGGGCGACAAGATCACCTCCAAAAAAATCGCCCAGGACGCAAATGTCTCCACCGTGCCGGGTTACATGGGACTGATCGACAATGCTGACGATGCCGTCGAGATCGCCGGTCAGGTCGGCTACCCGGTGATGATCAAGGCCAGTGCCGGGGGCGGCGGCAAGGGCATGCGGATCGCCTGGAACGATGCCGAATGCCGCGAGGGCTTCCAGTCGTCCAAGAACGAGGCGGCAAGCTCCTTCGGCGACGACCGGATCTTCATCGAGAAGTTTGTCACCCAACCGCGCCACATCGAGATCCAGGTGCTCTGCGATGCGCATGGCAACGGCGTCTATCTCGGCGAGCGCGAATGCTCGATCCAGCGGCGCAACCAGAAGGTCATCGAAGAGGCGCCGTCGCCGTTTCTCGACGAGGCCACGCGCAAGGCGATGGGCGAGCAGGCGGTCGCGCTGGCCCAGGCGGTAGGCTACACCTCAGCCGGCACGGTCGAGTTCATCGTCGATGGCGAGAAGAACTTCTTCTTCCTCGAGATGAACACGCGGCTCCAGGTCGAGCACCCCGTCACCGAGCTCATCACCGGCATCGACCTCGTCGAGCAGATGATCCGGGTGGCGAACGGCGAAAAGCTGTCGATCACGCAAGACGATGTGAAGCTGAACGGCTGGGCGATGGAAAGCCGGCTCTATGCCGAGGACCCGTACCGCAACTTCCTGCCGTCGATCGGCCGGCTCACCCGTTACCGCCCGCCCGAAGAGGTGGCCGACAAGACCCACGTCGTGCGCAACGATACCGGCGTCTACGAGGGCGGCGAGATCTCGATGTACTACGACCCGATGATCGCCAAGCTCTGCACCTGGGGGCCGACCCGGGGTGAGGCCATCGAACACATGCGCGTGGCCCTCGACAGCTTCGAAGTGGAAGGCATCGGCCACAACCTGCCGTTCCTGTCGGCGGTGATGGACCATGAGAAGTTCGTCTCCGGCGACATCACCACCGCTTTCATTGCCGAGGAATACCCGGATGGGTTCGACGGCGTGACCTTGCCGCAGGACCAGCTCCAGCGCATTGCCGCCGCCGTCGCCGCGATGTTCCGTGTCGACGAGATCCGCCGCACCCGGATCTCGGGGCGGATGGACAACCACGCTCGTGTGGTCGGCAAGCACTGGACGGTGGCGCTGGCGAACGAAAGCTTCGAGGTGAAGATCAAGGCCGACAAGAAGGGCTCGACGGTCAAGTTCATCGACGGCACCAAGATGCGCGTGACCTCCGACTGGACCCCGGGCGACCCGCTCGCCACCCTTACCGTCGATGGCGAACCGCTGGTGCTGAAGGTCAACCCGATCGACGCAGGGTACCGGATCCGCACCCGCGGCGCCGACATGAAGGTCTACGTGCGCACTCCGCGCCAGGCCGAGCTTGCCTCGCTGATGCCCGAGAAGGTGGCGCCCGACACCTCGAAACTCCTGCTCTGCCCGATGCCGGGGCTGATCGTGAAAGTCGAAGTCGAGGAGGGCGACGAGGTGCAGGAAGGCCAGGCGCTCTGCACCGTCGAGGCGATGAAGATGGAAAACATCCTGCGCGCCGAGAAGAAGACCGTCGTCACCCGCATCAACGCCGCCGCCGGCGATAGCCTCGCGGTGGACGAGGTGATCATGGAGTTCGAATAGTGGCGCGGATGGGCCACTTGCCGAGATTGATTCCGGCGCTGATCGGCCAACCCCTGTCGCGGGCGGGGGGAGCGTCGTGAGCGGATATCACCGCCCGCGCGAATCCTTCAGTTCCTGCTGGCGCAGAGGCATCTTGTCGATCGAGCGCGAAATCTCGCGCACGTCCCAGGGCAAAGGCTTGCGCAGGTATTTGAACCCGTCCTTGCCGATCAGCACCAGCGTGAAGCCGCGGGGCCGAAGCTCTTTGCGGATTGCCGATTCGGCGGCCGGATCGGTGTCGACCACGACGATCACGTCGCGCTCGGCGAGGCGCAGGCCGTCTTTCGCGATGTACTCCATCTGTTGGATGTATCGCGGGTCGTTCTCGCTGTCGGCGAAGACGACGAGCGCGCGGGCGGTCCAGCGAAAATCCTCGAGCGTCGCCCCCGGGGCTTCGATCATCATCAGCTCGTCCGATGACAGGATCGTGACGTCCGGATGGGCATCGGCCCACTTGAGCGCGTCGAGCGCGCGCGCGGGCAGGCCCGCAAGGCCAACAAGACCGGTGGCAAGCGCGGCCGATAACGCCAGTGTTTTGTACATACGGGCTCCCATGCCTCTGAATATAGGCGCGAACGAGCCCGACACAATGAATGAAGACCTGCGTCGATGACCGACATAACGAATGAAACATGCGTGCCGGTGAGCGGCGCAACGAGTGAAGCCTGTACGCCGGTGAGCGGCGTAACGAACGAAGGAGAGCGTCGATGACCGACAGGAAAGACTGGGAAGCCCTGGCCGAGAAGGAATTGCGCGGCCGGCCCCTCGAAGACCTCACCTGGAACACGCCTGAGGGCATCGCAGTCAAGCCACTTTACGCGCAGGAAGACGCCGAAGGGCTCGGCCATACCGGCACCATGCCGGGGCTTGCGCCTTTCACCCGGGGGCCGCGGGCGACGATGTACACCGGCCGCCCCTGGACCATCCGCCAATACGCCGGGTTCTCGACCGCCGAGGAGAGCAACGCCTTCTACCGCAAGGCGCTCGATGCCGGCCAGCAGGGCGTGTCGGTCGCCTTCGATCTCGCCACCCACCGGGGCTACGACAGCGACCATGAGCGCGTCGTCGGCGATGTCGGCAAGGCAGGGGTGGCGATCGACTCGGTCGAGGACATGAAGATCCTGTTCGACGGCATTCCGCTCGACAAGGTCTCGGTGTCGATGACGATGAACGGCG
>JGI24025J20009_10001149_pt1 | contig 20196 bp, 18 predicted proteins | sample Cruoilmetagenom3_FD_20009 | JGI IMG/M metagenome (IMG submission 20009) | reverse complement strand
TCCTCGATTTGTAACAAATGATTAAGTTAAAATGATAGAGGACTTGTTATTTTTCTATTTATTGGGTAATATTAGTTTAATTAATTTATATAAATAATATTAGTATGGGTAAGAAACTATCTGGGATATTTTCTAAAGTAACAGCTTCTGCAAGTATATTTTTGCTTACACAGACTGCTATAAGTGCTAAAACTCCTGCAGAATGGCTAGGTGGAATTCTATATGTAAAGAAGGGGAGTGATTTAGAAGGAATTGTTTTGAAGGTAATCAATTATATGATTGGTGGAGCTGCATTGTTAGCAGTGGTCTTTCTTGTAGTTGCTGGTTTTATGTATATTACAGCTAATGGAGATGAGACAAAGATTGGGAAAGCGACAAAGACACTCACCTTTGCTTTAGTTGGGTTGATTGTATGTTTTGTAGCAGTATTACTTGTTAATTTCGTCCTTAAGCAATTTCTTGGTATAACGTTGGAGTAACGTTATAAGGTTGTTTTTGACTTAAGTAATACCAATTGAGAATTTATAGTCTTTTTATATGCCTATTAATATTTCGAATATANAGGGGGTTGCCAATGCTAGTTTGTATGAACTAATAGTCAACCTTCTCAATTGGNTTATTAGTTTCTCTGCAGTACTGTCTGTAATTATGATAATATCTGCGGGTTTTCAATACATTATGTCCGTAGGAGATGAGGAGAAGATTAGAAAGGCTACCCTAACTTTGGTTTTTGCAATCTTAGGGATGGTCCTGGTATTTCTAGCCCCTCTTGTTATACAATATGTAATAGATAATTTTCTAAATTAAGGAAGTTAATGATTAACAAAATTCTATTAAAGATATTTACTATCTTTTCTTCTCCAATATTTGCACGAATTGACGAGCCTCCTGTTGACGAGCCTCCTGGCCCACCTAGACTCAAAGTTCTTGCTACTGCTTTTGACAAGGTATTTAGTTGGATATTTCCTTTAGGAGTATTGATTTCTGTTTCAATGATAATATATGGAGGATATATGTGGATGATATCAGGAGGAGAGCCTCAGAGAAAACAACAGGCACAAGGGACATTAACTTGGGCTGTTTTAGGCTTGGTATTTCTACTTTTAACTAGAGCTCTATTAGAAATCATTTTAGGCAAGATTACGTCTTAAAGGTCCATGGCAAGCTTTATCTAGACTTCCTGTTTATTATTCCGCATAAAACTAGTCTTACTAAGTTTAAATAAATGATATAATCGGGTAATGTCTCGACACAAAACTGTCCTACAATTTACTGTCCTTTTTTTCGCTATACTCTCTATTCCTTTTTTCTACTCTCCAGCATATTCAAGTATTGTTGATGAACTTGAAAGTGAAATAGATGAGACAACGGAAGAGCTTAATGAGCAGAAATCATACCTGTCTCAAATTGAGGATAGGATAAAAGAGATTAGTAATAGTAATTACTCCCTGTCTCAAAAGATATCACTAATAAATGCTGAAATTAATAAATTACAAGAAGCAATTGAACAAAGAGAATCTGAAATAGAGGAGAAATTAGCTCAGATAGCCCAAAAAGAAAAGCTTCTAGAAACAAAAAGACTTTTTTTAGATGAAATATCAGGAGAGCTATATATGAAGAGCAGATATTCAGGTAGTCAACTCATATTTTCTTTCTCTACTTTGGATGATATGTTGAGAAATCTTTTTGTTAAAAAGAATGCTATATCAATTCTAAGAGAAGATATTGAAAAAATTACTGGGGAATATTCAACCCTTTTGGATTTGAAAGAGGGGTTAGAGCAAGAGAAATTAGATTTGGATGAAGAAAAAAAAGACCTAGATGATTCATACTCACTGTTAGTATCAGAGAAAGGCAAGATACAGGTAGCATTGAATGCTCAAATAGCGGAAAAGAATATTGTGAAAAGGACAATAAATGGATTAAGTACACAGCTTTCGGATTTACAGTACCAATTAATTATTGCAAGACAAGGAGGAACGCATGTAGATCCAGACTCAGTTCCTACAGGAGGTGATTACAATTCTACATTAGCAGGATTTCTTGAAAAAGCTCCAAGTGGTTCTTTTGCAGTATTTTCAATTGGAGCATATACCCATAGGAATGGAATGAGCCAATGGGGAGCAAAAGCAAGAGCAGAGGCAGGGCAAACATATATTCAATTACTAAATGCTTACTATCCTGGAAAAACATTAAGAACAGGAACAGTCAATATCGGAGGAGTAGTCGAGAACATTATGACCAATATTAGGACAACAACATATGGGACATTAAACTTTGAGGATGACTATCTACTTAGGCTTGGTGAAATGCCAGAGTCTTTCCCTATGGAAGCACTTAAAGCTCAAGCTATAGCAGCAAGAACATATGCGATTAACTATACAGGAAATGGAGACAGATCTATCTGTACAAATGAGTACTGTCAAGTAGTTGGAACTACTAAAAAAACTGGAACTTGGGCACAGGCTGTACAAGCAACAAGAGGAGTAGTCCTAACCGATTCAGCCGGGAAGCCATTCTCTACACAGTATGCNGCANTACATGGAGGTTGGGGAAATCAGATTGGGTGGGACACTACTGATGGCTCTGGTAGTGGTGATTGGATGAGTAGGGCATGGGATAGTAAATCAGGAGTATCTTGGTTTTACAAAGCTTGGTATAGAGTAGGGTATAGGGATGACAGTTCTAACTGTAGTAGATATCCATGGCTATCCCAAACTGAGATGTCGGATATTGTTAATGTATATCAGATATGGAAAGCAAGTGGGGGAGGTCAAGACCCTAAGATATATCCAATCCCAGATGCATGTCATGCAAATGTAGGACAGTATACATATGCTCAAGCTAGATCTCTTGCTTCAAAACCAGTAACCTCAATATCTTCTGTTGCAGTATCCAGTAGTAATGGATACTCAAATACTATTTCCTTCTACACAAATGCAGGAATGATTACTATGACAGGAAATGAGTTTAAGACTATCTATAACCTGAGAGCTCCTGGACATCTAAGAATTGCACAAAATGGTTTTGTTCATATAAATATCCACAAAAAGTAGATATAGTATACTAATTAAGATATTTTTGTGATATTCTTTACAAATATGAAGAAGAAAAGATATATCCCAAAGAAGTTTAGCAAAGCGAACAAATCCTTCATAAATAGAGTTATTTCACAAGGAGATAGAAGTCCACTTACAGGGTTTTCGATATTTCCTAAAAAAGTAAATTTCTATGGAAAAGATCCAGATGAAGAAGTAGTGTTAATAGCAAGGAAACATTGGATAGCTATGTTTCCTTCGGTATGTCTTTCAATATTGGTAGCACTTCTCCCCTTTATATATATGTTAATTACTCTACAAATGGAAAGCTTCTCTTTTATTCTGTACATAGGGGTATGGATAGTTGCATTAACTCTAGCCCTGAATATGCTAGTAACTACTGCCTTAAGATGGCACTACACAATAGCTATTGTTACTGATCAAAGAATAGTATCTATTAGGATGGATAACGCTTTCTATCATTCTTACTCTGAGGCACAATTAGAGAAAATAGAGGATGTAACGCATACTAATATTGGGTTACTATCAAGTATATTCGATTATGGAGATGTACAGATTGATACAGCAGGACACGACATAGACTTCATATTGACCAAAATCCCTAGACCTAGGGAGCTACAGGATGTAATAAATGATTTACTTGAAATGAAACAGAAAGGAGAAATCTAATATGAACAAAATATACCCTGAGATAATATCAGGAGAACTACAATTAGGAATCAACTGGGTTAATATATTCAAGATCCCTCTCGTTATAGTTCTTGTTGGAGTTCTGTTATACTCCTTCCTGTTAGTACTTAAAGTTAAAATATTAGTAGATACAGTAGATTCCGAAGGAAACAAAAGAATGCTTCTTTTAGCATATCTAAACCTTTTAGTTACTCTCTCTACAACCATTATCGGGACCTTAATAATTCTTTTAGGATAAAAATGTCAATTACTGCTTCTAAATATATCAACAATTCAGATTCAAAAAATTCTTACGTAGGACTATTTCACTACAGAAGACCTGCACGTGGTAAAAAGGAGGAACCTTTAGATATTTACGGTTTACTCTCCGTTTCAAGTGAGGTAGAAATCTCTGGTCAGAGGATTTCGAAATTCGCATGGGATGGCATTATAGATGGTTTTGAGTATTCAAAGGTTGATTCTACAAATGAATCATTAAAACTGGGTCTCAAAGAGGGAGTAAAAAGGATAAAGCAGTTGATTAAAAATGATAGGGGGATAGGGGAGTATGGTATTAATATCGATTTCACCATCTTTATCTCTAACGGAGTAGGTATATATATAGGTTTAATAGGGGATAGTGAAATATATATCTACAAGGATGGAAGATTGGTAGATATTACGGACATGCTAAAGACCAAGAAAGCAAAGACAGCAGCGATAGCAGTTGAAGAAGAAGATTTTCTTTTCTGCTCAACAAAAGGAGTCTTAAAAAGAAATATTCATAAATTAATTGCAGCTAAAAACAGGATAGAATTAACAACCTCTCTTGAGGAGATAGGCAATGAAATTAATGAAGGAGAAGGTATAGTAGCATTTTTGAAAGAGGGGAAAGTAGAGAAAGAAGTAAGTAAACTTGAAAAAACAGAGGTAAAAAAAGAGACTGTAAAGAAAAAAGAGAAAAGTGTTGAGCCTAAGGATTCTGACTATGTCCCAACAACAAAAGAGAAAAAGAGTGTATTTAAAAGCCAAAATGATGAGAGAGATCTTAAAGCATTTTTTGTAAATATTTTTGATAAACTTTCCCAGTTCATATCGAAAGCAAAAAAAGGTCTAAAACCTCTAAAGGGGATTTTCCTAACTAGCCTCAAAAGCATCTCTTCTTTGTTAAAAAAGATATATGGAAAGATTGGAGAGAAATTTGGTAAAAAGAGATGGTTTAAGAAAACAGCAGCAAAGATATCACAAAGTCGTATGGGTAAAAAGAGAGAGGGGGAGTTTAAATCTTTTAAAATTGATGGATACAAAGAGAAAAATCTTAGAGTACAAAGATTTAAGACTTTAGGATTTGTATTCCTTGGGGTTGTTCTCTTAGTCTTGGGTGTTAAATTCACACTAGATCAAAAAAGAGCACGAGAAATTAGCAGGAATGCTAATGAAATTTTTGTAGAGGTTGAAGAACTTGTTGCTCAAGCACAATCTAAACTGTCTACAGATAGGGATGCATCAACAGTAAGTATATTTAAAGCTTCAGAACAGCTCAAAAAAGTAGAGGAAGACCTAAGAGAGAAAGAAGCAAAGAAACTTGAGGAATTAGAAACACAGGTCCTTGGAATTCAAGACACACTATTTAAGATAGAGAGACTATCAATAGATACAGCTAATATTCAAAAATTCTATGACACCTATAACAGTGAGACTGATTCAAGACCAAGTGATATAGGGATATATAGGGATGTACACTTTAATGAATATCTTCTAATCTCAGACTTAGGTTTAAAAATAGTAAGTAAGCTATCGATATACAACAAAGAGCTAAGTACAATACCCGATACAGAAGGTATTGTTAAAGAGCCTCAATATGTATATATGAAAAAGACAGGATTATTTATTTTTGATTCAGTAAACGGCATTTTGAAATCTTCTCTTACAGATGAAGAGTTTGATACCTTTGCTAAATTAAGTGGGTTAGGTATTCAAAACATTGGAGCAAAAGATCCTGTAGAGTTTGCAGTATTAACAGTAAATGAGAATGCATATATTTTGGATAGGGAACAGAAGACATTACTTAAATCTAGCAATTTTGGTTCTGGGTATGGTCTATCCTTTCCATATGTTACCGATGAGAACTTTGTACAAGCTAATGATGTGTTGTCAGATTTGAGTGTTTACATCTTAGCCTCTGGAGAAAAGGCGATATACAGATATGTAAATAGCGCATCAGAGGGGAGGTTAGTTGAATCTCCAATTACAATTAAGGGCTTAGAGGGGAGTATTAAGGATGCAAAATATGGTTTTACACCTGAAGATTTAAACAAATCTCTTTACATATTTGATGCACAAGAGAAGAGGATATTAAGATTTGAGAAACCAATGGAGTCTGGAGATGTGAGACATCCCAACGAGTTACATCTGTTAAAGCAGTATCTATTACCCCAAGATGGTGACCTATGGAACAAGGTTAGAGATTTTGTAGTCGATTGGGATGAGAAGTATTTGTATATTCTAGATGGGACTACAATATGGAAGATAACGTTGTAGTGATATAATCAAGGATGCAGATATTAAACAAAAAAGCTTTACACAATTATGAAATTCTTGAAAGTCTAGAGTCAGGGATTCATCTTAAAGGTTCTGAAGTTAAGTCCCTTAGAACAGGGAGATGTAATCTTAAAGATGCTTTTGTAAAAGTAATTTCTGGGGAGCTATGGCTTGTAAACGCAGAGATTCCTAGATATAAATATGATGGGGACTCAGAGTATGATTCTAGAAGATCTAGAAAACTTTTAGTAAAAAAGAAAGATTTAATATATTTAAATAGCAAATTAAAACAGGGGGCCTTGACTTTAATACCATTAAAGATATATTTAAAAGGAGATATATTTAAAGTACAAGTGGCACTAGCTAGAGGTAAAAAAAGGTATGAAAAGAAAGCACAAGAGAAGAAGAGAGATTTAGAGAGAGAGCTACTTGTAGAAAAGAGAAAATACATGATATAATGTTATAGGTTATGGCAGCAGAAAAAGTAACACAAGAAAAATTATTAAATAAACAGACTCAGATTAATGGGCTCGAAGCAGGGCTAAGTATAGAGTCCTTAGAAAGCATTCCAGCTGTTGAAAGCAATCAAGATAATAATACACCCTCAGTTCAAGATTCAAGGAAGGAGAAAGTTGATAGGGCATTAAGGAAGGCAGTAGAAGAGGGAAGAGTAGGTTACGATAGTCAGAAAGTTAAAAAGAGAATAGAGGGGAATTTATCCCCCAAAGATGCCGGGTCATGGGGAGCATTAATAGAGGGGAAACAACAAGGAGTCTCTGCAAATAACTAATATCCTCTCGATTAGAAATCATATATATGATATCCTTTTAAGACATATCTTTGACTGTCCTTTTTAATATGGAAGAATATATATTTAGCCAAGTAGGCCCTATGCCCTCAGATGAGGATATAGTTGTTGCAGAGCCTAAAGAATATCCAAAAGACACATATGGAAATATTAATGATAATGGGGCAAGATTCCCATGGGGTTGGTTAATCTTTTTTGTTATCTTTATTTCCTCTCTAGTATTTGCATTCTTAAGACTTAAAAAGCTTCTTCAAAAGAAAGATAGGAATGAGAAAGCAAAAGAGTGGACTATCTTTGAAGTTAGAGTACCAAAAGGAAATGAGACAGAGATAGGGGTAGCAGAAAAGATGTTTTCTAATTTAGTAGGTATTGGAGGAAAGAGAAAGGGGGTTGCTGGTAATTTCACTGTAAGTAACAATGTGAGCTTTGAAATGATGGCAATACCAGGAGAGATTAAATTCTTTGTATACTCCCCACGCAAATTTGCTGATCATGTTGAGAAACAAATACTAGGCTCCTATCAAGATGCCGAAGTACAGAAAGTAGATGAGTACAACATATTCAAAAGTGGGTCAAAAGTTGTATTTGCTAGATTAAAACTGGATGATGAGAATTATTGCCCTATTAAAACAGCAGAAGATTTTACAGGAGATCCTTTAGCAAACATATTAAGTACCCTTAGTAAGATGTCAGAAGGGGAGGGCGCTATGGTTCAGGTAGTTGTTTCTCCAGTAGATAGTGGTTGGCAAAAGAATGGGACCAGCTTTATCAAAAAGGTAGAGAACAACAATGCTGATCCTGAAAAGAAAAAGATAGATGTTAGTCAGGAAAAACTACAAGCGATTGGGAAGAAGGTTTCAAAGAATGGGTTTAATGTTGATATTCGTATTGTTGCTAGTGCCCCAGAAGAATCATTAGCAAAGATGCATTTGGATAATATTGTATCTGCATTTGATCAGTATACTAATCCTGGTATAAACAAATTTAAAAAAGTTGAGATAAAAGGAAAGAAGAAAAAAGAAGAGTTTATGTATGATGTAATATATAGAAGAACTTCTCTAGAGCAAGCAAGCATACTAAATGTCGATGAGCTAGCATCCATATATCATTTACCTAATAAAGAAGTAAGTACACCAAACATTAACTGGTTGCTGTCTAGAGAAATCCCTGCAGACAATGATATTAGTTCAGATATTAGGTCTAAAGACACTATTTGGGTAGGAAATAATGTATTTAGAGACAAGCACAAGGCAATATGTTTCAAGAGAGATGATAGAAGAAGACACTCATATATATTAGGGCAAACAGGTACTGGTAAATCATGGCTTATGGTGAGGATGTTAATACAGGATATATATAATGGAGATGGAGTCTGTTTTATAGATCCTCATGGACAGACCGCGGAGATGATTTTAGACAGAATTCCACCAGAGAGAGCAGACGATGTAATATATTTTAATGCTGGAGATTTTGATAGACCATTTGGATTAAATATCATGGAGTATTACAATGAGCAGCATAAGCATCAGATAGTAAATAGCTTTATTGCTTTGCTTTTAAAGATGTTTGATCCTCATAATCAAGGGTATGCTGGACCTGCATTCCAACAGGCTGTACGAAACTCAATGCTTACAGCGATGAGTGAGCAGGGCTCTACATTGATAGAGGTAGTGCGTATTCTTCAAGATGAAAAATGGGTTCAAGAGAAATGGCTTCCAATTATCAAAGATGAGCTAGTGAGAAGATATTGGGTAGATCAGGTTGCAAAGACAGATCAAAAGACTAAGTCTGAGAGCCTAGGTTACTTTATCTCTAAATTTGATAAATTTACTACTAACCTTGCAATTCGAAACATTATCGGACAATCACAATCCTCTTTTGATTTACGAGAGATAATGGATAGTGGGAAGATATTAATAGTAAATCTAGCAAAAGGGGTATTAGGAGAGGAGAATATGTCATTTCTGGGATTAATACTTGTGCAAAAGATGCTAGCAGCAGCTTTAAGTAGGGAGGATGTTCCAGAAGAGCAAAGAAAAGACTTTTTCTTCTATGCTGATGAGTTCCAGAATTTTACTACAGAAGAGTTTACATCCATACTATCAGAGGCAAGAAAGTACAGACTTAATCTAACTATTGCTCACCAATACATAGGACAGTTACCAGAGGATATAAAGGGGGCGGTATTTGGCAATGTTGGAACCCTATTTATTACTAGATGTAGTAATGAGGATGCGGAGTTTGTTGAACCTCAATTTGAGGGATATGTTAAAGCTACAGATATTATCAATCAAGGTATGGCACATTACTATGTAAAGATGCTAAATGATGGTATATATCCTGCCCCATTTTCTCTTGATACTACATATGGGGATAAGTATCCTAAGTCAGGATTTGATATGAAAGCGAATCCAGAGGTTGCAGCTATTATAAAAAAGATGTCCAGACTTAAATATGGAAGGGATGTTAATGTAGTAAATATGGATATAAACAGGAGATCAGATTTAGATAAAAAAGAGGAAGAAAAGCCACAACCTCCATCAGGATTTCCTCCTATTAGTTTCTAATATGGTGCATAAATGTCTCATTTTTGGTAAAATCACTTGTATTTTAGGGGAGTATAGCTCAGGTGGTTAGAGCGCGGTTCTTATAAAGCCGTGGTCGATGGTTCGAGTCCATCTACTCCCATTGGTTAAATTTGATACTATCTTAATAATGACTGGGCCAGAGAGAGTGGATATTCCATCTAACGAGGATTTATCAAAATTATTAGACGCATTAAAAATCGCATGGATAGGAGAGACTTCTAATGGAGAGTGGAATAGTGAATACCCAGAGCTTAATCAGTATGCAGGAACAGCATTAGTTGTTCAAGATTTATTCGGTGGTGAGTTACTTCGATGCCCAACAAAGAGGGGAAGTTCTCATTCCTGGAATCTCTTGCCCGATGGAGAAGAAGTAGATTTTACTATTAATTAGTTTTTATATTCTGGAGATACCCCTATTAAAGGGGACACATTAAAAAGGGATAGGGATTATGTACTAAGCTATCCTGATACTAAAGCAAGATAGGACTTCTATTAATGAGTCTAAAGAATATTTTTGAAGATTCGAATACCTATTGAATTATAAATCCTTAAGATTTTTCTCCGTTTCTGGTTTGTTGTTGTTAATCAAGCCAAGATATTTTTCAGTAGTTGATAATCTCTTGTGACCTACCAGTTTTGATACCGTTACAAGACTTACTCCATTTGCTAAGTGATGGGCTATAAAGGTATTTCTTAAATCGTTAACCTTAGCATTTTTAATACCAGCTCTTTCAAATGCTTTATCTATCGTAGTTCTGATATTCCTCACAAGCAAAGGCCTACCATTCTTAGTAATGTAAAGAGTGTCATCTTCTGTCTCAGGTCTAATCTTTAAATACTCATCGATGGCTTTCTTTGCTGATTTATTTAATGGAACCTTTCTTGAGGGATGACTCCCAGAAGCTTTGATATATAGGTAATCTAGACCCTCTTTAGTTCTTCTTACATCATCGATAGATAGTCCTGAAAGCTCTCCAATTCTAATCCCTGTTTGAAGTAATATCTCAACTATAGAATATAATCTCACATCAACTCTACTAACATCTCTAAGTGCTCTATACTCCATTTCTGAAAGGACTCTAGGTGGCTTTGTTTCAAATTTAGGATGGGCTAACTTCTCTGCTGGATTATCTCCAATAATAGAATTTTCCAAAAGATATCTATAGAATGTTCTAGTGCTATTTATTTTTCTAGAAGTACTCTTAGGAGTATAGTTATTGTCCTGTAAGTGTTTCTTATACGCCTCTAAATCAGTAATAGAGGTCTCTGACATTTTTGTTACACCCTTGTTTGAAAAGAAATTTAAGAGTTGTTCAATATCTTTTGCATAAGCAATGATGGTAGCTTCTGCTCTTCCCTTTTCCCTTAAATCTTTAGTGAAATCATCTTGTAGTTTCGCAAATTGAGGATTTAATATTTTTCCCAATGTTATAAAGATACCAAATTTAAAATAGCCTAGTATATAAACTATGAGATTATAGCACTCTCTTGTATAGAATATCAATAATAAAAACTATTGTATTACTTTGAAGCTTTTATGTTATTCTGATAATATTTCTGTATGGACAAGAGAATCAACATAAAAAATAGAGAGAGGGTATTGCAAAGAAGAAAGGAATCAGAATTCTCTGGGATATCCAATCATTGGTTATTTAAACTCTCCGCAATTGTTGTATCTGTAATTATTATGACCTCAGTTATCAACTCTATAACCATAATGACTCAGAAGTTAGAAATATTAAAACAGGCAGAGAGAGAGGTGGAAGAGTTAAGGCTCGCTAACCTTCACCTTTCAATAGAAATGAAAGATATGTCTACCGATAGGTATTTAGAAAAAGAAGCAAGGGACAGATTAAATTTCGGAGCACAAGGAGAGGTAGCTTTTGTAATCCCAACCAATGTTTTGGATTTAGCAAAAGAGGAGGTAGAGAGAATAGTTGCTCCATCCCAAGAGAGTATATATGAAACAGGTAATAATGTAGATGAATGGATATCGTTTCTTCTAATAGGAGTTTGAAAAGAAAGCCTTTTCAGAGTATAATCAGTCCTGTTATATCGCGGGGTAGAGCAGTGGCAGCTCGTCAGGCTCATAACCTGAAGGTCGTTGGTTCGAATCCAACCCCCGCAACCATTTTATTCTGAAAAGAGATCTTTTCTATTTACAATATCTTTTCTCTCTCTAACCAAGGAGCTTCCGGAGGAGCTATTTCTATACCAACAAAATCAATTGTAATATCTTTTAAAGAATAGTTTAGTGTTAAAAGAATGTCTAGAGATTTACCATTTGGAATCAGATATATTTTTGTGATAAAATGGCTCTGCTATTTAAATATTTTGAGTATATAAAAATATGCCACTAACAGATCAACCAGTAAAAGGTATGTATATAAGGGAGAATGGGAGATTTTTCTACCTACAAGATCGTATGTTAAAAACACAAGGAAGGCAGGGAGGATTAATAATAATGAAATTAAAGGCATTGGATACTGGACAGGTTCTAAGTAAAACAATCAAATCAGGAACAAAGGTCGAATATATTGAACCTGATATAAAAGAGGCTCAATATCTATACAAAGATGATTCCTTTCTCTACTTTATGGATACCGAAAGTTTTGAAACAATATCTGTTCCGGAAGAGACCGTAGGGAAGTATGCTGATTTCCTTAGAGAGGGAGAGAAAATCCTTATCTTTATGTATGAAGGCAAAATTCTTACCATCAAAGAAAATCTCTCAGTTGTATTAGAGGTTGTACAAGCTCAAGAGGAAGTAAAAGGAAATACAGCTAATGCTGCTACAAAAGAGGTAACTGTTGAGACAGGATACAAGTTACAGGCGCCCCTCTTTATTAAAAAAGGTGACAAATTGAAGATAAATACAGAGACGGGACAATATTCTAGTAAAGCAAATTAATGGCTCTTTCTTCAAATTTTGATATAATAATGAGATATCTCGGTGGGGTAGCTCAGAAGGTTAGAGCATGGGATTCATAAACCCAAGGTCGGCGGTTCGATTCCGCCCTCCACTACCAATTCATTTCTAAGAGGAATAATAATGTCAAAAAACAAAAAAGAGAATAAAATGGGTGCAAATATAATAAGGATAAAACCTAAAAAGAAGGGATTCAAAGTAAGCAGCTTAATCATCTTCATAGCTATATCCTTAATCCTATCATTCGCAATAAATGTAATTTTTAATTCCTCTCCAAATGGGCAGGAGGTGGCTTTAAGTGAAATAGTTTTGTATATCTCAGAAGGGGAGTATGAAGAGGTTTTACTTAGAGACGATATGGTTGTGATATCACAGCAAAGTAAAATAGAGGGAGAGGATATAATTTTAAGAAAGTTTGCCCTAGTTCCTCAGGGAACTGACTTCTATGGTATGTTGGCTGATTCTGATGTAGACATTAAACTGTTACAAAATGATTACTACAAACCGAAATTAGGGATAACCATTGGAGATATTCTTTCTTTTGTCTTTTTAGCTTCAGGCTTTGTATTGGTATATATACTCATTAAAAATATGCAACAGTCTGGAGGTAAAATTATGGACTTTGGTCAAAGTAAAGCTAGATTACTTTTTGGCAAAAAAACAGGAGTTACTTTTGAAGATGTTGCAGGTATTGATGAAGTAAAAGATGAATTAACAGAGGTTGTAGATTTCCTAAAAAGTCCTAAAAAATACTTAAACATTGGAGCTAGAATTCCTAAAGGAGTACTGCTTGCTGGGGCTCCTGGTACAGGAAAAACTCTTTTAGCAAAAGCTGTTGCAGGAGAGGCAGGTGTACCATTCTTCCATACCTCAGGCTCTGAATTTGAGGAAATGCTAGTTGGAGCAGGAGCATCTAGGGTAAGAGATTTGTTTACTAAAGCAAGAAAAGCTGCTCCCTGTATCATCTTTATAGATGAGATAGACGCTGTAGCAAAGAAAAGAGGTACAGTTTTGCACTCAGGAGCTGGAGAGCAAACACTTAATCAAGTATTGGTGGAAATGGATGGGTTGGAAGGTAGAGAGAATGTCATTATCCTTGCTGCAACAAATAGACCAGATGTATTAGATCCTGCAATTTTAAGACCAGGAAGGTTTGATAGGACAGTTATTGTCCATATGCCAGACTATCAGGGTAGAAAGGAGATAATAGAAGTGCATGCTAAGAACAAAAAGTTTGCAGAGGGAATAGAGCTTGATTTAATAGCAAAGAAAACTATTGGGTATTCTGGTGCGGATTTAGAAAATCTCTTAAATGAGGCTGCCATAATGGCTGCTAAAGAGGACAGGAAGAAGATAGAGCAAGAAGATCTTTTGGAGGCATACCTCAAAGTAAAATTAGGTAGGAAAAAGAAAGGAGAGATAGGGGAGGAGGACTTGAAGGTTACAGCTTACCATGAGGCAGGTCATGCAATAGTTGCTAAGTTCACTAAATATGCAACTCCTGTTGAACAGGTATCTATAATTCCAAGAGGTATGTCAGGGGGTGTTACTGTCTATCTCCCAGAGGATGATAAAAAGCATATATATAAGGATGAATTAATTGCAAGCCTTAGGTCTGCTGTTGGTGGGAGAGCTGCAGAGGAACTTTTTATTGGAAGAATCTCTACAGGAGCTTCTGCTGACATTGAGCAGGCAACTTCTGTAGCTAAAGAGATGATTACTCAGTATGGTATGTCCGATAGATTAGGAATGGTTAAGTATGGGGATGTGGAAGAAACAAAACATTTAGGATATATGTATGGAGGAGGAAGAGATTTTAGTGAGAAGTATGCAGAGATGATAGATTCGGAAGTTAAAATGTTCATAGAAGATGCCTACAGGGATGCTAAAAAGGTTCTTTCTGAGAAAAAAGAGTATGTTGAAAAGCTAGTTAAGATGCTTTTTGAAAAAGAAGTTGTCTCTAAAGAAGAATTTGATTCTCTCTTTTTAGAGTAACAATTGTAGTTTTTAGTACTCTTTAGTACAATATGGACATATGATTAAAGATTCCAACAAAGATGTCTTTTTGGCCATTGATGCAAATGCGATAATTCACAGAGCATTCCATGCATATCCACCAACTTTACAAACACCAGAAGGAGTACAGGTAAATGCCGTATATGGATTTACGGTTATGCTACTTGAAGCCTTAGAAATATTCGGACCAAAGTATGTCCTTTGTGCTATGGATACCCAGGCACCGACTTTTAGACATGAGGTATTTCCTGATTACAAAGGGACAAGAAAGCCTACAGATATGTCTCTAGTTGAGCAATTTCCCCTTGTTGAAGAACTACTTAAGGCATTCAATATTCCTGTTCTTAAAAAGGATAGATATGAAGCAGATGACATATTAGGGACGGTTTCTAAATATGTGTCTGAAGGGGTTTGGAATGGAGAAAACCTTGATCTATATATATTAAGTGGAGACAGGGACCTTTTACAGTTAATTACAGATAGGACGTATGTATGCTTACCTAATGGGAATTTTAAAAACATTGTAATATATGATAAAGAGAAAACTTTTGAAAAGCATGACTACTATCCTAGCCAAGTTACCGATTACAAAGCTTTAGTAGGGGATAGCTCAGACAATATTCCAGGAGTAAAAGGTGTGGGAGATAAAACAGCTACTAAATTACTTAATGAGTTTGGTAGCTTAGAAGAGATATACAACAATATAAATGAGATAGAGGGGAGAGCAAAGAGACTAATTGCAGAGGGGGTAGAACAGGCACAATTTAGCAAGGAGTTAGCCACCATAGATAAGGATGTAAATATTGGAATTCATTTAACAGATTGTATACTTAAAGATTTAGATAGGAGTCTTTTAAACAGTATATTTAAAAAGTATGCATTTAAGTCATTAATCAAAAAGCTTGATGATATATTTGGGAAAGAGGTATTACCAACAACCGCATCTCAATTGGATATGTTTAATCAAAACAGAAAGGATTTTGAGTGGAGTGATAAAAAGAAAGTAAAGGAATTAATAGGAAATAGCGAAGAGATTAGGATTGGATATATAAATAGGGGAGAATCTTCTGATGACGAGGCATTCCTGTGTATTAGGGGAATATCCTCAAAAGGAGAGCAGGTAGATATTGTTACTAAGGATCTTCAGATATTAGAATCTATTAAAGAGAAAGAGTGCATTACCTACAATTTTGAAGAACTAGTAACCCACTATAGAGATATCTCCATAGCAGATATGTCCAACTACTTTGATGTGGCTTTAGCAGAACATCTTTTGCACTCTGAAAGTAGAGATGTAAGTCTCAAAGATTTAGCTTTTAAGTACTCTACAAAGATTTTAGAGGAGAAGATATCTCCAATGCTTTTTGAAGAAGTATTGGATGTAATCGAAGATGCATACCTTTCTCAAAAGAAGAAGATGGATAGTTTAACCCTCTATGAATATACATATGCAAGTATAAAGAGATTTCTTAAAGTTAAAGACAACCTTTTACTTAGCTCTCTAAAAGATATTGAAATTCCCATATCTGCAATCCTTGCTCATATGGAATCAAGAGGGATGATGATCAACAAGAGTAAATTAGAGGCTTTACAAAAAGACTTGGAAACGGATATCTCGAAGACATCACAAGAGATCTATGATGTTGTAGGCCATGAATTCAATATTAATTCTCCAAAGCAATTATCAGATATTCTTTTTAGAGAGCTAAATTTACCTAACAAATCAAAGGGAAGCACTAAAGAATCAGTTTTAAGAAGTATGAAGGGAATACATCCGATAGTTGAACCTCTTTTGCATTTCAGAGAGATAACAAAGGTACAAAGCACATATGTACAACCTCTTTTAGAAAACAGTGAGAAGGAAGACGATAATCTCGCTGTGCATACAGACTTTAAGCAAACAGGTACAACATCAGGGAGATTTTCATCAGTAAATCCAAATATGCAAAATTTACCTCTCGAGGGTAAATGGGCAAAAAGATTAAGAGAGTGTTTTGTTGCTAGGAAAGGGTATAAATTAGTAGGGATGGACTACTCTCAAATGGAGCTCAGAATTATGGCAGATATATCGAAAGACAAATTGTTAATACAAGACTTCGTTAATGGTTTAGACATACACTCTGCGACAGCAGCTAGGGTTTTAGAAAAAAAGATTGCAGATGTAACAAAGAAGGATAGAAACCTCGGAAAGACAGTTAACTTTGGGATGATATTTGGTCAGACCTCTTTTGGTTTGTCTTCTTTACTTGGTATAGAGAGGGATGTAGCAAAGAAATATATAGACGCATACTTCAATCACTACAAGGGAGTGGAAGAATATATGAGGAAGACAGAGTATGAAGCATTTGAAAGAGGGTATGTCCAAACTATGTTTGGAACTACTAGAAATATAGCAGGAATTAGATCCAGAAACAAAAGATTAAGATCTGCAGCAGCAAGAGAGGCAATTAATATGCCTATACAGGGAAGTGAAGCAGATATAATGAAACTAGTAATGAAGAACCTGTTTGTTTTAATAAGGGATAAATATCCTAAAAAAGCTTACATATTACTCCAAATACATGATGAAATACTCTTTGAGGTTGAAAAACCTCTTGTAGAAGAATTCATATTAGAGGCTAAGAAAATAATGCTGGATAGTGTTTCCTTAGAAGTCCCATTAGAGATACATGTATCAGAAGGTAAATCAATGGAGCAATTGAAGTAAAACATTTAAATTTTAAGATTAGTAATATGTTCAAGAAGTTTCTATCCCTTATTTCAACAATACTTGGGGTGTTCTTCTTTTTTAAACTCTTCTCTAAAAAGAATACATATAATTTCAGATATGAAGAGAAAAAAGACTCTACCAAAGAGTTACAAATGAAAAAGATTGCTACAGCAGTACGCAAAACATTAAATAGTAGGCAGAAAGAGACCATTAAACTCTTACAAAAGAGAAAAGTCCTACTACCTTCTGACATATACGAACTTCATCCTGATGTCTCAACAAGAACATTAAGAAGAGATATGACCTCTCTGGTTGAATTAGGAATTGTTAAGCAGGAGGGAAGCACTAGAGATACAAGATATATTTTAATTGTATAAAGAAAAATGATTAACTACTCAGAGCTTTGTTCTCTTTTTGAAAAAATTGAATCTATACAATCAAGAAATGAAATGTCTGATGAATTAGCTGCATTCCTAAAGAAATGTAATAGTGAAGAGGTGGAGATAATTTCATATATGATACAGGGGAGGGTTGCTCCTATGTTTGTAAAGTCAGAATTTAACTACTCTGAAAAGAGTTTAATTAACCTTCTTAAGCAGTACACTTCAGAGGATATAGCTGCCAAAAGGAGGAGTAGTGGGGATATTGGAGATACAATATTTGAGATATGGAAAGAGTATACAGAGAAAGGGAAAAGCCTTAAGGTAAAGGAAATCTATGAAGTTCTCTGGGAAATAGTAAACACTTCTGGCAATGGTTCTGTATCAAGAAAAAACAAAACAATACTTAACTGTTTAAAGAAGTTAAACCCTTTAGAGTCTAAATATTTTGTACGCACAGTATGTGGAGATTTAAGATTAGGGTTAAGTGTAAGATCTCTGTTAGATGTATTCTCTATTTCTAAAGTAGGGGATAAAAGTCTGAAGGAAGAATTAGAACGGGCATATGGTGTGTGTTCGGATATAGGGTATGTGGGAAAGAAGGTTTTTGAAGCTGACTATGAGGGTATAGGAGATTCTCTTTCTATGATAACTACTATACCAGGGAACCCAATTCTTTCTAGATTAGTACAAAGGGTTGCTAGTTTTGATGAATTAAAAGAAAGATTTAAGGAAGAGGTTTTACTTCAGCCTAAATTTGATGGTTTAAGATGTCAAATTCACAAGTGGAAAGGAGAGCCTATTTCCCAAAAAGAGTATAATTCAATTTGGAGAGAATATATTAAGGATGGAGAGGAGCAATCTCAAGATCTATTTAAGAAAGACTCATCCTCCGTCCATGTTAAGCTTTTTACAAGGAATTTAGAGGATGTTACAGAAATGTTTCCTGAAATTGTTGATAGTGCAAGAGAAATGAATATGGACTCTTTTGTAATGGATTCTGAAATAGTAGGATGGGATTATAAGAAGAATACATTTCTTTCCTACCAAGAGACCATGCAAAGAAGAAGAAAGTATTCGGTTGAGAGCATGAAGGGGGATATACCAGTTAGAGCATTTGCATTCGATTTACTCTATCTGAAGGGAGAGAGTCTTATCAAGAGGAATACAAAAAAGAGAGTTGAATTTTTAGAAGAACTTTTACATGATACTCAAAGTCATACCCAAAGGGGTATTGTTTTAGCCGAAAGTAAGGTCTTTTCTGAAAAAGAGGATATCAAGGGGTATTTTAACAAATGTGTCCAAGAGGGACTAGAAGGAATTATCGTGAAGCAGTTAGAGGGAGAGTACTGTCCGGGGGACAGGAATTACGAATGGGTTAAAATAAAAAAGAGTATAGATGAGAATTTAGTTGATACTATAGATATGGTAGTTGTTGGATATTTTAAAGGATCTGGAAGAAGAGCATCATTTGGATTGGGAGCTATCCTTGGGGCAATTAGAAATGAAGAGGAAGATACTTTTGATGCAATATGTAAGATAGGGACAGGAATGAGGGATAAGCAATTAGAAGAGATGAACAGTAAACTATCAGAAATAGCTGTTGAAAGACAACCCAAGGATGTAAGAGTTTACGACATTCTTAAACCAGATATTTGGGTATCTTCTAAGTATGTAATTACCGTAGATGCAGATGAAATTACAAAGAATATATCTAAGAATGATATCCAGATAGGGGAGGGGCTTTCTCTAAGGTTTCCAAGACTAGTAGAATTCGGTAGGGATAAGGGAATTGAGGATATTACAACAGTGCAAGAATTGGTCGATATGTATGAAATGAGAAAACAGTAAGAAGTTACTTGCATATATATATTTCGTGTGTTAAAATCACCTCACGAGTTTGGGATAAACACGAGAAAGGTTTCCTCTTAGAGAAGTCTCTAAAGAACACAATTCATATTGTTAAGATGAAGATCCCTCTCAGCTCTTTAAAAGTTGAAGAGTGACAGGAAGTCGAAATATATTCGTATATTGACTTTCTAATAAGTGTGTGTGATTTGGGTCACACAATTCATTAAAGTCTAAGTAAATCCAATTTTATCGTTGATTGGTCTGTGTTTTTTTAAACATTGTTAAGTCAAACGTTTTTCAATGAGAGTTTGATCATAGCTCAGGATGAACGTTGGCTGTGTGCCTAAGGTATGCAAGTCGAACGAACTGCTATTTTTTAGTCGCTTGCGACTATTGTTTAGCATGTTAGTGGCAAACGGGTGAGTAATACGTAGATAACTTGCCTTGAAGTCGGGAACAGCTCGTCGAAAGACGGGATAATATCCGATAGTCTCTATTCACTTTGTGTGTTTTAGAGTAAAGCTTTTACGCTTCAAGAGAGGTCTGCGTCCTATCAGCTTGTTGGTGAGGTAATGGCTCACCAAGGCTAAGACGGGTAGCTGGTGTGAGAGCACGGTCAGCCACCGCGGAACTGAGANACGGTCC
>JGI24025J20009_10001147_pt1 | contig 20246 bp, 13 predicted proteins | sample Cruoilmetagenom3_FD_20009 | JGI IMG/M metagenome (IMG submission 20009) | reverse complement strand
GGGTTGGTGATTTGTGGGGCTGATACCGCGGATCTGAGCCTTTATTCGGACGCTTCGGCGGCTGATCCGCGCGCATCGGCCCTGCGTCAGAAGGTTGAAATTACCCCGGTTGATCCGACGCCCGAATGGCGTCACGGGGCAACCGTGCAGATCACGCTGAACGATGGGCGCATATTGCAGGGCCGCGCCAATGTTGGCGTCCCCGCCCGAAACCTGCCCCAACAGCGGCAACGTCTGGAGGCCAAGGCACAGGCCATTGTTGCCCCGGTGATTGGTGCGGATGGTGCCGCTGCAATGATCCGGGCCGTGCAAAACCTGACTGATGCGCCGGACGTTTCGGCGCTGATGAACGCTATTTCCTAAACCCTTATTCGCTTTCCTGCAGAAGGATACCGCTCAGATGCCCAACGAGGATATCGTCACGCGTCTCAAGACCAAGGCAAAGCTTTGGCCACGAGGCAACCGCTTTCAGGATTTCACCGTAGGTCGCGCGTTTTCGCACCACTGGGGGCGCACCATTACCGAAAGCGACAATACCGCGTTTTCAGTTCTGACCCTGCATTACAATCCGCAATATACCAACGCCGAAGTGGCGCGGGCTAACGGGTATGACGGACCTCCGGTCAACCCGCTGCTGGTGTTCAACACGGTCTTTGGCCTGTCGGTCGAGGATCTGTCCGAAGGCGGCGGCCCGTTTCTGGGGGTCAATGCGCTGGAATACGGCGTGCCGGTCTATCCCGGCGACACGGTGAATGCCGAAAGCGTAGTGAAAGACGCCCGTGAAAGCGGCAAGCGTCCTGATTTTGGCATCGTTACATGGGCCACACGCGGCACCAATCAACGCGGCGAAGAAGTGGTCCGGTTTGAGCGGACAAATCTGGTGAGGAAAAGAAAATGAGTTATTCCGAGGACGGCCGCGGCTATATGACCGAAGAGCGGATTATGATCCGCGACAGCGCCCGTGATTTTACCATGCGCGAAGTTCTTCCTGTGGCCAACAAACTGGATAACCCGGATGGCGAAATCCCGATGGAGCTGCGTCAGAAGATGGCCGATATGGGCTATTTCGGCATCACCATCCCCGAAGAACACGGCGGTCTGGGGCTGGGCGTGTTTGAATATTGCCTGATCTGCGAACAACTGGCACGCGGCTGGATGTCGGTGGCGTCACTGGTGGCGCGCGGGCAGGGGGGCTGGATTCGCAACGCGATGTCGCCCGAGATGCAGGCCGAATACTTGCCACGCGTGGTGCGGGGCGAGTTTCTGAATGCGGCATCCTTGTCCGAGCCGGGCACCGGATCCGATCTGGCGTCGATCGCCTGTCGGGCCACCCGTGATGGCGACGACTGGGTGCTGAACGGTAACAAATACTGGTGTACCTTTGCCGATGGTGCCGATTATCTGACAGTGTTTGCGCGCACCTCGCCGCCGCCATCCTCGGCCAAGCGCTGGCAGGGTATTTCGTGCTTTATGATCGAAAAAGAGCGCGGCACGTTCCCCAAGGGAATTTCGGGCAACGCGATCCCCAAGATCGGCTATTTCGGCTGGAAAACATTCGAGCTGGCGTTTGATGATTTCCGGGTGCCCGCCGACCGGATCATGGGCGAAGAGGGCAAGGCGTTTCTGATCATGGCGCACGGGCTGGAAGGCGCGCGCGCCCATACCGCCGCCCGCGGCATCGGTCTGGCACAGGGCGCATTGGAAGATGCGCTGGCCTATGCGCAGGAACGCACCCAGTTTGGCCGTCCGATCGCTGAATTTCAGGCGATCCGGTTCAAGCTGGCAACCATGGCGACCGAGGTCGAGGCCGCACGCCAGCTGATGTATTTCGTGTGCAGCGAGATCGATCAGGGCCGCCGTTGTGATAAAGAGGCGTCGATGGTCAAATATTTCGCCACTGAAATGGCCGAACGCGTTACCTCTGAGGCGCTGCAGGTTCTGGGCGGCGCAGGCTATACCAAGCTGCACGCGGTCGAGCGGTATTGGCGCGATGCGCGTCTGACCAAGATTTTCGAGGGCACATCGGAAATTCAGCAACGGATCATCTCGGACAAGCTGTTGGGCAAATCGGATGTGGATCGTTACATCGCCGACACCGCCTTTGAAAAAGCCTGGGGGAACCGCACATGAGCGAGACGGCAAAGCTGACCAGTCCCGACACCTATTTCGAGGATTTCACCCCCGGCGATCTGTGGGAACATGCACGCGGCAAAACCGTGACCGAAATGGACAATGTGCTAATCACCAACATGGTGATGAACACCGCCGAGGGCCATTTCAACGAAGACCGGATGCAAAAGGGCGGCAACGGCGTTTTCGCGCAACGTGTGGTGTTTGGCGGTATCAACCTGTCGATGGTGATCGGGCTGGCCGCACAGGACACCGGCGAACAGGTGCTGCGCGAGCTGAGCATGGACAAGATCCGTCTGTCTAACCCGGTCTATCACGGCGATACGCTTTATGCTTTCACCGAGGTTCTGGCGGCACAGGACAGCGACCGCGACGATGCCGGGATTGTCACGTTCCGCCATTTTGGCCTTAATCAGGACGACAAGCTGTGTGTTCAGGCCGAACGCCGCGCATTGATGAAACGGCGTAGCCACTGGGGCGCCAATGGCTGATCCCGCTGGCGCGCTGGCCGGGCTGAAGGTCATTGATCTGACGATGATGCTGGCCGGACCCTATGCCAGTATGATGCTGGCTGATCAGGGGGCATCGGTGATCAAGGTTGAACCACCCGGCGGCGACAACACCCGCCGGGTCGGGCCGCATCTGGCTGGGGCCTTGTCGCGGGAAGAGGGCGGGTTTGGCGGCTATTTCGCCTCTATCAACCGCAACAAACGTTCGATCGTGATTGATCTGAAATCTGAACAGGGCAAGGCGGTTTTGCTGGATATGATCCGTCAGGCCGATGTGCTGATCGAAAATTATCGTCTGGGCGTGATGGACCGGTTGGGGCTGGGATACGAGACCTTGCGTGAAGTAAATCCGCGTCTGGTCTATGCCTCGGTGCGGGGGTTTGGCGACACCCGCACGGGCGCAAGCCCCTATGCCAACTGGCCGGCCTATGACCCGGTGGCTCAGGCAATGGGCGGCATCATGGCGATCACTGGCCCCGAACCGGGCGGTGCCCCGACCAAGATCGGCCCCGGTGTCGGTGACATCATTCCGGCGATGTTTGCCGCGTTTGGGGTGGTTTCGGCCTGCTGGCATGCGCAACGCACCGGTCAGGGGCAATATGTCGATGTGGCGATGGTGGACAGTATTCTGGCGATCTGTGAGCGCATCGTGTTTCAATACAGCGCCACCGGCGAGGCACCCGGTGTGGCTGGCAATGGCCATCCGCTGTTGTGCCCGTTTGGCCTGTTTCAGGCGCGCGACGGCTGGATTTCTCTGGGGGTTCCCAATGACAAATTCTGGCAGCGTTTTGCTGAACTGATCGGACGCCCGGAACTGGCCGATGATCCGGATTTTGTCACGAACGAGGCCCGTCTGGAAAATCATCTCCGGACCAACGGCCTGGTGGCGGACTGGTGTGGCGCGCGCAGCCGCGCCGAGATCGCCGAAATTCTGGGCGGCGAGGTGCCGTTTGGCCCGGTGTTTGCCGCCGATGACGTGTTTGGTGATCCGCATTTTGCGGCCCGCAGCATGCTGGAACAGGTCGATCAGCCGGGGACGGATACGAAACTGACAATTGCCGGAACCCCGGTACGCATGACCGACACGCCGGGCGGTGTGCGCCAGCGTGCGCCGATGACCGGCGAACATACCGATGCGATTATGACCGAATTCGGTTTTGACGCCGACAGAATTTCACAGCTACGCGGAACCGGCATCATCGCCTGATCCGCAAAAGAAACGGGCGGATATGACCCCGCCCCAAAGGGAGAACCAAACCATGACCACACGCCCCAAACGCCTGCGCCGCTGCCAGTTATCGGTACCCGGTGCCAGTGAAAAGATGATGCAGAAAGCTGCCAATCTCGATCTGGATTATGTCTTTCTTGATCTTGAAGACGCCGTTGCGCCGGCTGAAAAACGCCCCTCGCGCAAGCGCATCGTTGATGCGTTGAACGGGTTGGACTGGGGCCGCACCACGCGCTGTGTGCGGATCAACGATCTGACCACCGAGTACGCCTATGAGGACATCATCGAAGTCGTCGAAGGCGCGGGCGAAAACCTTGACCTGATCATGTTGCCCAAGGCGCTTTCGGCTGACGACATCACCTTTTGCGACAAGCTGCTGTCGATGATGGAAAAGAAACTGGGCCTGAAAAAGCGCATCGGTCTGGAGGTTCTGATCGAAGAGGTCGAAGGGCTGCAGAATGTCGACGCCATTGCCATGGCCTCGCCCCGGCTGGAGGCGCTGATTTTCGGCATGGGTGATTACTCGGCCAGCCAGGGTGTGTCGCTGCGTGATATCGGCGGCGAAACCGGTTATCCCGGCGACATCTGGCATTACCAGCGCCAGAAAATCACCGTGGCGGCCCGCTGTGCCAAGATCGACGCGGTGGATGGGCCGTATGCCGATTTCCGCAACGATGATGATTACCGCGAGGAATGCCGCCGGTCGATGATCTTGGGAATGGTAGGGAAATGGGCCATCCATCCCAATCAGATCAAAATCGCACAAGAGGTCTTTTCGCCGTCAGCCGAAGAGGTTGATCATGCCCGCAGGCTTAAAGCCGCCTTTGACGAGGCACTGGCCAATGGCCTGGGGTCGGTTCAGTTCGAAGGGCGCATGGTGGATGTGGCATCAATCCGGATCGTTGACCGGGTTGTGGACCGGGCCGATATGATCGGCATGTAAGGCCGTACGAAACGCAAAAAATACCGCCCGCCCGGAAAGACCCGGCGGGTGGGTGTCCCACCTGCCTGTGGCAGGATAACGGATTGGCCGCCGTTACGAAATATAGGTGCTGGCGGCCGTCATCAACGCGGCGCGCAGTTCTTCACGATGGGTGTCCAGCCGCGCGATTGGACCACCGACAGCTAGGCCCAACTGTCGCCCGGTGACTGCTTCGGGCAGCAACGTGGATATGGTGCCGACACCAGCCGTCACAATGCCGTCGGTTTCAAAAAACCCATCGGCGCGCGCCTGTTCGACCATGTCCAGTATTTGTTTCTCGCTCAGATTCCCGTAGGGCGGACCGAATTCCGCGTTGAAACGGCGGATGATGCGGCAAACCTCGTCATTGGACTTGCGGCTAAGCAACATGATGCCAATGCCGCTGCCGTGTAGCGGGCGCAACTGTCCGGCCTTTATCGTGTATCGCAGGCTGTGTTGAGAATCGATTGACGCAAGGTATTGCAAATGCAACCCCTTTTGCCCCCCCAACAGCACTGATTCCGATGTGCTGTCGGCCAGTTCGCGCACAAGGGCCTGCAGCCGGGGAACACTTTCCGGTGCCCCCAGGGCCCAATGCCCCAAAAAGGCCAGTTGCTCGGATGGTCGATAGCGCCGCGTGTCGGTGTCAAAGTTGAGATACCCAAGAGAAACCAACGACTTGACCAACATTGAAACGCTGGATTGAGGAAGCGACAGTGCCTCTACAATTTCAGAAACCTTCAGATCACGCTGTTCGGTTTCGAATAATTCGAGGATCTCGATGATCCGCACACCGGATTTTACCAGCCCGCTGTATCTTTCATCGCTCATGTGTGCCTCGCTTGCGATTGCCGATCAATATATCACGTCTGTGATGGTGGTATCATAAATTAGATGGTTTGCTAAAGGCAAGCGTGGCATGTTTTTTGGATATCGCCCACAATTTCAGACAATGATGGTTGCGATGGGCGCTGTTTTCACGACGCTTCTGGGAGGAAGAATATGAAATTCAAATATGTATTGCTTGGTGGTATTGCCGCCATTTCGATGTTTCCGATGCAGGCTCTGGCCGGAAAGGTTCTAAGCTTTACGACGTCATCGACGCCATCGGCACCTCAGTCGCCCATTCTGGAAGCCTGGGCCAAAAAGATTGATGCTGGCACCAACGGTGACGTTAAAATCGAATTCTATTACCAGCAGTCCCTGTCCAAGCTGGGTGATAACCTGGATGCCATTTCCAGCGGTCTTGCTGACATGGGTTTGGTTGTTCCTGCCTATTCGCGTCAGAAACTGCCGCTGAACTATTTGTCATCGACGTCTACCGGCACAGGTGATCCTTATGCGATCCTGAACGCCTGGAGCGCCACGCGCGAAAATTTCCCTGCGATCGCCGCCGAGGACAAGGCCAATGGGATGCATTTCTTGGCGTCCCATTCGATTGGGTCGGTTCTGTTTGTGGGCGACAAAGCCTATAATTCTCCGGATGATCTGGATGGCGCGACAATGCGTCTGTCCAGCCATTATGCCTATGCCACAAAGGCCGGCAAATGGAATGTGAATCCGGCGCGGATCCGGTCGCCCGAGACTTATACATCGCTGGAAAAAGGCACGATCACCGGTGCCACGACCTATACCGGGCAAATCTATCAGTTCAAATTGAACGAAGTGGCTGACAATGTCACCGTCCTGAACCTGGGTCAGCACATGAACGTGTATTACATGAACCTGGACACATGGGGCGATCTGTCGACCGAAGAACAGGCGGTATTCAACGGCGCAGCCAGACAGTTGATGGAGGATCTGGCCCAGGTTGAGATCGAATATGCGGCCGAAGTTCTGGAGTCGGTCGAAAAGGAAGCAACCTATCCGATGACAATCACGTATCTGTCGGATGCACAACGCTCGGTATGGTCCGAGAATCTGAAAAAATCCTATCTGAACAACGTGGCAAACGCCACAAAGGTCAGTGCGGACGCACCAGAGATCGGTGAATTCTATCTGAACCAGATTGATGCGCAGGCCGCAGAAATCAAGACTGGCGGCTATCCCTGGAACTGACGGTAAAATGATGGCCCGGCCCGGTTTGCGCCGCTGTGAAACCTATCTCAGCAGGTGCGGACCGGACCGGGTTTTTTGTCATCACCCGACGCTGTCCACGATGGAGGCCCCATGTTTACATTCTATATTTACCAGCACTATCTGAATCCTGCAGATGATTTTTGGAACGCCAATCACATTGCTTCGCTTTGGGGTATTGGCCTCTTTATGGACGTTCTGCTGGTGCTTGTTTTGGCAGTGATGGTTCTGTCGGCGATGGCACTTTCACAAAAACACTATGCCGACGCAATGATGCGTCTGGGCGGCATCGCCAATGCGATGGAAAAAATTGACAGGGTGATGATTTGGCTGGGATTCATCGCTTTGACCTTGCTGGTTCTGGTCACATTTGTCTCGGTCGTGGGGCGCACCACGATAGGCCAATCCGTCCCGGATGACATTTCGTTTGCGGAATGGGCGATGGTTGCGCTGGTTGCGCTGGTGCTGGGCACGATTCAGGGGCGTGGCGAACATATCGAGGTGACGGTGATTTCTGACATGCTGTCAGAGCGCGGGCGCCTGGTGTTGCGTCTGTTGGGGGTTGCGATTGGCGTGATTGCAATTGGGCGTCTGGCGATGGTCAGCCTGGACAAAGTTCCGGATTCGTTTCTCGAACTGACCTACGGGTCGATTTACGATCTGCCGCTATGGCCGCCAAGATTGATATTCATGCTGGGAACATGCTGGTGGCTGGCGCGGATCGCGATTCAGGTGCTGTTGCTTCCGATGGTGATCAAGACCCAGTCGCAGGCGGATCAGAGCGAATATGACTGGGTTCTGACCCCGCTGCTGCCCGAAGACAGCGGCCATGAAATAGAAGACAGTGGTGAATTTGCCATATTGCCCACGGGCGGGGGAGAAAAATAATGGATCGTGAAGTAATAGGCGCAATTGGCGTCGGCGTGATGATCCTGCTGATGTTCCTACGGGTGCCCGTGGCCATGGCGTTGCTGTTGGTGGGGTGGGGCGGCGTGACCGTTCTGCGTGGTGACCGGGCGGCGGATGCGGTGTTTTCGGCCGACACGTTTGGCGCGGTGCTGAACTTTGATCTGACGACAATCCCCAGCTTTATGCTGATGGGGTATATAACGTATGTCGCGGGCTTTACGCGTGATATCTATGATGCGGCGCGCATCTGGTTTGGCCGCATTTCAGGCGGGCTTGCGGCGGCATCGACAATGGGCTGCGCGGCGTTTGCCGCCGTGTCTGGCTCCAGCCTGGCCACGGCGGCTGCGATGGGCAAGATCGCGGTGCCGGAAATGCTGCGGCGCGGCTATGACAAGGGGCTGGCCACCGGGGTTGTGGCGGCATCGGGGACATTGGGGTCGCTGATACCGCCCAGCGTTCTGATGATCCTTTATGCGGTGTTCACCGAACAATCGATTGCCTTGCTGTTCATGGCCGGGATCATTCCGGGCATTCTGTCGGCGGGTATTTATATCGGCATGGTTCTGATCCGTGCGCGGCTCAATCCGAAACTGGCGCCTGGCATGGCCGAAAAAACAACCTGGGGCGAAAAATTCCGGGCACTCAAGGGCGGCTGGGGCATTGCGCTGCTGTTCATCCTGGTGATGGGCGGCATTCTGATCGGTGTCTTCACACCAATGGAGGCGGGCGCAATCGGCGCATCCGGCGCGTTCCTGATTTCGCTGTTCTCGGGGCGCTTGACGGCTGAACGCCTGAAATCGGCCTTTACGGACACATTGCGCCATACCGGATCAATCTTTGCGATCGTTTTCGGCGCGATGATCTTTGCCCGTTTCATGGCGCTGTCCGGTCTTGGCCAATGGATGGCGGATATGGCCGGGTCGGTCAGTGATCAGGTGATCCCGGTGATTATTGCATTGTCGATCATCTATATCATCCTGGGCACGTTCATGGGCTCGATCGAAATCATGCTGATCACCCTGCCCATCGTGACACCAATTGTCGAAAGCTATGATGTGTCGCTGATCTGGTTTGGTGTTATCATGATCAAATACTTGGAAATCGGGCTGATACGCCACCGCTTGGGTTCAATGTGTTTATGATAAGCTCGGTCGTGGGGCGCTCGGTGCCCATACAGACGATTTTCCGGGGCGTTATGTGGTTCCTTGCGATGGATGTCCTGACGTTGGGGGTTTTGATTGCCTGGCCTCAGATCACGCTGTGGTTGCCGGATGTCTATGCGGAATGGATGTCGTTCCTGCGAAACGCCCAGCTTGGGTCGTTCCAGGCGATTTGGTTGTGGATGACCGGGGGGCTGGACGCCGCGACCGGGTAATCCGGCATCGGCATATTGGGCTATCCGTACGGCTCTGACAAAAAGAAGAACCCGCCAGGCGAATGCCGCTGGCGGGTTTTTGCATTGTGGCGGGGCTGTTGGTTGAATGGTCCGGGGGCAAGTGGAATGGGGTGACAAGCGTGGCGGGGATGAGCGGGCAGAACCAGCCAAAATGGGGGGAAAGTGGCTTGACCCAAGCACCTAACTAGAAATGTCGACATTCACGTGATCGCCCTGGCGCTGCCCTCGTGCGAGACATTTTGCCCCGATCCCGATTTTCAGCGTCGTATACAACTGTATACTGTCGACGTATCCAGATGCATCCGGTAAGGAACGCCAAGTCACTCTTATGAGGTTCCCAATGTCAGATATCATCTACACCAAAGTGGACGAAGCGCCCGAGCTGGCCTCGGCATCGTTCCTGCCGATCATCCAAAAATTTGCGACCGCTGCTGGCGTGTCTGTGGGTACAAAGGACATCAGCCTGGCAGGCCGTATCCTTGCGACCTTTCCAGAACATCTGAGCGAAGCGCAGCGCCAGTCCGACGACCTGGCCGAATTGGGCCGTCTGGTAAAGACAGCAGACGCAAACGTTATCAAGCTTCCGAATATTTCTGCCTCTGTCCCGCAGCTGGTTGCTGCTGTGAAAGAGCTTCAGTCGCAGGGCTACGCGCTGCCGGATTATCCTGAAACACCGAAGACCGACGCCGAAAAAGCTGTTCGTGCCAAGTATGACGCGATCAAGGGGTCGGCGGTAAACCCGGTTCTGCGCGAGGGTAATTCGGACCGCCGCGCCGCCAAAGCGGTCAAGAGCTTTGCCCAGAACAACCCGCACCGCATGGGCGACTGGTCGGCTGACAGCAAAACACGCGTGGCTGCCATGTCTGGTGGTGACTTCTTTTCCAACGAAAAATCGGTCACGCTGACCAGCGAAGCCACGGCCAGGATTGTGCTGGAGACGGCCACAGGTGAAACCGTCCTGAAAGAGGGAATCACCTATCCCGCTGGCACTGTAGTCGATGCAACCTTCATGAGCGCCGCCGCCCTTGATGCCTTTCTGGCTGACGAGATCGAGAAAACCAAAGCCGAAGGCACGCTGTTCTCGTTGCACATGAAAGCCACGATGATGAAGGTCTCTGACCCGATCATTTTTGGTCACGCGGTCAAAGCGTTCCTGGCGCCGGTTTTTGACAAGCACGGCGATGCCATGGCCGACCTGGGGGTAAACCCCAATTCGGGCATGGGCGATCTGCTGACACGTGTTGCCGGTAATGCGACGATCATGGCCGATATCGACGCCTGCATCGCGTCCCGCCCGCCATTGTATATGGTTGATTCCGACAAAGGCATCACCAACCTGCACGTCCCGTCCGATGTGATCATTGATGCGTCAATGCCCGCCCTGATCCGCGCCGGTGGCAAAGGCTGGGGACCGGATGGCAAGGAAGGCGACGCCAATTGCGTGATCCCCGATAATTCCTATGCTCCGGTCTATGACGAATCCATCAAGTTCTTCAAAGAGAACGGCAAGCTGAATCCGGCCACCGCCGGCACTGTGCAAAACGTCGGCCTGATGGCGCAAAAGGCCGAAGAATACGGCTCGCACCCGACCACCTTTGAAATCCCGGCGGCAGGCACCGTCAAGATGATTTTGGATGATGGCACTGTACTGCACAGCCATGCGGTTCAGGCCGGTGACATCTGGCGTTCGGCTTCGGCCCGCAAGGCCCCGATCGAAGACTGGGTCAACCTGGCCATCGACCGTCAAAAGGCCGAAGGCTGCAACGCCATCTTCTGGCTGGACGCCGCCCGCGCCCATGACGCCGAGCTGATCGCCTATGTCAAACCGATCCTCGCGGCCAAAGGCGTTGCCGACAAGTTCCAGATCATGGCCCCGCGCGAGGCCACCCGCGCCTCGCTTGAGACCATTACGAAAGGCGAGAACAGCATTGCGGTCACCGGCAATGTGCTGCGTGATTACCTGACCGACCTGTTCCCGATCCTTGAACTGGCGACCTCGGCCAAGATGCTGTCCATCGTCAAGTTGATGAACGGTGGCGGTCTGTTTGAAACCGGTGCAGGTGGTTCGGCGCCCAAGCACGTCCAGCAGCTGGTCGAAGAAAACCACCTGCGTTGGGACAGCCTTGGCGAGTTTTGCGCGCTGGGGGAAAGCCTGACTTTCCTCGCGGATGCCAAGGGTAACGAAAAAGCCCGTGTGCTGGGCCATGCGGTGGACGCCGCCACGCAAGGCATCCTTGATAACGGCCGCTCGCCATCGCGCAAAGTTGGCGAGCCGGACAACCGCGACAGCCACTATTGGTTTGCCCGCTACTGGGCCGAAGCGTTGGCAGCACAGGTCAGCGACGCCGATCTGGCCGCATATTTCGCACCGATCGCACAGGCGCTGGCTGCAAACGAGGAAAAAATCGTTTCTGAATTCGCCGCTGTCCAAGGGCCCGCTGCTGATCTTGGGGGGTATTTTCACACGGATGAGGCCAAAACCGCAGCTGTGATGCGCCCGTCAAAGACGCTGAACGCGATTATTGGATAAACCAATCACAAAAGTTCGGGCCGCGCGCTAATGCAAGCGCGCGGCCCTTTTTTTGTCTCATGTCCGGGCCGAATTACGCACCAGACAAACACCCAAAATTCTGCAATTTCGACAAAGACGCCGGTATCAGCGCGGAAGAACCGTACTTCCCATCAATGCCTCATCAACGGCGCGTGCGCTTTGGCGACCCTCGCGAATGGCCCAGACGACCAGCGACTGACCACGGCGCATATCGCCTGCGGCCCAAACTTTGTCATGGCTGGTTTTGTAGGCTGTGGTATCAGCCAGCACATTGTCGCGCGGGTCCAGATCAACACCAAGCTCGGTCAGCATCCCATCCGTCACCGGCGATACAAATCCCATCGCCAGCAAGGCCAGATCAGCTTTCAATACGAACTCTGTACCTTCAACGGGCTGGAATTTGTCGTCAACGCGGATGCAGTGCAATTTCTTCAAGCGTCCATCGACCCCCTCAAACCGCTGGGTCATAACCGAAAACTCGCGATCCGCGCCTTCTTCCTGGCTGGAAGATGTCCGCATTTTGAGCGGCCAGTTTGGCCATGTCAGCATCTTGTCTTCTTTTTCCGGCGGCGTCGGCATGATTTCCAGCTGCGTGACCGACAAAGCGCCCTGACGGATTGATGTACCGATACAGTCAGAGCCCGTGTCACCGCCACCGATCACGACCACATGCTTGCCACCTGCGAGAATGGGGTCAACTTCGGTGATTGGTTCGCTTGAAACGCGGCGATTTTGTTGCGGCAGAAATTCCATCGCATAATGCACACCATCAAGATCACGTCCACCTATCGGCAAATCGCGCGGCTTTTCGGCCCCTCCCGACAGAATGACGGCATCATGCTGCTGCGTGATGTCTGTGATAGAAACATCCTTGCCGACATGAACGCCGGTATGAAAAACCACGCCCTCGGCCGCCATCTGTTCGGCCCGGCGATCAATCAATGTCTTTGCCATTTTGAAATCCGGTATGCCATAGCGCATAAGGCCACCGATTTTCTGGTTCTTTTCATAAAGATGCACGTCGTGCCCAGCCCGCGCCAATTGCTGAGACGCGGCCATGCCAGCCGGGCCAGCCCCGATTACAGCAACCTTCTTGCCGGTTTTGCGCGATGGGATTTGTGGCTTGATCCAGCCATTTTCCCAGGCCTTATCGACGATCCCGCATTCGATGGATTTGATGGTAACCGGGTTGTCGATGATGTTCAGCGTACAGGACGCTTCGCAGGGTGCCGGGCAAATGCGACCGGTAAATTCCGGGAAATTGTTGGTGGAATGAAGGTTATGCGCCGCCAGTTCCCATGCACCATTGTAAACCAGATCATTCCAGTCGGGGATCTGGTTGTTTACCGGACAGCCCTTCAGGCCTTTCACATCGTGGCAAAACGGAATGCCGCAATCCATGCACCGGCTGGCCTGATCCTGCAGTGTCTGTTCCGGCAGTGGAATGACAAATTCCTTGTAATTCCGAATGCGGTCCGACGCGAGGCGGTACTTTCTGTCCTGACGATCCAGCTCCAGAAATCCTGTGACTTTACCCATGCGTTATCACTCCACTTTGGCCGCCAGCGCGTGCCATTATTTGTTGTTTCATGCTGCGGTCTCTGACCCAGGCTCGCGGCCTCGATTTCGGCCAGAGCGCGGCGGTATTCGGTCGGCATGACCTTGACGAATTTCGGACGGTACGCTTCCCAATTGTCGAGAATTTCGCCCGCCCGGGTCGAGCCTGTGTAGCGCTTGTGGTTCTCAATCAACGATCGCAGCCGTTCGTCATCGTGGCGCGTCATGTCGGCAGAGACATCGACCCGGCCATGATGCTGGATATCGCCGCGGCTGTGGTGTTCTGATTCCATCAGATCCTCTTCTTCGGGAACCGGCTCCAGCTCGACCATCGAAAGGTTGCAGCGGCTGGCAAACGTGCCGTCTTCGTCCAGCACATAGGCAATGCCACCCGACATCCCGGCCGCAAAATTGCGCCCCGTATAGCCAAGCACCGCAACAACGCCACCGGTCATGTATTCACACCCGTGATCGCCGACGCCTTCAACAACCGCCGTCGCGCCGGAATTGCGCACAGCAAACCGCTCTCCCGCTACGCCGCGCAGGAAACACTCGCCTTCTACCGCGCCGTAAAGCACTGTATTCCCGGCAATGATCGACTTGCTGGCGTCAATTTGGGTGGCAGTTGCCGGCGGATAGATGATCAGTTTGCCGCCAGAAAGACCTTTGCCGATATAGTCATTGCCTTCGCCTTCGACCTCTAGCGTTATCCCGCGGCAGGTCCAGGCCCCAAAAGACTGGCCGGTCGTGCCGGTCAGTTTGATGCTGATCGTGTCATCCGGCAAACCGGCATGGCCATAGCGTTTGGCAACCTCGCCCGACAGCATCGCACCCGCAGAGCGATTCCGGTTTTCGATTTTCAGATCAAGTTTGACAGGTTCACGGTTTTCAATCGCAGGCTGCGCCAGTCTGATGAATTCGCGGTCAAGAACATCGTCGATATGATGCACCTGCGTTTCGCAATGATAGACCGGCACGTCCTCGCCCATTTCGGGGTCAAAGAACAGTTTGCTGAAATCAAGCCCGTTGGCTTTCCAGTGGTTGATCGCCCGATCGCGATCCAGCACATCCAGCTGACCGACCATTTCGTCCAGGGTCGTAAAGCCCAGTTCGGCCATGATTTCGCGTACTTCCTCGGCAACAAAGAAGAAATAGTTGATGATGTGTTCGGGTTGGCCGGTAAAGCGTTTGCGCAGAACCGGGTCCTGCGTGGCGACGCCGACGGGACAGGTGTTCAGGTGACACTTGCGCATCATGATACAGCCCGAAGCAATCAGCGGGGCGGTGGCAAAGCCGAATTCATCCGCGCCAAGCAGGGCACCGACAACCACGTCACGCCCGGTGCGCAGGCCTCCGTCAACCTGCACCGCGATCCGCGAGCGCAGCTTGTTTTTCAGCAGCGTCTGATGGGTTTCCGCCAGGCCAATTTCCCAGGGGGAACCCGCATGTTTGATTGATGTCAGCGGGCTGGCGCCTGTGCCGCCCTCCATGCCGGAAATTGTCACATGATCGGCCCGCGCCTTGGCAACCCCGGCAGCAACCGTACCAACGCCGACCTCGGACACCAGTTTGACCGAAACATCGGCCACCGGGTTGACGTTTTTCAGGTCATAAATCAGCTGTGCCAGATCCTCGATCGAATAGATATCGTGGTGCGGTGGCGGGGAAATCAGGCCCACGCCCTGCGTTGAATGGCGAACCTTGGCGATGACCGCGTCGACTTTGTGGCCGGGCAACTGACCGCCCTCACCGGGCTTGGCACCCTGCGCCATCTTAATCTGGATCATGTCAGCATTTGACAGATAGTCGGTCGTCACGCCAAACCGCCCCGAGGCAACCTGTTTGATTGCAGACCGCTTGCTGTCACCGTTTTTCATCGGCGTGAAACGCTCAACCTCTTCGCCGCCCTCGCCGGTATTGGACTTGCCGCCAATCCGGTTCATCGCAATCGCCATGTTTTCATGCGCCTCGGCAGAGATCGAGCCATATGACATTGCACCCGTCGCAAAGCGTTTCACGATATCAGCAGCCGGTTCAACCTGTGCCAGATCAACCGGTTTGCGTCCGGTTTCAGATGCAGGCCGCAGACGAAACAGCCCACGGATCGTCAGCAGGCGTTCCTGCTGATCGTTCATCGCCCTGGCATAGTCGCGATATCTGTCCTGGCTGTTACCACGCACCGCATGCTGCAAATTGGTGATAGTGTCAGACGTCCAGGCATGCGCCTCGCCCCGTTGACGCAGCGCATAATCGCCCCCCACATCCAGTGCATGCGCCAGGACTGGCACATTGCTGTAAGCCGCGCGATGGCGGTCGCAGGTTTCCTTGGCGATCTCTTCCAGCCCGATGCCTTCGATCTGACTGGCGGTGCCGGTGAAAAATTTCGAGACAAAAGCGGTCGACAGACCAACGGCGTCAAAAATCTGCGCGCCGCAATAAGACTGATAAGTTGAAATCCCCATTTTCGACATGACTTTCAGCAAACCCTTGTCGATGGATTTGATATAGCGCTGAACCACTTCTTTTTCATCGACTTCCGGCGGGAACGCGTTGTTTGCATGAAGTTCGGCCAAAGTTTCAAAGGCCAGATAAGGGTTGATCGCTTCGGCACCATATCCAGCCAGGACCGCAAAGTGATGCACTTCGCGTGGTTCGGCGGATTCCACCACCAATCCAACGGATGTGCGCAGCCCTTTCAGGATCAGGTGATGATGAACCGCCGCTGTCGCCAGCAGTGCGGGCACGGCGACCCGATGCTTGCTGAACTGCCGGTCGGACAGGACAATAATATTGTCACCACTTTTCACGGCCTTCTCAGCCGCCGTGCACAGATTGTCGAGGCATGCCTTCATGCCGTCCGGCCCTTTGTCGGCGCTGAATGTCGTATCCAGAATGCGCGACACGAACTGATTGTCGCCAATGTCGCTGATGTCGCGGATTTTCTGTAGATCAGAATTTCGCAGGATTGGCTGGCGCACTTCAAGTCGCTTGCCCATAGAGCTGTGGTCAAGGTCGAACAAATTCGGGCGTGGGCCGATGAAGGAAACCAGGCTCATCACCGATTCTTCGCGGATCGGGTCAATCGGCGGGTTCGTAACCTGCGCAAAGTTTTGCTTGAAATAGGTATAAAGCAGCTTGGCCTTGTTGGAAATCGCCGAGATCGGCGTGTCTGTCCCCATAGAGCCAAGCGCCTCTTGGCCCGTCGTTGCCATCGGCTTCATCAGGAACTTAAGGTCTTCCTGCGTGTACCCAAACGCTTGCTGGGCATCCATCAGGTCTGGCCCCTGATGCTTGCGAGGCGAGGATTTCATGCCATTCATGTCTTCCAGAACGATCTGTGTGTCTTCCAGCCAGTTGTTGTATTCATTGGCCGAACACAGCTGGTCCTTGATCTCTTCGTCCGAGACGACAACGCCTTTTTCAAGGTCGACCAACAGCATTTTACCCGGCTGCAACCGCCATTTGGTCACGACCCGGCTTTCATCAAACGGTAAAGTCCCCGCTTCCGAGGCCAGAACCACCGTGTCGTCATCCAACACAAAATACCGTGCCGGACGCAGACCATTCCTGTCCAGTGTCGCCCCGATCTGACGGCCATCCGTGAACGCAATCGCTGCGGGGCCGTCCCATGGTTCCATCAGGGCCGCATGATATTCGTAAAACGCGCGACGCTTTTCATCCATCAGGGGATTGCCGGCCCATGCCTCGGGGATCAGCATCATCATTGCATGGGCAATTGAATACCCCCCCTGAAACAAAAGTTCCAACGCGTTGTCAAAACAGGCTGTATCGGACTGGCCCTCGTAAGACACCGGCCAGATTTTCTTGATATCGTCGCCAAACCGGTCACTTGAAAGCGTGGACTGCCGGGCGGCCATCCAGTTGACGTTGCCCCGCAGCGTGTTGATTTCGCCATTGTGGGCAACCATTCGGTATGGATGCGCCAGTTTCCATGACGGAAAGGTGTTGGTCGAAAACCGCTGGTGGACCAGGGCAAGAGCAGACACAAACCGTTCGTCGCGCAAATCCGCGTAATAGGGGTGCAGCTGATCGGCCAGGAACATGCCTTTGTAGACCACTGTGCGGGCGGACATGGAAACCGGGTATATATCCTCGCGTCTGCCGAGTTGTTCAATCACGGCATTGGAAACCTCGCGGCGCAGAATATAGATGCGCCGTTCAAAGTCGTCATCGCTCAGACCGTCAGGGCGGGCAAAGAACCCTTGCCAGTGGGATGGCTCGGACGCCGCAATCTCGGGGTCTTGTGACAGCATCGCATTATCCGTCGGGACCGCGCGCCAACCGATGACTGAATGCCCGGACTGTTCAGCAATTTCACCGATGATCGACTTAATCTGATCCTGCAATGCCACGTCTTGCGGCATAAAGAAAAACCCAAGCGAATAGTCACCTGCCTTGGGCAGCTCAAATCCCAGTGTGCTGCACGCATCTGACATGAAGTCATGTGGGATCTGAACCAGAATACCCGCGCCGTCGCCCATCAACGGATCTGCGCCCGTCGCACCCCGATGTTCCAAATTCTCCAATATCCGGATGCCATCTGTGACAACCTTGTGTGATTTCACACCCTTGATATTCGCAATGAAACCCAATCCGCATGCATCATGTTCATTCCGGGGATCATAGAGGCCACCGGCCGCATTTCGTTTCTTATTTTGTTCGTCGGTCATGGGTTTTCTCTTTGCTTGTCGGATTCGATCTGAACGCCATTTTTATTCGTGAAGTGCTTTTTGCTTACAATTTGCCAAAAATGCAATGTCCCGCGCGGCTGTCGGCAAGGGCAAAGGGTAGCCGATAGCCTTTCTGCCCTGACCGTAATGATTCCTTATTCTGCCCAGTCAGTCAGCAACGTGTTCCGTGTTTTCTTGCGAAACAGGTCTTGGGGCTGCCGAAACCCTACTGATCTGAACCAACCAGCCCACACAGTTCCCGGTGCTTTTTGGTCAGCTGCTCTGACTTCACAAGGCCCAGTAGAGGCTCTTTGTCTGCTGATAGGCCCGCATACCCTGCAAACCCTTCTCGCGTCCAAGGCCCGAGAGTTTGAAACCGCCAAAGGCGGCCGCAATTGAAAGTTGCTTGTAGGTATTGATCCAGATCGTTCCGGCCTCAAGCGACCGGGCGACGCGCCAGGCGCGGCGATAATCCGCTGTCCAGATCCCAGCGGCGAGCCCGTAAACGCTGTCATTGGCGCTTGCGATCAGGTCATTTTCATCGCCAAAAGTCATGAAACACAACACAGGTCCAAAAATTTCCTCTTGCGCGATCTCGGCGGTGTTGTCGATATTGCCGATAATGGTCGGTTGATAGTAAGCGCCCTGTGCAAATTGCGCGCCTTCGGGGCGGGCACCGCCAAGCAGAACCGTTCCGCCTGCGTCAAGACCACGTTGCACAAAACTCTCTACCCGCTGGCGATGGGCAAAAGACGCCAGCGGCCCCAGCACGCTGTCGGGATCTGCCGGGGGGCCAAGCCGCATGCTGCGTGCCTCTTTGATCAACAATGCCTGGAATTCGTCGGCGACCGCCTGCTCGACGAAAAGCCGCGAACCGGCCACACAGGACTGACCGGTTCCGCCAAAAATACCCGAAGCCACGGATTTTGCCGCTGCCTTCAGATCCGCATCGGCAAAGACAATATGCGGGGATTTTCCACCAAGTTCCAGGATCAGCGGCACCAGTCTCTGGGCTGCACCACGCGCAATGCTTTGGCCAGCGGTCGTTCCGCCGGTGAAACTGATAAGATCTACCCCCGGATCCTCGACCAGCGCCACTGCCGTCTCGACACCGCCGGTTACCACGCTCAGCAGGCCCTCGGGCAGGCCCGCCTCTATGACACACAGCGCCAGCGCGAGGGTGACGAAAGAGGTGGTCTCGGCCGCCTTCAACACCACCGCATTGCCCGCCGCCAGCGCCGGAGCGATCTTTTGCGCGCCCATGGTCAGGGGCGAATTCCACGGGGTCAGCGCCGCCACAACGCCGAATGGTTCGTGTACCGTCATGGTGATATAGTCGCCGCGCGCGGGGGGCATTGTATCTTCACTGCATTCGCAGACCGCAGCAAAATAGCGGAAGATTCCCGCAGCGGCCATGGCCTGCCCCCGGCTCTCGGCCCGGGTCTTGCCGTTCTCTTGCATCTGCAACTCGGCCAGGTGATCGGCCTGCTGTTCGATCACATCAGCCGCACGGGCCAGAATGCGCGCCCGTATATGCGGCGGCTCTTGCGGCCAGCCGGTGCTTTGTTGCGCCATCTGTGCAGTGGCAATCGCCAACCGCACCTGGTCGGGTGATGAGGTGCCAACACGACCGATCAGGCTGCCATCCGCCGGATTGATGACATCCAGCGCAGGCCCGTCGCCCGGCACAGGTTTTCCCCCTATCAAAAGATCTTCGATCTGATCCGGAACCGGCATCGTGGCCGGTTTTGCAAATAGTGGCATCGTGGTGGTCCCTTCTTCAATATCCGCGACAAACAGCCCGAATTCTGCACTTGGGTTCCTTTGCCGGGTCAGCCGGAGTTGTATCTTCTGCCTTGGAAGATACACAACAAATTGTTGCGTCTGACAGACTAATAAGTCTATTCTGGATCAAGAGGAAAGCAAATTGACGAAAAGTTCTCATATTTTCAAACTGACCTATGAGGATGTTTCACACCAAAGTGGCGACCTGCAACGCCCGGAATCCATTCACGTTCTGGCGGATGGCACATTGGTTTTCCCGCACCGTGGCCGCGACATTGGCCCAATCGCAACGGATTGGGCGGTTGCAGCGCCGGACTTGTCCGGGATCGCTTTGCGGCCCATCCATCCTTTCCATCCTTATTGATACGCTTGACGGAGATACCACATGACCCTGCCCGTGATCGGCTTTGCCGGCCTTGGCGTGATGGGAGAACCCATTTGCCAGAACATCCT
>JGI24025J20009_10001146_pt1 | contig 20249 bp, 22 predicted proteins | sample Cruoilmetagenom3_FD_20009 | JGI IMG/M metagenome (IMG submission 20009) | reverse complement strand
ATTGTGTTTGAGTTTTGTATCTATAATTTTCATCTTGGAGTAATATTCAGGCTCATAAGGTCCTCTGCAAAAATAATCTCTCCTTTGTAGCCCGATGCTCTGACTTCTGATTCCCTTTTTTCCAGAGATAAGTTTCCCACACCTGGATAGAGGTGAGAAAGCAGGAGTTTTTCTACAGAGGATTCCAGAGCGATCTTCCCTGCCTGAAAAGTCGTTAAGTGACCTGGGTTGGGATTATCCTTCCTGAATGAACTCTCGAGGATCAGAAGATTGGCTCCTTCTGCAAGTTCCAGAAGAGCATCACAGAACTGGCTATCAGCACCGTAGACCAGAATGCATCCATCAACCTCCCATCTAAATCCCAGAGTTGGTGACGAATGTTTCAAACTTCTAGAAATCAAAGACCAACCCTCCTGATTTATCATCTTTTTATCCCTTAATTCAACAAATTCTAAAGGAAAATCTCTGCGAAGAGAAATAGAAAATCCTAAGTTTCGTTTGAGATATTCCTTAACCTCCCAGGGACCATAGATAAAAAGGGGTTCTTTTCGCTTAAAGTTAGGTGTATAGTTAAGAGCTTGTAGAAAAGGCAATAAACTACTAATGTGGTCTGGATGCACATGACTTATGAATACGCTTTGGATTTCCTGATAGTTTTCTTTGATCTCTGCAAGGTGCTGTAGGGCTCCTGAACCTAAATCAACGAGCCAGCCCCCAGAGATTCCAGGAGGTTGAATGAAATACGAGGAAGGATATCTATCTGGTTGTGGTACACAACTCCCCGATCCAAGAATTGTAACTTTGAATTGAAAGTTATCTCTCGGATTCATCAGTTAAAACCTGCTAATTTTTAATATAACGTAAATATATTCTCTGGCAAGCCTAATGGATTGTGGGAAGAGCAATGAACTAAAGAGTTCTTTTCTCTTCATTTACTAAATAGTTTTTTATTCCTTCTTCAGGATCTCCCACTCTCCCGAAGCTTCATTCCCCTGCCTATCTCTAAGGTAGACATAAAGGGTATGCCTGCCCTTTATTATTTCTTCCGGGTATTCATAAATCAATCGATTCTTCTGGGGGTCATAACGGAAAACCGTGGGTTTATGATCAATAAGGGTAATTATCCAGTAAAAATCTATCCCTGAAATGGAATCTTGAACATAAATCTGAAGAGGTTCTTTTTCGCTGAAATAACTCCTTTTAAGAGAAATTATGGGTGAAACTGTATCTTTAAGTAAGGCAAAGATTCCAAGATGATCTATAGAGGTAACTAATTTTTCTCCTCTCTTTTCCGTTGGGTAATACTCCCATTTTTTTTCTTTTTGTTCGTAGATAGAATAAAAGGGGCTTTCTTCCGGGGTGGTGATTTCCATCTCAACCTGGTTGTTCAGGGGAATAAAAGGTTCCCAGAACCATTTGGTAAGCTTTCCCTTTCTAACCCTGACAGAGATAATAGAGGTATTAAGAATAGTATTATCGGTTGGATAGATCGTGCACCTTGAATCTGAGGATTGGAAAGATGAAAACACTTTTTTCCCTAAATTAAAGACCAGCATTGAATCACCCGATTTAGAAATTTTACCTAAGCTATTGGATCCAATCCATCTACGGGAATCCTTTATATTTACTAAAAACCCAAAAGGCGTAGTTATTATCCCTCTATTATTAAAATCGGCTCTCCCAAAATCGATTGTCTTATCTACAGAATCAACTAATGAGATATTCAAAACAGCCTTATTCAAAGCTGCATCACCAACAATAATTGAGACAACTCCAGTATCACTCGAAGTTAAAATACCCTCTCTTCCCTCATAAAATGGGAAATCATTCCCAGGAACTGTAAAGAGTCTTCGGAATCTTCTTCCCGTCCTTACTCCGTAGGAATAATCAAACAAAAACCTTGAATCTTTAAAATCAGAATATAAAAAACTGTCAATATACTCCCTTCTTATGAGTTCTCTATCCCTGTATAGATCTATCTCTTTTGGTCCAAGAAGCCCTGAATGTCCATTTACTTTATCATAGGTTTCTATCTCAATGCCAACCCTACCTTTCACATTAACAAAAAGGGTTTCTTTAATCACCGGGACCTCTACACCAAGGTGAGAGCCAAAAACTGTTGAAGAATCATCAAGAGGTACAAATCTGATAGCTCTGATGTCAGGGGAAAAGGTGTCAGGAAATGAAAAACCTCTTACTAAAGGATCTACCACTCTACTCTCTGGGTTCCTCATCTCGAAATGTAAGTGTGGATAGAGACAACCTGAACGTCCGGTATAACCTATTACCTCTCCTTCCTTTACTGGTATTTCTCCCTTCCCAAGCCAAAGATTAACCATATAGGAGAGTCTTTTCAGTTGCTCTCTCCTGATTATTTTTTCTACTTTCTTTGAAAAAGAAGAGAGATGGGCATAGACATTTATATTTCCAAGAGAATCCTTTATATATATACTTTTACCATAACCCCAGGAAGAAGTTCTAACTCTCATAATCCAACCATTTGATACCGAATAAACTTCTTCACCAATTCCCATTGTTGGAAGATCTATACCAGCATGAAGATGTCCATCTCTCCACTCGCCAAAGGTAGAAGTAATACCCCTCTTTTCCCCAAGTGGCCAAGAAGCCGCTATAAATAAAAAGGAAATAGGAAATAAAAAGATTATTCTTCTACGTTTTATCTTCACATTTCTGTTTCATAAGAATGATTGANCCCTCCCCAACCCCAATATCTCTGGCTATCACAGGACATTTAGCTTTCAGGAGAAAGAATATCTCTTTATCTATTTCAGATAGGCTCTCATAATTTCCCTGGCCTTTGGAAATCACAAGATCGGCTCTATTGAATATATTGAGGAACTTTTTACTACAACGAGAAAGAATCGTCCCTGGTGCAGGAGAACCCGAAGAGATAATTTCTGCAACTTCTCCTATACCTGAACGCCTGGCATCTTCAATTATTGCATCATTTATAATTGGTTTTCCACGAACAGCATAGATCACTTTTCCCTTCATCTCTTCTATAAGGACTCTATCAAACACAGTCTCTCCCGCATTATCTCCGATATAAAGAATTTTATCTGCCTCTAAGAGGTCTTGCTTGAAAAATTCATAATCCAGAATTGCAAATTCTTTCCTCATCACATCTTTTAAACTCTCTTCAACATTAAATTCATTTCCAACTCCAAAGTCTATTATATTTCCGGCTATTGCAACACGAATAGCTGCAAGTAATGGATCCTCTGCGTCGTTGACAATTCTCTTCAACTCAGGATAGAGATTAAGGGCTAAACTTATATATTTTTTCTTTATTCTCTTGTATGGATCATTTAATCCTGAAATCTCCCTGACAACCTTATAAACATCCATGGCGATTTCTGGAGGGGAAGATTCAAGGGGAATATCTGGAATAATCTTTGATATATCATCAAGGACCTTTTTCTGGTCATCCTGGCCAAGACCTGCAATCCTGGCTGCAAAAAGCCCCTGTTTTAAAAAACATGGGATACAGTCAAGATAGGTTTTCATATTAAACTGGTGGGTTACTTATCTTATCAACTATATCTTTAAAGGCTTTCGTTACCAAAGAATCAGGATACTCTTTAACATATGGTATACCCGAATCAGTTGCATCAACAACATCTGGATCTATTGGAATTCTACCTAAGAATGGAATATCCATCTCTTTCGCTATCCTTTCCCCACCACCTTTCTTGAATAGCTGGATCTCTGCCCCACAATTTGGACAGATGAGACCACTCATATTTTCTACAATTCCAAGTATCTTGAGACTAAGTTTTTGGGCAAATGTTACCGATTTCCTTACATCAAGGAGGGAAATTTCCTGGGGTGTTGTAACAATTATAGCACCGGTTGCTGGAACCAATTGAGCCATAGATAAGGGTTCATCACCTGTGCCTGGAGGAGCATCTACAATCAACCAATCAAGATCACCCCATTCAATATCCCCAAGGAATTGCTGGATAACTTTCATCTTCAGAGGCCCCCTCCATATAACAGCCTGATTCTCATCTTCGAGAAGGAAAGCCATTGAAACAAGTTTTAGATTATCCGTTATATGAACCGGTTCAATTCTATTATTTGAAGATGCGGTCATCCTTTTTCTACCTACACCAAGGATTTTGGGAAGATTCGGTCCGTGTATATCTATATCAAGAAGACCAACCTTTCTCCCTTTATCTGCAAGGGTAAGGGCAATGTTACTCGCCACTGTGCTCTTTCCAACTCCTCCCTTTCCACTCATTACCATTACAACATGCTCAACACCCTTAAGGTTTTCCTTTATCTTAATATTCTCATCTGTGCTATCTTTCATTTTCTGCATTGAAACCCCCTTTTCTTCTTCGCCTTCTTCTACCCTGGAACCTTATACCCAACGAATAAAGCTTCCCTTCTCCACACTCAGGACATTCCCTTGGGAAAGGGGTTCCAGGCTCTAAAGGAATATTCTTACCGCAGGATCTGCACTGAAGAATGTCTTTTCTAAAATGAACATTCCCTCCATAGATGAAAATCTCTTTCCCAAGAGCAATCGCCTCTCCAATCTTCTTGTGGGCTGAACCAATCAGTCTTGTGAATGTTGGACGGGATATCCCCATCTTTAAAGCTGCCTTCTTGTGAGAATAACCGAGATAATCAGAAAGGCGAATAGCCTCGTATTCATCCAGATGGAGAAAAACCTTCCCTCTTCTGGATTTTATCCCGGGTGAAAAATGTTGCCATAATGGTGGATGCGCTACCTCTCTCTCAATATGAGGTCTACCCATTCCTAATTCCTTTTGTTAACATATGTTCAAAATATATGGAATACCCTTAGAAGTCAAGAGTCTATTTTTATTGATGATTTTAAGGGGAGGAAAAGATGCCCATTGACAAATTAACCCAGAATCTTACAGTAAAGAAGAAATTTTAAGGTGATAAGCAGAAAAATTATCGTATAAATTTGGAGGTTTTTATGATTAAAAGTGGTGTAATAGGCGTTGGGCATATGGGTAAGCACCATACCCGCATCCTTTCAGAATTACCCGAAACTGAATTAGTTGGAATCTCTGATATCAAAGAGGAAAGAGGCCTTGAAATAGCTAATGAGTATAACTGTTCGTACTTTAGGGACTACCCTGAACTACTAAGAAAAACAGAAGCGGTAATAATAGCAACTCCTACAAGCACACATCGTGATATTTCATTAGCTGCATTCAAAAGAGGAAATCATGTCTTTGTGGAAAAGCCCATTTCCCTTGATTTAAAAGAAGCTGACGAAATTATCAACGCAGCAAAAAACTCAAACCTCCTCCTTCAAGTTGGACATATTGAGCGTTTTAATCCTGCAATCATAGCCGCAGAAAAAGTAATTGAAAATCCACTTTTCATTGAAGCCCACCGCCTCTCTCCATTCTATGGAAGGGGTGCTGACGTCTCTGTAGTTTTAGACCTTATGGTTCATGACCTGGATTTAATACTTAAAAAAGTTAAGAGTCCAATTCAACACATATCAGCTGGAGGAGTTCCAGTTCTCACTGACAACATTGATATTGCAAATGCAAGATTGGAATTTGAAAATGGGGCTATCGCAAATATAACTGCATCCCGAATCTCTCTTATGAAAGTAAGAAAAATTCGTTTCTGGCAGAAGTTTTCCTACCTTTCCATTGATTCTCTGAACAAAAAAGTGAATGTATTCCACAGACAAATAAATAATGGACAACCTGAGATAAAAGAAGAGGAACTATCCGTTTCAACTGAGGAACCCTTACGACTTGAAGACCAAGCATTCATTGATGCATGCTTAGGAAAAAAGGAATTACAATTCCCTCCAGAAGAAGCGAGGGAAGCTCTTGCTTTAGCTCATAAGATATTGGACAAAATTCATGAAAGGGCAAACGGTGTAAATATCAAATTCAGGTTAGAAGAAAATCTTTAATGAAAGCTCTTTTCATCGCTGGTGAAGCCTCTGGAGATCTCCATGCTTCCCATCTTATCCATTCATTGAAAAAGATAAAACCCGAGATAAAATTCTCAGGAATTGGTGGAAAAAGGATGAAAAAAGAAGGGGTTAGAATTATCTATCCTGCTGAGAGAATCAGTGTTGTTGGTTTTAGTGAAATCATATCAAAGATTTCTAATTTAAAGGAAGGTAGGAGAGAAATCTCTAAATGCATCAGGAAAAATAGGTTTGATTTTGCTGTCACGGTTGATTTTCCTGGATTTAATATCCCTACTGCAAAATACCTGCACAATAACAACATTCCTGTCTTCTACTTTATAACACCACAGACATGGGCATGGGGAAGATGGAGGGTAAAATATCTGAGTAAATACTACAAGCATCTATTCGTCATCTATCCGTTCGAAGAAAATTTCTTTAGAAAAGAGGGAATAACCGCCACCTATCTTGGGAACCCACTTGTTGATATTGTTAAACCATCAGGAAAACTTACTGAAGAGGATCTGCCGAAAGGAAGACCCTTTGTTGCTATTCTGCCAGGTTCAAGGGAATCGGAAATAAAAAGACTTCTCGTTCCAATACTCAAGGCTTACAGACTTTTTTTAGAGAAACATCCAAAAAGTTCTGCAGGAGTGGCCCTACATGATGAAAAATTGCTCCCGCTGGTTAAAAATACAGGGAAAAACTTACTGGTGGATATCTCTGTATTTTGCGGTAAGACCTATGATATCCTTAACCTCTGCGACCTTGCAATTGTCTCTTCAGGAACTGCGACAATTGAAGCAGGCATTTTCAAAACTCCAATGGTGATCGTTTACAAATTATCTCTTCTCTCCTGGATGATTGCAAAACTACTAGTTAAAGTTAAATATTTTGGTCTTATAAATCTCATATTATCTGAAAAAATAGTCCCAGAATTGATTCAAGAAGAAGTTAATCCAAAAAGAATAGCCAGAGAACTGGAAAAAGTCTATATAAATAGGGATAAAATATCAAAAAGACTTGGTGAATTAAAATCTAAATTGGGCAAGGAGGGTTCTTACGATAGAATCGCTCATTCGCTCCTTTCTATGGTTTAGCGGATCTTCCCTCCTCGCTATCTTGGTTCTAAAATTCGGTTGGACCTGGAGGATCCATTTAAAAGGTTTGGAAAGTATCCGTAAATACAAATCTTCTGTTCTCTACGCTTTATGGCATGAGAATATTTTACCTCTTATATTTACTTATAGGAATAGGAAGGTGGGCGTAATGGTTAGTCTGAGTCCAGATGGAGAACTTGCAAGCAGGGTCCTTAAGATTCTTGGATATAAGGTTTTTCGAGGAGATACAGAGAAAAGAGGTAGAAAAGCAATGATGGAGTTGATCCAATATGGGAAAGAGGGTGGGGAAATCGCAATTACTCCTGACGGGCCAAAGGGCCCGAGGAGAAAGATTAAAAGGGGGGTTTTTGTGATTGCGAGGAGGTCTGGTCTTCCTCTCTTTGCCATCCGGATAAAAGCCAATCCTTGTTTTAGGTTCTCATCCTGGGATGAGCTTATGCTTCCCCTTCCTTTTGCAAGAATTGACATCTCAATAAAAGGGCCCCTTATGAAACTGGATCAAGAAACATTGGAGAAGGCTCTATCTTAAGAGTTTATGAAAACCTACCTTATTGACCCGAGAAATACAACCAAGCCCTACAACTTCTGCTTCCTTTCAGGTTTAAAAAAGAAGAAATATCCTTTTATCTTTTTGGGACATATTCCAAACTCCTGGGGAAAACACTCCCCTGTAAAAGAAAATAATCTATTTCTACCTCTAAGCAGGGGTATCTTTGAAAATAAAAGAGCCCAGAGGTTCATAGCCAACCAAACTCAGACTGCTGAAATGTTCTTCGGGCACCTTCGACTCCGGGCAAGATTAAAAAAAGGGTCTATCCTCCACTTCCTCTGGTTTACTGCACCATCCATAGAACAATATATAATTCCCAGACTCAATAAAGCGAGATTATTACACACAGCTCATAATCTCTTGCCCCACCGAGAGAGAGCAGGGGATTATGAAAAATTCAAAAAATTGTATTCTTTTATGGAATGTGTGGTTGTTCATGATAAAGAAACAAAGAAAAGATTCAAGAAAATGTTTAAATTACCTACACCGGTTAAGGTAATCCCTCATGGGAATCTGGAAGACTTTTACAATACCTTCGATGAAACCAGTGATTATGAATCAGAGGAACTCTATTCAAAAACTTTTATAGGTTTAAAAAGACCCATATTCCTATTTATAGGCTCTATTAAACCCTATAAGGGTTTTGATATACTCCTCGATGCAGTTAAGGAACTTAATAATAAGGGTTATAAATATAGTTTAGTCGTAAAAGACAGGAGAAAAAAGGAACTAAAGAACCTGTACTATCTTCCCATTGAACTTCCCTATTCAAAACTCGGACTCATCTATAGAAATGTTGATGCTGTTCTCCTCCCTCATACAAAGTTATCCCAGAGCGTGACATTGTTCGAAGCAGGCTATTTTGAAAAACCTGTAATTGTATCTTCAGTTGGGGGGTTAAAAGAGACCGTTCGAAACGGGAAAGACGGTTTCATCTTTACCAAAGAAGACCCAAAATCTCTTGCTGAAAAGATGGAAAGATTCATTCAATCATCTTCAAAGGAAATTAGCAATCTTGGGAAAAATTTTAAAGAGCATCTTATAGAAGAATATTCATGGAACAGGATAACAGAAAAATGGATTAAGATATATCTTGGGAATTCACAACCTTAAATTGAAGGTCATAAAGCCTTTTGTATAAACCTCTCTTTCTTAGCAGCTCATTATGATCTCCTTCCTCAATAATCTTACCATTCTCCAGGACTATTATCCGATCAGCATTTCTGACAGTTGAGAGCCGGTGAGCAATTATTATCGCTGTTCTCCCTCGAAGTAACTTTGACATCGCATCCTGAACCAATCTTTCTGATTCAGCATCAAGGGATGAAGTCGCTTCATCAAGAATCATAATCGGAGGATTCTTGAGGATTACCCTGGCAATTGCTATCCGTTGCCTCTCTCCCCCTGAAATTCTGCCTCCCCTTTCACCAATCTCAGTGTCTAATCCATCAGGAAGTCTGTTTACAAAATCCTTGAGATTACTTTTCTTTAACGCATCGTTCAATTCATCCGCCGAGGCCTCGGGTCTTCCGTACAAAATATTATTCCTTATAGAATCATTGAAAAGAATCACATCCTGGGTTACTATCCCGATTTTAGCCCGCAGACTCGAAAGGGTGAAATCTCTTATATCTCTCCCATCAACCTTAATTTTTCCTCTTAAAGGGTCAAAGAATCGGGGTATCAGATTTACAAGGGTGGTTTTCCCTGCACCAGAGGGACCGACAATAGCAAGTGTTCCACCTTTAGTTATTTCAAGGTTTATACCATTTAGGATGGGTTCGGCCCTATCATAACTGAAGAATACATTACTGAATGTAAAAACCTTTTCAAAGGAGTCCAATTTTAATCGCCCATTATCTCTTATGTAGTCTTCTGCTTCAATAACCTCCAGAACACTCTCCATAGATGCAAGTCCATGTTGGAGGTCTCCATAAGCGAGGTTTATTTGACGGGCAGGTTGCTGAAGCATAACAGCACTTCCCAGGAAGATGAGAAATTTATCAGGGGTAATAATCCCCCTAAAAATCAATATTCCACCCACCACAAGTATAACTCCTACAAGAAATGATCCCAAAAACTCAGAGGAAATCGGTAAGAATCCCTTTAATAGATTGCTCTTTACGTAATTTTTTCTATAGTTAGTGGATTCCTCTTCGAATCTTTTTAATTCATAATGTTCCATTCCAAATGACTTGATTATTTTAATTCCCTGAAGCATCTCTGAGGCTATAGTGTTCAAAAATGCCCTCTGCTTTCTAAGGGTTGTGAATTTCCCTCTAACCCTCTTACCTATAAACTGTATAATTAATAGAGTCATCGGGGTAAGAACTATCGATATAAGGAACAACCTCCAGGATGCCCATAAAGCCAAACCGAAGTATACGAGCAGGAGGAATAAATTGCGCGCGAGGTCAATAACGCCTCTCTTGAGGGCAAATCGGATTTTTTCCGTATCATTGGTAATCTTTGAAAGGAGTTCACCTGATTTTATTTTCGAGTGGAATCTATAAGAAAGAGTTGTCAATTTACCAAACATATCCACTCTAATATCCGATATAGTCTTTTGTTCCAGGGTATCTGAAAGATAGTAAAGAAGGAGTGAAAAGGGCGCTTTGATGCCATAGATGAGCACAATAGATATAGCAAGCTTAACTAAAGAATCCATCCTATTCCCCTCTTCAATCCAGTTAAAAAGCCACTGTAAAATCCATGGGCCTTTACTCACATTTGATTTCCCGAAGATAGCGGAGACAATTGGCGTAATCATCCCAATGGTAAAACCGCTGAAGATGGCAACTATCGCCATCACGATAATTAGGCTACACAGTAGACTTTTATATTTAAATAGGTATCCACCAAGTTTCTTTAACATAATTTTAATTTAGGAGAATATGGACATAAATCAAGGCTATTTCTTAACTCCTTCAGAAATAAAAGGGCAGATATAAAATCTGCCCTTTTCAATATTTAATAGTAAATTATGTTTACTCTACTATTCGATAGGGAAATATCCAGGCTTTGGAATCATACTGGTATTCATTATCGTCTATGGTATCTTTATGCAAAATGTCAAAAATTAGGGGTCTTATGCGCAGGTTCCTTAGAGGAGTCCGCCATGTTAATTCCCAGACTCCATCTTCTACTTTCCTAAATCTCCATCTCCACCATCTTCTCAGGCTAAAATTCCGTCCTCTGGCGTGAAGAAATGGATAGATAGAATCTGCAGAATATACGGTTAGAGTAACCTCTTCATCCGGATGAAATGTTAGGATCTCATCCCTCCCAAAAAACTCAAGAGATTGGGTGATAACAGTTTCGCCGTAAGAATCACTCTTGATCCTCACAGAATCGATCTCAACGGTATTTGGGTCGGATGTAATATCGACTCCAGTTACCTTCTCTAGTTTCCAGCCTCTGTATTTGGAAACGTTTGAATAATGTTTAAAGATTGCATAACGGACGAAGTTCTCGTGCATCTCCTTTGGATGGTTAATTATAGTGTCAGGTGGTAATGTATCCCAGACAAGAAGATTGAAAACCCCCGTTACCTCTGCTGAAAAGGTTACAAAGGCAGAGTCATTTTCTATATGAATAGTTATATCCCTTTCTATATCAGTGGGCATTCTCCACCATAGGGTATACCGTTTTTCTCCTTTTGTCTCATTTTCCACAGTTGTGGTATCCTCTAATCCGTAATGATCATCACAGGAAAAGTATCCATCAGGATTATCGATTACATACTGCTGAAGCGCCTCTTCATCAGTGTCAAACTCTATCCCCGTGGGTGACTTTTCACATCCCCAGGCAAGTAGAAGAATCAAACCAGCCAGTCCAATCAACAACCATTTACTTTTCATATAACCTCCTTTGGTTTCCATTTGTTATATTTAGATGGAGAAAAGAAAAATTAGTTCCATCAAGATAGATATTTAAAAGGTGTTGACAAAATTTAACCTATACAATACTCTAAAGAAGGATTTAGCAATGATAGAAATAATTATATCTACGATATTTCTTATCTCACCACAAGATTCAACCTCCATACCCTTTGATATCACCATCGTGGTTGACCCTCCTGTTCCAGAGAAATCCATAATTGTTTTCTTAGATGGAGAAGAGATCAAAGGAGAAAGGGAATCCGACTATTTCTACCAAGAAATAAAGAGCCTTCCCCCAGGGAAACACAGACTTAAGGTAAATACGAATAACGAACTACAAGAATGGGGTTTTGTAGTAACTCAAAAAGAGGAAAATCCTCCCACAATCTTCTCGGGTAATCTATCCATAGGTGGACAGAATTCCTATTACTCTGATACTCTATATTCAGGAGAAACTAATGGTATCTTTGGTGGAGACTTCTCTCTTTACAGAGGGGGAAAATCGCTGAGTTTTTCTCTTTATCATGATCCGGATTACCCCTCTATATGGTATCCACATCTAAGTTACGCTGAAACCTCAATCTACCTTGAAGCAGGTTATATCTATACTTTTCTGGATGAACTTACCATCTACTCGCCTGGAGGTTTTGGTTTGACAGGAAAAATAGATATTGGCTCTTTCTCTTTTACTCCTATTCTTTTATATTCCCAAAGCTATGATTCTTTGTTTGCAGAATATCCTCGCCGTTTTTACGGAGGGAAGATTGGATTTAACAGGAAAGAAATTGATTTGGGCCTAACAGTTTTTTACGCCGAGGATGATACAACGAACCTCAAGGGTTTCCCCATAATGGATCCTCAAAAATCTTATATAATATCTCCTGAGTCAAAATGGCAAATAACAGATAAATTATCTCTGAAAATCCTTGGTGCGATTTCAAACGGAAGTCACAATCTATTCACCGATTCCCCGATCACAGGTAAAGCAATTGAAGGTGAGATAATCTATGAATCTCATCTAAATAGAATTGAAGGAGGGGTCAGAAAAGTATCCGAAAGGTTTTTAACCCTTGGAGATCTATACCTAATTACAGGAAGGTCTTCCACCTTTATAAATGGAATCTATGAAAAAAAAATTTTTTACACAGATTTTGATCACCTTTTATACAAAGAAGAAGGGGTTATTGGTTTCTCCCTTGCCCAGACTTTGAAATTAAACATTTCCGATTATTTCTCACCCCTCCTTGAATATCAATGGGGTAGATACCCCGAATATAAGAATGAAGTTTATCAATATGTTGGTTTGGGTTTTGAATCAAACTTTGATTATATTAGATTCTACAATATCTTTGGAGTCGATAGATATAAGTCAATTGACACAACAACCTCTTTTAAGTTATCCTCATTCATTTCCTTNTATCCTTCTTTTCATAGTATATCTATTGGAAGCTTAATCGCCAATGAAAAAGGAATGATAAGATTTGGCTTTAATCTTGATGCAAACTTGAAGTTATGGGATATCGGATATCTGGATATATCCTACAACCCATTTATAGAGGAAGGCTATGGCAAACATTTACTCAGGATCATCTATGAATACGGATTTTAAGGAACTATTCTGGTATTTTTCAATCTAAATAAAAAAGAAATAAATGATTCAAAGGGAGATTATAGAAAATGAAAAAGAAAAAAAGAGGAGATTCGAGGATATTGTTACCACCAATACTCCGAGGATTTTCAAAATGATATATAATATGATAGATGATTATGAAACTGCAAGGGATCTGACTCAGGATGTATTTATGAATGCTTGGGATGCTTTTAGTGATTTTCGTGGGGAATCTTCTGTCTATACCTGGCTTTATCGAATTGCCCTGAACAGGGTGTTTCAGTATAGAAGGAAGAAAGCTCTGGGGGGTAAAACTGTATCCTTAGACGAAGCTAAATCTTATGAGACTGAAAACAATCCGAAAAAAAATTTCCTGAAGAAAGCCAATTGTAAACTTATAAAGAGATCGATAAGAGAACTCCCGGAGAAATATCAAGCGGTGCTAATTCTACGTTACTATGAGGATTATGACTATGCAGCTATAGCAGAGATACTGAATATACCCATTGGCACTGTGCGTTCAAGATTGCACAGAGGAATTTCAAACCTTACAAACATTATAAGGGGAAAAATATGAAAAACCATAATAAATATGATGATTTAATCCAGGGTTATATTGACGGGGCTCTTGATAAAGAGGAGGAAAGGGAATTAAAAGAACATCTTAAGGAATGCAAAACTTGTAGAGAAAAGTTAAAGGAGAAGGAGAAACTAATACAACTAATAAAAGCATCAAAAAAAGAAGTTCTGCCTCCAAGAAATTTGGCCAGTATAATAATAAAAAGAACAACTCGAAGGAGAATCTACAGAATTAATTGGAAATATATAACTGCTGGTGCCGCTGCAATATTTATCATTTCAATTATCCTATTCTCTTATCAAATGAAAAAAGAAATCCCCATTGCAGAAAAAAGAGAAGAAAGCAAAATAATTGCAGAGCATCCATTACAAGAAAAAAGAGAGGTAGAATCCAAAGAAGAAGCAGGAATAAAACCTAAAAAGGTCTTACAGGAGCAAAAGAAAATAGAGGAAGAAAAAGTAGCGCATCCCCAGAAGCCTTTTGAGGAAACTTGCTTTGTTTTCCCCGAAGAAGGTTCTGTAGTTGGGGATGAATTTGAAGTTGTTATTATTATGAAAGAACCAGAGGAAGAAATCGAATTGAATATAGATGGGGAAAAGAAAAGATATCCCACCAGAGGTTCAAATATCTTATACTTGCATAGTGATTCCCTTCCAGCATTAGAAAGTGGTTTACATTACCTTTCAATTATATCACCAGAAAGTCAAGAGATAACTTTTTATAAGGAGGGATGATGTTTCTCCTGTTTTTATTATCTTTAGAAATCCATATCTCTCCAAACCCGATAGAGGGTAAGGTCGGAGAAAAGATTCCTTTCCTTGTTACGATATTAAACGAAGAAGGAGAGGTCCAAAACGAAAAGATAGATTGCGAGGTAGTTCCCCCAACTCTTGGAAAAGTAGAAAAGAACATTTTCCTGGCAAAAACAGAGGGAAAGGGCATATTGAAATGTAAAAGCACAGTTGGTAAAAAGACGATTACAACCTTCGCTTACATTCGGATAGGAAGAGAAAAAGGAGCAAGAATAAAACCTCCTTCTGCAGTCTTAAATCCAGGAGAAAGGATTCAATTTAGAGTCTCGGATAAGGAGCTTTTAAAGTGGAAATTAATACCAGAAGAATTAGGAGAGATAAGTAACGGAATTTTTATTGCAAAAAATCCTGGAAAAGGAAGGGTTGTAGCAATACTCGAAAATGGGGAGATCAAAAGTGCTTTCATCAGGGTAAAAGGAAGGATAACGGAAGTTGAAATAGCCCCAAGGTTTAAATGGATGAAAGTGGGAGAGAAAACTCGGTTTTCCNTTAAAGGAAGAGAAAAAGTTCAGTGGGAAGTAAAACCAGAAGGTATTGGAATGNTTGAAGAAAATGGAACTTTTTATGCTAATTCTCCTGGAANNGCAATTGTTCTTGCAAGAACAAAAAAGAGGGTAGGTAGAGCCATCGTCGTTGTAGCAGGAAAAACCAAATTAAGAATCATACCTGAGAAAGTGATCCTGAAACCAGGAGAAAGGATACATTTTAAGATTAAAATAGGGAGGCTTGGAAATATAAGAAATCTTCCAGTACGCTGGAAGGTAATCCCAAGGCGATGCGGTATCATAAGGCGGGATGGAACCTTTATTGCCGGAAAAATTCCTGTTAGGGGTAGGGTTGTTGCAGTGGTTCCAGAGCGTTTTGGTGGAGGTGCAGTTTCTGCCGGAATTTCGATTGTCCCTGGTGAGAGAAAGTTTTTAACTATAATGCCTCGTTTAAGGGCGTTAGATATTGGTGAAGAATTTGACTTTGATATAAGAGATGAAAATATACAGGTTCACTGGAAAGTCATTCCAGAGGATCTGGGTGTGATAACCCAAAATGGAGAATTTACACCCCAAAGAAACGGTTCGGGAGTCATTATCGTAGAACCTAAAGATAATATAAATATAAGTCCGGGAAGGGCTCTGGTTATTGTTGGAAAGACTCCAAATGTAACTTTAACCCTCCCAACAAGAAATGTTGTTGAGGGCTTCGGTATCCCTATCAAAATAGAAACTGAGCTCAGGGATTACGAAGTGTTCTGGAGAGTAAAACCAGAGAGGGCAGGGAGAATCAGCTCAAATGGGAGATTCTACACAAGTCGACTTCCAGAGAACATGGATATGCAACCGGTAACTATCTATGCCGTCCTCCACAGAGGAAGAAGTATTCTCGGTTGGGGTAGGGCTGTTGTCACTATTGTTAAAAGAAAATAAAAACTCTATCAAAATATGAAGCCTTAATCTTTTTCTATTTCAATTGATCAATATTTAAAGATTGACAAAAGAAAAAAGTTCTATATTATGAATAAAAAGGAGAAATGATGGGAAAGAAATGCGCAATTTGTGGAAAGAGCACACAATTTGGTAATAAAGTTAGTCATTCTAAAAGGAAGACAAGGAGAAGTTTTAAACCAAATTTGCATCTCGTAAAGGCTGAAATCAATGGAAAAGTAAAAAAGGTTTATGTTTGTTCAAAATGCTTAAAGGCAGGCAAGGTTAAGAAAATTGTCTAAAACTTCTCGGAAAACCCCTATTTTTCTTGTATCTGCCTGTCTTGTTGGAATGAAGACTCGATACGATGGAGGGGATTCCCTGCGAGAGGAGATAATTTCTCTATTCGATAAAGGGATAGTTATACCTCTTTGTCCTGAAATTCTGGGGGGTTTAGGGATTCCAAGACCAAAAGCCACCATTAAAGACGGAAGGATTATAAATAAAGAAAAGAAAGATGTTACTTATAATTTTAAGAAGGGTGCAGAAGAGGTTTTAACCTTTGTTAAAAGAATTAATCCTGACAGGATATACCTCAAAGAGTATAGTCCCTCCTGTGGAGTAAAAAAAACTAATATAAACTGGGAAAGAGAGAAAGGAAAGGGTATAACAACAAAGTTGCTTATAGAAAATGGTTACCACAATATCTCTGGAATTGAGTAACACTATTCAAGCATTACAGGCATTAGGAGATAAAAGATTTCTTTTTTCTCTCCTTCAATAATAACAGGCCTATCTTCTTCTCCAAAACTTAATATTGCATTTACTGAATCTATTTGTCTGAGAAAATCGATTAGATAGTTTGAAGAGAGGGCTATATTTAATTCACTACCTTCATATTCAGCATTTATCTCTTCTTTTCCTTCCCCTATTTCTGAAGAAGCTCCAATGGTTAATTCTTTGCCTATGTTCAAAATTACGGTTTTGGGTTTATCATCAGAAAAAACTGAAACCCTTTTTAAAGAAGATATAAACAAATCTTTTTCCACTTTTAAGATGTTTTTGTTGTTCTCAGGTATTGCAGATCTATAATTGGGGAAGTCCACCTTAATCAAATTCGAAACCATAGTAAAGTTATCCCCGATAAAATAAACTCTGCTCTCATCTATCCCAATCCACATTTCTTCACACTCAACAGAAGAAACTTGCTTTAGTATTTTTGGTGGAATAACCATATTAAAAGGTTCCTTTCCAAGGTCTGCCTCTGTATTACTGTATCCAAGGCTGAAACTATCCGTTACCACCATTTTTAATTTCCCCTCTTTATATTCCCATAACATCCCACTCATATTCCTTTTTGCAGAGTCTTCAGGCACTATGAAAACTAATTTATCAATACCTTTTTTAATCTCATTAATATTGACTTTATGGGCACTTTCTTTGCTTATTGTAGGCTCAGAGGGAAAATCTTCTTCTTCCATTAAAGGAAGATAAAAATATCCCTGGTCATATTCAGTCTTTACTCTATTTCCCTCTTGTACAAAAGTAGCTTTCCCTTTTATCTCCCGCATCATAGAATAAAGAGTCTTTGCAGGAACAATCATTACTCCTTCTTCTTCCACATCAACAAGATTTGTTGTATAACTCATAGAGGTATCAAGGTCTGTTCCAAAAATATGCATTTTCTCTTCTTTGACTTCTATTCTAATATTAGATAATATCGGAAATATTGTATGTCTTGGAATTACTTGATTTACGAGATTTAACCTATCCAAAAATTCATCGGTTTTTATAGAAAAAAGCATATTTTTCCTCCTATTTTACTATTATTTTAATTCTATAATATTGTAGTTGTAATAAGGGATGTTGAAAATTGGAAAATTTATATAACCCCCTTTTCCCTTGGTCTTCTACGTTCTTCTTTTCCACAATATTGATGATAACCTGTGGATAAATTCTCTTAAACATCTACTTGCCCGTAATTTCACCTTTTATCTTCAGGATATCCTCTTTTATTTCCTTATTTTTTCTTACAAGTTTTTTGATCTTGTTGTAGGAATAAAGAATAGTGGAATGATCCCTTCTCCCGAGATTTTCTCCTATTTCTTTTAGCGAGAGGTTTGTCAACTCCCTAAAGAGGTAAATTACTATCTGACGAGCATATACGACACTCTTCAATCTTCCACTTCCCTTTATTTCTTCCAAAGGTATATTAAAAAATCTAGACACTATATTCAATATTTTTTCTGGAGTTATACGTTGTTGCTTTTCTGTTATAAGGTCTCGTAGAACCCTCTTTGTTAACTCAAGATCAATATCTGTCTTATAAATAGAGGCATGAGCTAACAACTTTATTAAACAACCTTCCAGTTCTCTTATATTAGATTTTACATTTGAAGCTATATATTTAAGGATTTCATCGTTTAGCTGAATATCGTCGTTCTCGGTTTTTGCTCGGAGAATCGCAAGTCGGGTTTCAAAATCAGGGGGTTGAAGATCTACCATTAACCCCCAATGAAAACGTGAAACCAATCTTTCTTCAAGATCAGGAATCTCTTTTGGTGGTCGGTCTGATGTGATAACTATCTGTTTTTTTGCTTCGAATAGAGCGTTAAATGTGTGAAAGAATTCTTCCTGGAGTCTCTCTTTTCCTGAGAGAAAATGAATATCATCCATTAGAAGAAGATCAATCCCTCGATATTTCTTTTTAAACTCCCCGGTTGAATGTTCCTGGATTGATTTGATCATTTCATTAAGAAACTCCTCTGTTTGGGTGTATAGAATAATAAGGTTTGGGAATTGTTCATAGACTTTATTCCCAGTTGCCTGGAGGAGATGGGTTTTCCCAAGCCCAACACCTCCATAGATAAAAAGAGGATTATATTCACGCCCAGGTGCATTGGAAACAGCCCTTGCTGCGGCGTATGCAAATTTATTGTTATGTTGTTATCACCAACAACAAAGGAATCAAAAGTATATTTATCATAGAGGAACGTTTTGCTGCTTTTCTTAATATTAATTTGTTCCTCCCGGCTTTTGGGTTTATGTTTATCTCTTTTCTCTTTTACAAGAAAGTGTACTTTATAATTTTCTCCTGTTGCCTTCTTAATTGCTGAAGTAAAATTGTTCATAAAGTGTTCACCTATCCAGTTCTCTGTAAAAGCATTTGGAATTGTAAAATATACATCTTTATCGCCCACATCTTCAACCTCCATATTAGCAAACCAGGCATTAAAAGCGGATTGATTAATCTCCTGCCGAAGGGATTCTTTAACTTTTCTCCAGTTGAATTTATTAACCGTTCGTTTTTTCTTTTTTATTATTATCTCCTTATAATTTATTATTTATCAAAATTATGATTATGTCAAGAGGTGAGAGGTAACTTTCCTGTTAATTTTTAGATAATTTTTTATATTATTAATTAGGCAGTCCTTGACTTATCTATTTAATAACTCTATATTGAGCTTGGATGAAAGATGGATGTAGAAAAGGCTATAAGAGAAAGAAGAAGCGTTCGAGCTTATAAAGATAAGGAAATCCCGGAAAAAGATTTAAAAAAGGTCCTTGAGGCTGCGCGTCTTGCACCTTCTGCAAGCAACCGCCAATCCTGGAAGTTTGTGGTCGTAAGGGATAAGAGAAGAAAAAGGGAACTTGCCATTGCAGCAGCGGGGCAGGATTTCATAGGAAAAGCACCAATTGTGATTGCTGCTGTAGCCCTTGAGCCTGAACATGTTATGAGATGTGAGGTTCCTGCCTACGCAGTTGATCTTGCTATTGCTATAGACCATATGACGCTTCAAGCGGTTGAACTTGGACTCGGGACATGCTGGATAGGAGCATTCTATCAAGATCAGGTCAAGAAGATCCTTGAGATTCCCGAAAAATATAAGGTGGTCGCACTTCTTCCTATTGGCTATCCTGCAACGGGCAAAGTTTCTAAAATACGAAAATCTCTAAAAGAGATAATTTGTTATGAGACATTTAAGTAAATTACAGGAGGAAAAATGGAAGAAGAGGTTAAAAAGGTTTTAAATAATGATGTAAAGCCTTATCTCAAAAGCCATGGAGGCAGTATAGAACTTATCAGTGTGTCAGAAGATGGTTTAGTTAAAGTAAGGCTTACCGGCGCATGTGGTGGATGCATGCTGGCGAGAGCGACCTTGAAGGGTTTTGTTGAAAAGGTCCTAAAGTCTAAAGTTCCAGGGGTAAAGAAGGTCATAGCATAAGATTGTTTTAATAGTACAGGAAGAAAATAATTTTAACTAAAACGGGAAGCCGAGATAGACATCGTAATGAGTGTCTTTTGAGATTCTGTTCAAATTGGTTCTTTTTGAGAT
>JGI24025J20009_10001144_pt1 | contig 20265 bp, 28 predicted proteins | sample Cruoilmetagenom3_FD_20009 | JGI IMG/M metagenome (IMG submission 20009) | reverse complement strand
CCTCTTTCCCAGCCACTAAAATCTACCCCTAACTACCATTGCCTGCAATCCACAAAAGCAGATTATAACAAAGTCACAAACGGAAGTCTACCATAAAGTTAAAATTTCCGGACCCTCCGGGGTTATCGCCACCGTGTGTTCAAAATGAGCCGAGAGGCTCCCATCTAAAGTAACAACCGTCCACCCGTTTTCCAAAACCTTTACACGATAACCGCCGAGGTTAACCATCGGCTCTATGGCAAAAACCATACCGGCTTTAAGACGCGGTCCACTATTTGGAAAACCATAGTTGGGGATCTGTGGGTCCTCATGCAAATTCAAACCAACTCCATGACCAACAAAATCCCGCACAACGGAATAACCTGCCCCCTCCGCTGTCACCTGAATAGCGTGTGAAATATCTGAAAGTCGATTTCCAACAACACACTTTTCAATTCCCGCCATAAGAGCCTTTTGCGTTACATCCATAAGAGACACCGCTTGTTTCGAAATCTTACCGACGGGAAATGTTATAGTCGCATCAGCAAAATACCCCTTGTATTCAACCCCCACGTCTACGCCCACAATATCTCCCAACCTAATCTTGCGTGGACCGGGAAACCCGTGAACAACTTCTTCGTTAATTGAAATGCAAGCCGAAGCGGGAAATCCTTTGTAACCCTTAAACGCAGGACGACCGCCTGATTTCTCTATAACTGACTGAACAATACCGTCAATTTCGGCCGTCGCCATACCCGGTTCTATAAAATCCTTTACTTTTTCAAAGACCTTACCGATAATTCTTCCGGCTTCACGTATGCGTTTTATCTCATCTGGTGACTTGATTACAATCATGCCACTTCATCAAGTAATGCAATTACGGCGCACTCAACATCGTCAACCGGCTTTTCGCCATCTATGGTTTTCAATATCCCCTCTTTTTGATAATAATTTATCAACGGAGCCGTTTGTTTACAATAAACCTTAAGCCTATTCTTAACGGTTTCCACCGTATCATCGCCTCTTTGATAAAGCATTCCGCCGCAAACATCACATACATTCTCTTTTCCCGGCGGATTAAAAACAGTGTGATAAATCTTGCCACAATTTTTGCAGCTTCTCCGACCCGTAAGCCGATTTATCAGCTCACCCTCACTTACTCCAATATTTAAAACCACGTCAATAATTTTTCCAGTTTCAGCAAGAGCTTTTTTAAGCGCATCAGCTTGAATAACCGTACGCGGAAAACCATCTAAAATAAATCCCTTTTTACAATCGTTTCCCAATAGACGCTCCCTAACAATCCCCACAACTATCTCGTCCGGGACAAGTTCTCCTTTATCCATAAAAGTTTTAGCTTTAATCCCAAGTTTCGTCTCATTTACAACGGCTGCCCTTAACATATCACCGGTTGAGATGTGAGGAATATTATACTTTTTAGCTATCAATTTCGCTTGCGTACCTTTCCCTGCACCAGGTGCTCCAAGTAAAATTAAATTCATTTTGCGCTCTCCTTTAAGTTGACCGCCAACATTCAATGTTACTTTAAAAACCCTTCGTAGTGTCTCATCAAAAGCTGAGATTCCAACTGTTTAACCGTCTCCAACGAAACTCCCGCTATAATCAAAAGCGAAATCCCGCCAAAATGCCTAAAGAAAGGAACATTCATTGTCGCCATAATTATCGTTGGTATAATGGCAATCAAAGCCAGAAAAATAGAGCCCGGAAGTGTAATCCTATTTAAGATATGATCAAGATAAACAGCCGTGGGCTTCCCTGGTCTTACCCCTGGAACAAAACCGCCATATTTTTTAATATTATCCGCAACATCAATGGGATTAAAAGTTACCGCCGTATAAAAATAGGAAAAAAGGATGATTAAAAGTCCGTAAATTACCAAGTACACGACGGAGGTTGGCGTCAAAAAATTTGATATAGTCTGAAACATTTTTGTTGGAAAAAATTGAGCGATAGTTGCCGGAAACATCAAAACCGAAGCGGCAAAAATAATTGGGATAACCCCCGATTGATTTACCTTCAGCGGGATATACGTGCTTTGTCCTCCATACATTTTCCTGCCGACCACACGTTTTGCATACTGAACAGGAATTCTGCGTTGTCCTAACTCCATAACAACTATAGCTACAGTAATGAATAATATGACGGCAATAAGCAATAAAATGATGTAGGGACTAACAACTTGGATAGTTTGCACAACCGCCTCGGGAAACTTTGAAAGAATGCTTACCGTGATTAAAATGGACATCCCATTGCCAATCCCGTTTTGGGTGATCAGCTCCCCAAGCCACATTATAACAATAGTCCCGGCCACCAAAGTCAAGACGATTAAAAATCTATCCATTGACGAAAAACCCAGATTTAATTGACGCTCAACAAAAATGGTCGTGGCCATCGACTGCACAACTGCTAAGCCTAACGTCATATATCTCGTCCACTGAGTTATTTTTTTTTGTCCCGCTTCACCTTCTTTTGCCCATTCTTCCAATTTCGGAATCACTATTGTTAATAATTGCATAATAATTGAAGCGGTGATATAAGGCATTATTCCAAGAGCAAAAACAGCAAAGTTAGAAAGTGCTCCTCCTGCAAAAATATCCATGAACCCGAGCACATTTCCTTTTTGAGCAAATTGATTAAACAGTTCTTTTATAACGCTGACATCAATTCCGGGAACGGGGACAAAGCAACCGAATCTATACACAACTATTATCAACATAGTAAATAAAACACGTTTTCTTATATCGGCTACCCTAAAGATGTTTCTTAAGGCATCAATCATTAAATTACCTCAACCTTCCCGCCAGCTTTTTCAATCTTATCGGTAGCAACTTTGCTAAATGAATGTGCTTTAACGGTGAGTGGTTTTTTAATTTCTCCATCACCTAAAATTTTAACCATAATGCCTTTTTTTCTAACCATCCTTTTCTCATACAATTTTTTAGGGTCAATGACCGCACCTTTTTTAAACAAGTTGAGTTTATCGAGATTTACAACAGCATATTCTTTTTTAAAAACGTTTGTAAATCCAGGCAACTTCGGAAGTCTTCTCTGAATAGGATTTTGACCCCCTTCAAAACCAAGTCGGGGACCTTTACCCGAACGAGATTTTTGTCCCTTGTGCCCTCTACCACAGGTCTTCCCGTAACCCGATCCTTCTCCTCTTCCAACTCTTTTCTCTTTTTTTCTTGAACCTTCTGCAGGTTTTAAATTATGAATCTCCATTTATTCTTCCCCCAACCAATTGAACTAATCAACTTTCTCAACTTTCAATAAAAAAGAAACCTTATTTATCATTCCCCTAATCTCCGGGGTATCATCTTTAATAACAACATCATTTAAGTGTTTAAGTCCCAAAGCACGAACAGTCTGTTTTTGTGAACGATTCTTCCCTATTCCGCTCACCACCTGTTTTATTTTAAGCTTTGACATTTCTACCTCCCCAAAATTTCCTCTACCGATTTACCTCTCATTGCAGCAATTTCATCGGCTTTTTTCAGGTTTTTTAGACCGTCCATTGTCGCTCGAACCATATTGATTGCGTTGCTCGAACCCAGAGACTTGGCTAAAACATCTTTTATACCAACTAATTCCAATACCGCTCTTACGGGTCCTCCTGCAATAATGCCTGTTCCTTTGGCAGCCGGCTTTAATAACACTTTACCTGCTCCTGCTTTGCCGAGAATAGCATGCGGTATAGTGGAACCAACCAGAGGTACTTCAATTAAGTTTTTTTTGGCATCTTGAGCACCTTTTGAAATAGCAGTCGGAACTTCTTTGCCTTTCCCGAGACCTATGCCCACATGACCTTCACCATCACCTACAGCAACCAAAGCGCTTAAACTAAATTTGCGGCCTCCCTTTACAACCTTGGAAACTCTGTTTGTATAGACTACTTTTTCTTCCAAGTCCAATCGGTCTGAATCGATTTTCGCCACTCAATATCCTCCTCTTTAAAATTTAATACCAGCTTCACGAACCACATCCGCCAAAGCTTTCACCTTGCCATGATAAAGGTAACCACCTCTGTCGAAAACAACCTCTTCAATGTTTTTCTCTTTCGCCCTCTTGCTTATCATAGAACCAACTTCCTTAGCAACCTCAATATTCTTCCCACCTTGAGGAAATTTTCCTTTCAGCTCACCATCTAAAGAAGAAGCGCTTACCAAAGTTATTCCCTTAGCATCATCTATAATCTGGGCATAAATATTTTTACTGCTCCTATAAACACACAGCCTGGGTTTGTTTGCCACCCCAAATATTTTCTTTCTAATCCTTTTGTGTCTTCTTTTTCTCGCTAAAAACTTTTTGGAAGTTCTCGCCATAATATCCTCCAACTAAACTTGCTTATTTTGCCGTTTTCCCAGCTTTCCTGCGAACATATTCACCCACATACCTGATACCCTTACCCTTGTAGGGCTCAGCAGGTCGCACAGATCTTACCTTCGCAGCAAAATCACCTAATATTTCATTATTTATGCCTCGAAGTACAACACGCGTAGGCGTTGGGGTTTCAACCTCAATGCCTTCGGGTACCTTCATTAAAACCGGATTGGAATAACCGGCCTGCAACTCAAGGTCGTTCCCTTTTTTGGCTGCCCTGTAACCAACACCGACTATCTCCAACTGCTTTTCAAATCCTATAGTCACACCTTTAACCATATTAGCCATCAAGCTCCTGATTAAACCGTGAAGCGACCTATGCTCTTTCGCATCCGATTCTCTTTCTATGTATATTTTGTCCTCTTCTTTGCGCACCTTTATATTTCCGGGAACAACTCTGCTCAAAATTCCTTTAGGACCCTTAACTGTAAGAGTGCTTTCTTTAATCTGCACTTCTACACCCGCTGGAATTTCCACAGCCAACTTCCCTATTCTTGACATAACAAAACCTCCATTACCATTACCCACTGGTAAACATAAATTTTGAAAACAACCTTACCATACGTAACAAATAACCTCTCCGCCTACTCCTTCAAAAGAGGCTTTTTTATCCGTTAAAACTCCTTTAGACGTGCTTATAATAGCTATTCCCAATCCACCCAATACTCTTGGAATCATATCTCTTTTAGCATAAACCCTTAACCCCGGCTTGCTAATTCTCTTTATACCCGTTATCACCCTCTTATGATTCTTTCCATAACGCAAATCTACCCGAATCACATCTTTCCCTTCTTCTTTCTGCATCCTGTAATTGTTAACATATCCCTCTTCCTTCAACACTTTTACTATTTCCATCTTAACTCTCGAAGCCGGAATATCTACAAACTCATGACGCGCATTGCTACCATTGCGGATTCTTGTAAGCAAATCAGCAATAGGATCTGTCATTCCCATAAAACTTCCTCCTCAAACTAATAACTAAATGATTCTTACCAAATTTTACCAACTTGCTTTTTTAAGACCAGGAATTTCTCCCTTGTGAGCTAATTCTCTCAAACAAACTCTGCAAAGTTTGAACTTCCGATAATATCCCCGTGGCCTTCCGCAGCGAACACATCTACTGTATTCACGAACTGAAAACTTTTGTTCTCTTTTTTGTTTTGCAACTAGAGATTTTTTTGCCACCATACCTCCTAAAACTCAATTCTTTTAGCTTACCTTCTTAAAAGGAAACCCTAAGTACTTTAACAGAGCAACCCCTTTCTCGTCTTCCTTAGCCGTCGTAACTATGGTTATATCCATACCACGAATTTTATCTATCTTATCATAGTTAACCTCGGGAAAAATTAACTGCTCATCGACACCAAAGGTATAATTCCCTTGACCATCAAAAGACTTTAGAGAAAGTCCTTTAAAATCCCGTATGCGCGGCAAAGCTAAACTTAATAACCTGTCTAAAAATTCGTACATCCTGTTTCCCCTCAATGTAACCTTACACCCAATGGGATTTCCTTCTCGAACTTTAAATCCGGCGATGGACTTCTTGGCCTTGGTTATAACAGGTCGCTGACCAGTAATTACCGAAAGATCGTTAACTATATAATCTAAGACCTTAGAATTCTGAATAGCTTCACCAGCCCCCACGTTTATTACAATTTTTTCAATGCGAGGCACCTGCATATAATTTTTTAAAGAAAACTCCTCAATAAACGCCGGGGTTATCTCTTTTTTATATTTTTCCTTCAACCGAGGAATCACTTTCTCTTCGGCCACGCTCTCCCGCTTTTTAGTTTTTGACTTAGCTTTTGATTCCCCCAATTTAACCTCCCGCAATAAAAATCTATTTATCGATATCTTGCTTACATTTTTTACAAACCCTTACCTTGCCTTTATCCATCTCACAATTACCCGTTTTCGTGGCTACCCCACAGTTAGGACAAATTATCTGGACATTGGATATACAAATCGTTCCTTCTCTCTCAACTATTCCCCCTTGTTGACTTTTTTGAGTAGGACGAGTATGTTTTTTCATCAAGTTTATACCCTCGACGATAGCTCTCTCTTTTTTGGGAAAAACCTGCAAAATTTTCCCTTTTTTCCCTTTGTCTTTACCCGTTAATATCAACACTTTATCGCCTTTTTTGACGTGAAACTTGCTCATTAAAAAAGCTCCTTTCTCCTACAATACTTCCGGTGCTAAAGAAACTATCTTCATAAAATTTTTATCCCTTAATTCTCTCGCAACCGGCCCAAAAATTCGGGTACCTCGAGGATTCTTTGCGACATCGATAACAACAGCAGCATTATCATCAAATTTAACATAAGACCCATCGGTTCGTCTTACCGGTTTACTTGTTCTAACAACTACAGCGCGAACAACATCACTTTTCTTTACCACACCACCCGGAATAGCTACCTTTACCGTAGCAACTATTACATCGCCAACGCTTGCGTATCTCCTTTTTGAACCACCCAATACCTTAATACACAACATCTCTTTGGCACCGGTATTATCCGCAACCTTAAGCCTGGTTTCTTGTTGAATCATTCCCAATCACTCCTCGATACTTCTGCCACCACTGTTACTTGGCCTTCTCTAAAATAGAGACTACTCTCCAACGTTTAGTTTTACTTAAAGGACGGGTTTCAGCTATTTGAACCACATCACCCGCTCGACATTCATTCTTCTCATCATGTACTTTAAATTTTGATGTCTTTCTGATTCTTTTTTTATATAAAGGATGCTGTGTTATCCTCTCCACGGCGACCACAACCGTCTTATCCATCTTATTGCCTATAACTTTACCCACTCTAGTTTTTCGCAATCCACGTTTTTCCATCTTTGCCTCCAATCGTTTGTCTTTACGGCAAACCAACCTTATTTAACTTATTCTTATTTTTTCAGTTCTCTTTCTCTACACATAGTTTTAATCCTCGCAATGTCTTTCTTAACTTCTTTTATCTTCATATTGTTTTCAAGTTGACCGGTAGCTAACTGAAAACGCAAATTAAAGAGCTCCGTTTTAAATTCCTTCAGTTTTTCTTCCAATTCTTCATTTGTTAAATTTGTCAATTCCTTAGTTTTCATGGACACCACCAACCGTGTGTTTAATAATTCTCGTCTTTATCGGCAATTTATGAGCTGCAAGCCTCAACGCCTCTCTTGCTACCAACTCATCGGCTCCCGCCAGCTCAAACATAACCCTACCCGGCTTCACTACTGCCACCCAATGTTCCGGTGATCCTTTCCCGCTACCCATCCTGGTTTCAGCCGGTTTTTCGGTAACAGATTTATCGGGAAATATGTTTATCCAAACCTTTCCGCCACGCTTCATATGTCTGGTCATAGCAATCCTTGCCGCTTCAATTTGACGATTGGTCACCCATCCACGTCCTAATGCTTGAAGACCATACTCCCCAAAGTTTAGGGTCGTACCACCCTTAGCCATACCTTTCATTTTTCCTCTGTGAACCTTACGGTACTTAACTCTACGAGGTAAAAGCATTATTTGCCCTCCTCTATATTCTCTGTACTTTCTTTTTTCTTAAGTTTTTTTGTGGCTTTTTCTATCTTTACTTCTTGCTGTTCTTTTTCAACTGCGCTTTCTTTGATAACCTCTTTTTTTTGTTTACTTTTTATTTCTGCCTTTGCCTCTGCTTTTATTTCTAATTTTCCTTTTCTTTCCTCAACCTTTATCTTTTCTTTTTTTCTGTCCCCAACCTTAATCTTTTTTATTTCTTTAACTCCTTCATTTTCTTCCCGTTCTTCCTTAACAACCTCTTTTTCGATAACATCACCTTTATAAATCCAAACCTTAACACCTATTGAACCAAAAATACTGTTTGCTACAGCAAAACCATAATCTATTTCTGCCCGAAGCGTATGAAGGGGAACTCGTCCCTCACGATACCATTCTCTTCGTGACATCTCAGAGCCACCCAATCTTCCTGCACAATTAATCCGCACGCCCTTAGCTCCACTCTTCATTGCCGATCTTACAGCTCTCTTCATTGCCCTTCTAAAAGAGACCCTGGCTTCAAGTTGTGAAGCTACGTTCTGAGCTACCAAATTCGCATCGATCTCGGGGGTTTTTACTTCCTGAATATTAATTTGCACTTTATTGCCGGTTATTTTTTCTAACTCTGAACGAAGTGCTCCTACCTCGACACCTCTTTTACCTATTACAATTCCGGGGCGAGCCGTATGAATATCAACCTTGACATTATTGCCAGATCGCTCAATTTCAATTTTAGAAATTCCAGCCCTTTTTGTTTTGGAAACCACATGTTTTCTAATTTTTACATCATTCTCAAGCAAATCTCCGTATTTTTTTGTAGCAAACCATCTCGATTTCCAGTCGTAGATGATGCCGAGCCTAAACCCATTTGGGTTAACCTTTTGACCCACGTTTAATTTCCTCCTCCTGCTTCCTTACCACCACTGTAATATGACTGGTTCTTTTGTTAATCCTACTCGCTCTCCCCATAGCTCTGGGTCGAAATCTTTTAAGCGTAGGACCTTCATCGACATAAGCCTCAGAAATATAAAGACTACCTTCTATCCCCACGTTTGTTTCCGCATTACTTTTTGCCGAATTAACAACTTTGGCAACATCTTTTGCAGCACTCATAGAACAAAACTTCAACATATTAATTGCTTCCTCTACTTCTTTGCCCCTTATTAAATCAACAGCCATTCGCATTTTTCGCGGAGATACGCGAATATATTTTGCTACCGCCTTTGCTCCTTTAGATTCCATCATTTTCTCTACTTTTTTTGCCACTTCAAACCTCCAACGAAACTTTGTGAAAAATTGCCCTACTTTAAACGAGTCGTTCTCTCTGTATGATGACCATGTCCTCTAAAAGTTCTAGTGACCGCGAACTCCCCAAGTTTGTGTCCCACCATATCCTCTGCGATATAAACGGGAACGTGTTTCCTGCCATCATGCACTGCAATAGTAAAACCAACCATTTCCGGACTTATCATTGAACGTCTCGACCAAGTCTTAATTACCTTTTTTTCATTCTTTTTTCTCATCAATTTAATCTTTTTAATGAGTTTTAAATCAACAAATGGTCCCTTTTTTACTGATCTGCCCATACTTTCCTCCGTATTAAAAAATTAAAAGACTGTTATTTCTTTCTTCTCCTAATGATATATTTATCCGATATTTTATTTTTTCTGGTCCTATAACCCATGGTGGGTTTACCCCAAGGAGTTTTGGGCAAATGACCCTTAGACTTGCCTTCTCCTCCACCATGAGGATGATCAACCGGGTTCATTACCGTTCCTCTAACCGTAGGCCTGGTTCCTAACCACCTTTTACGACCAGCTTTCCCCAACGAAATTGTTTCATGCTCAATATTTCCAACCTGGCCAATCGTTCCCCTGCAATCCAAATGAATCATTCTTACTTCACCAGAACCCAATTTCACTTGCGCATAATCACCTTCTTTGGCCACCAATTGGGCAACAGCTCCGGCTGAACGAGCTAACTGACCACCCTTCAAAGACTTCAGTTCAATATTGTGAATCAATGTTCCCAGAGGAATCTTTCGCAACGGGAGAGAGTTCCCCGGTTTAATATCAGCCTCAGATCCCGAGACAACAATGTCCCCTACTTTAAGTTTCAATGGCGCCAAAATATATCTTTTCTCTCCGTCTTTGTAATGAAGCAATGCAATTCTTGCCGAACGATTTGGATCATACTCAATAGCCGCAACTTTAGCGGGAATGCTATCCTTGTTCCTCTTAAAATCAATAATTCTATACTTTTTTTTGTGCCCTCCACCAATGTGTCTGGTGGTAATTCGACCGTAAGAATTCCGACCTCCTGTTCTCTTTAAAGAGGTAGTTAAACTCTTCTCGGGCTTCTTTTTGGTTATGCCCTCAAAATCCGATATGGTTACAAATCTTCTTCCCGGCGAAGTTGGTTTCACTTTTTTGTTAATTCCCACTGTTATCTCTCCATTCTAAAATCGCTACCCTAACTACTTAGCTTCAAAAAACTCTATACGGTCCCCTTCTCTTAAGGTAACAATCGCTTTTTTCCAATTTTTCGTTCTTCCTGAAGTACGACCCTGTTTCTTTATTTTCCCCTTCACCGACATGGTGTTCACTTTTTCAACTACGACGTTAAAGATATTTTCAACCGCCTTACGAATTTCAGTTTTTTTCGCATCAGGATGAACTTCAAAAGTATACTTTCCGTTCTCTACATTATCATAACTTTTTTCAGAAATTATTGGTTTTATAATAATTTTTCCCGGATCATTCATCTGACCAGCCCCTCTGATAAAACCCCAAGTGCGTCCTGGGTTAAAACTAAAACCTCGTTATTTAACACATCGTAAACATTTATCTGTTCAACATCGACTGCTTTTATTTTTGGAATATTTCTAATTGACTTCTTGGCCACCTCATCTTTAGATGTTAAAATCACCGTCATTTTCCTTCCAGAGCCAATACTACTCAACACTTTCGCCGCATCCCTCGTTTTGGGTTCCTTTAAACCAAAATCCTTCAAGATTAAAATTTGAGAATCTTTTGCCTTTGCGCTCAAAGCAGACTTTAAGGCAAGCTTTTTCGCCTTCCTGGGAATTTTGAAAGAAAAATCTCTTGGGGTCGGCCCAAAAACAGTGCCTCCACCTTTCCATAGTGGCGAACGTATACTCCCGGCTCTTGCTCTACCGGTTCCTTTCTGCCGCCAAGGCTTAATTCCTCCACCCCTTACATCTTTTCGCGTCTTACTTGATGCATTTCCGCTTCTTTTCTTCGCCAGATGAAGTCTAACCGCTTGATGAACAAGCGACTCCACTATCTTGGACTCGAATATTTCCGAATTCAATTCAATTTCACTTACAATTTTTCCTTTATTATCACGGACCGGCAATTTTAACATGATTTAAACTCCTTTATTTACCGCCTTTAACAGCATCTTTAATCAAAACAAGACTCCCATTCGCACCAGGAATGCTCCCTTTTAACAACAGCAAGTTGCGCTCCTTTTCTACCCTAACCACTTCAATATTCTGAACAGTAACTCGACTGTTGCCCATATGCCCAGGAAATTTACGCCCCTTAAGTACTCTTGATGGGGTCGCACACATACCAATGGAACCAGGAGCTCTATGAAAATGAGAACCGTGAGAATCCGGACCTCCTCCAAATCCCCATCTCTTTACAACTCCAGCAAAACCTTTACCTTTTGAAATACCAACCACATCCGTTTTTTCCCCTTCCGAAAAAATATCAATGGTTATAGGTTGACCCAACTTAAATTTCTCGCTCTCTTCCACACTTATTTCCGCCAAATGCCTCTTGTTTTCAACTTTTGCTTTTTCAAAATGACCTTTAGCCGGCTTATTAACCTTGTTATCTTTAATCTCTCCATAACCAATCTGAATAGCACTATATCCATCTTTTTTGCAGGTCTTTATTTGTGTAACCACACAAGGACCCGCTTCGATAACAGTTACGGGAATTATTTCACCGTTCTTGCCAAACACTTGAGTCATACCTGTTTTTTTTCCTAAAATTCCTTTTAACATCCCGACTCCCATCTAACATGAATACTTTAAACTCTTTATACTTAAAGTTTTATTTCTATGTCCACTCCCGCCGGTAAATCCAATCTCATCAAAGAATCCACCGTTTTTGGTGTGGGCTCAATTATATCTATAAGCCGCTTATGCGTATGCATTTCAAAATGCTCTCTTGAATCCTTATTAACATGAGGAGAACGAATGACACAATATAAACTTCTTTCCGTAGGCAAAGGAATGGGGCCGGAAATAGTGGCTCCCGTCCTTCTAACGGTTTCTACTATCTTTTTCGCTGACTTATCGACGACCTCATGATCGAACGCCTTTAATCTAATTCTAATCTTTTGGTTGGCCATTCTTCCTCCCTTAATACGTCATCCTCATTTAAATCCGCTTTCTCTACTTAAGTATCTTTGTCACCTTGCCGGCTCCAACGGTTCTTCCGCCTTCACGGATGGCAAACCTTAAACCTTCTTCCATGGCAATTGGGGTAATTAACTCCGCCTCAAATTCAGTGTTGTCTCCGGGCATAACCATCTCGGTTCCCTCGGGCAACTCCACAATACCGGTAACATCGGTTGTTCTAAAGAAGAACTGCGGACGATAACCGTTAAAGAACGGGGTATGTCTTCCCCCTTCTTCCTTGGTCAACACATACACCTGAGCTTTAAACTTGGTGTGAGGAGTAATTGAACCGGGTTGGGCAAGAACCTGGCCCCTTTCAATTTCCTGCCTCGTGATACCACGGAGAAGAGCTCCTATGTTATCTCCGGCTTGAGCTTCATCAAGAATCTTTCTAAACATCTCGACACCGGTGACAATGGTCTTTTTTATCTCGTCCTTCATGCCGATGATTTCCACTTCTTCCCCGACTTTTACCTTTCCTCTTTCAACACGGCCGGTGGCAACTGTTCCTCTTCCGGTAATAGTAAAAACATCTTCAATACTCATTAAAAACGGTTTGTCTACATCTCTTTTGGGTGTGGGAATATATTCGTCCACTTTGTCCATAAGTTCAAGGACCTTTCCGCACCATTCACAGGACTCTTTCCCGCAACCGCACTCAAGAGCCTTAAGAGCCGAACCCGCAATTATCGGAATATCGTCCCCGGGGAACTCATATTCGTTTAGAAGTTCTCTTACTTCCATCTCAACGAGTTCAATTAATTCCGGGTCATCTACCATGTCCACCTTATTTAAGAAAACTACTATATAAGGAACACCAACCTGCCTGGCCAGAAGGATATGTTCTCTCGTCTGCGGCATAGGACCGTCGGCGGCGGAGACAACCAAAACTGCCCCGTCCATCTGAGCGGCACCGGTTACCATGTTCTTTACATAATCAGCGTGACCCGGGCAGTCCACGTGCGCGTAGTGACGTTTTTTCGTCTCGTACTCAACGTGGGAAATAGCGATTGTTATGCCTCTCTCTTTTTCCTCGGGAGCATTGTCGATTGAATCAAAAGTCCTTTCATCCACATTATGTCCCGCGCCGTGAAGACACTTGGTGATCCCCGCGGTAAGCGTGGTTTTACCATGGTCTACGTGACCAATGGTTCCGATATTCATATGCGGCTTGGTTCTTTCAAATTTTTCCTTGGCCATCATTTCCTCCTTAAAATCTCTTGGGTTTTCCCCGTTTAATTACTCTCCCCTAACCTTACTAACAATCTCTTTGGCAATATTTGCAGGAACTTCCTCATAATGCTCAAACTGCATAGAATAAGTCGCTCTTCCTTGAGTCTTTGAACGAAGATTCGTTGCATATCCAAACATTTCTGAAAGTGGAACAAGGGCACTAATAACCTGAGACCCCGCTTTGGGCTCAATCCCTTCAATACGTCCTCTACGTCCATTTAAATCTCCGATAACATCACCCATATATTCTTCTGGAACTATAACCTCTACCGACATTAACGGTTCCAGTAAAACTGGATTTCCTCTCTTAAAAGCCTCTTTAAAAGCCATTGAACCAGCTATTTTAAAAGCAATTTCTGACGAATCAACCGGATGAAAAGAACCATCGTGCAAAGTAACTTTCATATCAACCACAGGGTAACCAGCCAATACTCCAGATTCTAAGGCCCCTTGTATCCCTTTGTCAACGGCAGGAATAAATTCTCTTGGAATGGCTCCACCGGTAATTTTATTAACGAATTCATAGCCTTTTCCGGCTTCATTGGGTTCAACATTTATTTCAACATGGCCATATTGCCCGTGACCACCTGTTTGGCGAACATATTTACCTTCAACATCATAAACGGGCTTGGTCAAGGTTTCTCTGTAAGCTACCTGCGGTCTTCCAACATTAGCCCCAACCTTAAATTCTCTAAGAAGTCTATCCACGATAACCTCTAAATGAAGCTCTCCCATTCCCGCTACAATGGTCTGACCAGTTTCCTCATCAGTGCTAACTTTAAACGTGGGATCTTCCACAGCAAGCTTTTCTAAAGAAAGACCAAGCTTCTCTTGATCAATCTTCGTTTTTGGTTCAATAGCAACCGAGATAACAGGTTCAGGAAACACCATAGACTCCAAGACAATCGGCTTATTTACATCACACAAAGTATCTCCGGTAGTTGTTGCTTTAAATCCAACTCCCGCAACAATGTCACCCACGTAAACCTCAGCGCAATCCTCCCTATGATTTGCATGCATTAAAAGAATTCTCCCAACCCTCTCTTTTTTCCCTTTGGTGCTGTTCATAACATAAGAGCCGGCTTCAAGTTTTCCTGAATAAACCCTAAAGAAAGTAAGGTTCCCAACAAATGGATCGGTCATTATTTTGAAAGCAAGAGCTGAAAATGGCTCACTCTCGCTCGGTTTTCGAACCTCGGTTTCTTCTGTTTTAGGATGAAATCCTTCAACCGGAGGCACATCTAAAGGAGAGGGCAAGTAATCCACAATGGCGTCCAACAACTTCTGCACTCCCTTATTCTTAAATGAAGATCCACATAAAACAGGATTAACAATACCCTTTAAAGTAGCTTTCCTTAAAACTTTACGAATTTCGTCAGTGTTTATTTTTTTACCTTCAAGATATTTCTCCATAGTATCATCGTCTTGCTCGGCAATAGCCTCTATCAAAGTTTGATGATATTCCTCCGCTTGATCTTTCAATTCTTCAGGTATCTCACGTTTCTCTGTCTTGTCTCCTAAATCATCCAAATAAAAAAGCGCATCCATACTTACTAAATCTACAATGCCTTGAAAATTACTTTCGCTCCCGATGGGAAGCTGGGTTGGAACAGCATTGGCACCTAAACGTTTTTTTATCATACCCAAAACCCCAAAAAAATCAGCACCGGTTCTATCCATTTTATTGATATATGCAATTCTTGGAACATTATATTTGTCAGCTTGGCGCCAAACTGTTTCGGATTGAGGCTCAACTCCACCAACGGCACAAAATATTGCAATTGCTCCGTCCAAAACCCTCAAAGACCTTTCCACCTCAACCGTGAAGTCCACGTGTCCGGGCGTATCTATAATATTAATTCTATTATCACGCCAAAAACACGTTGTGGCAGCGGAAGTGATGGTTATTCCTCTTTCTTGTTCTTGAACCATCCAATCCATTACAGCCGAGCCTTCGTGAACCTCGCCCATTCGATGCACTTTTCCAGTGTAATACAAAACTCTCTCGGTCGTCGTAGTTTTACCCGCATCTATGTGAGCCATAATTCCTATATTTCTAATATTTTCTAAAGAAATTTTATTTTTCATAACTTTTTGCAATCCAACCTTATCTTTTTATCTTTTAAAATTACCAACGATAATGTGCAAATGCCCTGTTTGCCTCCGCCATCTTACGCAAATCTTCCTTCTTTTTAATTGATGCTCCCAACCCATTAGAGGCATCAGTTAATTCTGCAGCAACGCGCTCACACATTCTTTTCTCAGAACGAGATCTGGAAAACCCCGAAATCCAACGAAGTGCCAAAGTAACTCCTCTTTTATCTGAAACTTCCATGGGAACTTGATAATTAGCTCCTCCAACCCTTCTGGATTTAACTTCAAGCAAGGGTTTAACATTCCTAACCGCCTTTTTGAGAACATCAACGGGGTCATTTCCCGTTTTATTCTTAATTATATCAAAAGACTCATAGATTACTCTTTCGGCTATGCTCTTTTTGCCACCTTTTAAAATATTATTAGTTAGCTGAGCTACAAGTTTATCGCCATAAACAGGATCTGGGGCTATCTTTCTTTTTTGTACTTGACCTCTTCTCGGCATTAATTCCCTCCAAATTTATTTAGACAGCTTCGTTCCGTATTTTGAACGGGATTGCTTCCTGTCTTCCACACCCGTTGTATCTAAAGCAGCTCTGATGATCTTATATCTTACCCCAGGAAGATCCTTAACTCTTCCTCCCCTAATAAGCACTATAGAGTGCTCCTGCAAATTATGACCAATGCCTGGAATATAAGTCGTTACTTCCATCCCGTTTGTAAGCCTGACTCTGGCAACCTTTCTTAAAGCAGAATTAGGCTTTTTAGGAGTAGTGGTATAAACCCTGGTACATACGCCTCTTTTTTGAGGAGAACCACCTAACGCAGGAGTACTTTTCTTTTTTTCTATTCTTTTTCTGCTCTTTCTTACTAACTGATTTACCGTAGGCATTTTTCTCCTTCTAACTTAAATTGTTAACTGCTCCAGTATTTAAACCACAGCGGTGAAATATAGCATTATTTATTCTTTGTGTCAACATCTACAGAACTACTTTCCTGAAATACTTCAATATTTTCCAAGTTTTCCTTCGAATCACCTTCATTAAATGGCTCAAGAGCCTTCACATTTATGTCTCGATAACGGTTCGTGCCCGTACCTGCCGGAATTAATTTCCCGATGATCACGTTCTCTTTTAAACCAATTAACGAATCGACTTTCCCTGCAATAGCAGCCTCGGTTAAAACCCTCGTAGTCTCTTGAAAGGAAGCAGCCGACAAAAAACTGTCCGTAGCCAACGACGCCTTGGTTATTCCCAAAAGCAACTGTTTTGCAACAGCCGGTTCGCCACCCTCAGATAGCACTTTGTTGTTTTCTTCTTCAAACTCATCACGTTTTACCAATCTACCCACTAAGAAGTCAGTGTCTCCAGAGCTAACAACTTGCACGCGACGAAGCATTTGACGAACGATTACTTCTATATGTTTATCGTGTATATCTACCCCTTGAGACTGGTACACATCCTGAACCGCCTTGACCAAGAAAAGTTGGACCGCCTGTACACCTTTTATATCTAAAATGTCATGAGGACTGAGAGAACCTTCAAACAGTTTGTCGCCTGCTTTAACCATGTCCCCATCGGACACTTTTAATCGAGATCTTCGAGACACCTGATAACTTTTCTCTTCGCCATCTTTTGAAGTAATGGTAATCTTACGGTGCTTATCAGTTTCCTTTACCTGAACTTTCCCGCTCACTTCAACTATTTGAGCCTGGCCCTTTGGCCTCCTTGCTTCAAAAAGCTCAACAATGCGAGGCAAACCATGAGTTATATCTTCTCCGGCAACACCGCCTGTATGGAAAGTGCGCATCGTAAGCTGTGTACCTGGTTCCCCGATTGATTGAGCGGCAATTATCCCCACGGCCGTCCCAAGACTCACTTTCTTCCTCTGAGCCAATTCCCAACCATAACAGTTTCGACAAATACCATACTTGGTCTTGCAAGCGAGGACGCTTCTCGCCATAATCGTGTTTGTCCCGGCTTTCTTAAGCTTCTTCGCTTCTTTTATCCCTATTTGTTGATTGGTTTTAAGGATTAACTTTTTCGTCTTTGGATGAACCACATCTTCAAGGCTTAATCTTCCTATCAAACTTGGGTATATATCACCATCTTCATTTAAAACAGGAACCGGTATCCCCTGCGTGGTTCCACAATCTTCCTCCCGAATTATTACATCTTGGGATACATCTACCAACCGGCGAGTAAGATAACCTGAATCGGCAGTCCTTAAAGCTGTATCCGCCAAACCTTTTCTTGCTCCATGAGTCGATATAAAATACTCTAAAACCGAAAGCCCCTCACGGAAATTGGCCTTAATTGGTCGATCGATAATATCTCCACGTGGATTTGCCACCAAACCTCGCATTCCCGCCAACTGCCTTATCTGTTTTAAATTACCCCTCGCGCCAGATTGGGCCATCATATAAACAGGATTAAACTTATCGAAATTTTCTTCCATGGCCTTGCTAACATCCTCGGTTGCTTTGGTCCAAATATTGACAACTTTTTGGTGACGCTCTTCGTTGGTTACGAGACCTCTTCTATATTGACTTTCTATCTTTTCCACAGCCGCTTCAGGATCATCTAAAATTTCCCATTTATTTGGGGGAACTTCAATATCTTCAACACCTATTGTAAGTCCGGCTTTTGTGGAATAATCAAATCCTAATTTCTTTACAGAATCCAAGATTCGGGCCGTTTCGGTTTTACCGTATCTATCAATACAATCCGCCACTATTTCAGCAAGCCGTTTTTTATCCATTTCCTCATTTACATATGGATAATCATTGGGCAACGCCTTATTAAACATCACCCGTCCCACCGTCGTGTCAACCAGTTTGCCGCCCATCCTGACCACTACTTTTGCCTGTAATTCAACATATTTGCCGCTATAAGCCAAAATAGCTTCCTCGGGACCACTGAAGGCTTTGCCTTCTCCCTTACGCCCCTCGCGTTCAGCGGTCAAATAAAAACAACCGAGAACCATATCTTGAGTCGGCGTCGCCAACGGTCTTCCACTGGCTGGAGATAAAATATTGTTTGCGGAAAGCATAAGTACCCGTGCTTCAGCCTGGGCTTCAATAGATAACGGCAAATGCACAGCCATTTGATCCCCATCAAAATCGGCATTAAAAGCGGTGCACACCAAGGGATGAACCTGGATGGCTTTCCCTTCAACCAAGATGGGCTCAAAGGCCTGGATACCTAACTGGTGAAGAGTTGGAGCTCTATTTAAAAGCACGGGGTGAGCCGTAATGGTTTCCTCCAGTACATCCCAAACAACCGGCTTGGTTTCCTCTATCATTCTCTTGGCGCCCTTTATATTTTGTGCGTGACCTTTTTCAACAAGTTTTCTCATGACAAACGGCTTAAATAACTCAAGTGCCATAACCTTGGGTAAACCGCACTGATGTAGTTTTAAATTAGGGCCAATTACGATAACTGACCTACCCGAATAATCAACCCTCTTGCCTAAAAGATTTTGACGGAATCGACCTTGCTTTCCTTTAAGCATATCACTAAGAGACTTTAATGGCCTGTTTCCTGGCCCTGTTACCGGCCTGGATCTTCGACCGTTGTCAAACAGCGCATCCACCGCCTCCTGCAACATCCTTTTTTCGTTATTTACAATTATCTCGGGTGCGCCAAGATCAAGAAGTCTTTTTAGCCTATTATTTCTGTTTATCACCCTTCGATAAAGATCGTTTAAGTCAGAGGTGGCAAATCTTCCCCCGTCCAGCTGAACCATTGGACGTAAATCGGGGGGAATAACCGGCACGTTGAACAAGATCATCCATTCGGGTTTATTATTAGACTTCAAAAAAGCCGACATGACTTTTAAGCGCTTAACCGCGCGGTCTCGTTTTTGACCCTTGGCTTCTTTTGCAATCTTACTGAGCTCTTTTACTTCAGTTTCCAAATCAACCTTAATTAGTAAATTATATATCGCCTCAGCGCCCATCCCTCCATTAAAATAATCGCCATACCTCATCTTAAGATCTCGGTACAGTTGTTCATCGGGGATAAGTTGCTTCTCTTTTAAGTTTTGAAGTTTCTCAAAAACATAATTAAACCAAGCCACCTTTTCTACATTGCTTTCTTTAGCATCCTTAATTTCTGCTTTATACTCCTTCTCAATTTTCTTAATCTCCGCTTTGGTCAAAGGACGGGTTTTTTCTACCTCTCCCGAGTCCTCTTCTTCAACTACTTCTTTTATTGGAGAATTCAAGCGTTCGCTCTTTTCGGCCTCCAATCTTTCAATTTCTTTTCCCCCTTCTTCTACAACCTCGGTAATTTCCTGCTCCAGCTCTTGTTTAAGTATCGATAAATCTTCTTCTAGCTGATCTTCTTTTACGTCGGTAATGATATAGGAGGAAAAATAGAGTACTCTTTCAAGATCCTTGGGAGAAATGTCCAAAAGATACCCCATGCGCGAAGGCACTCCCTTGAAATACCAAATATGAGCTACGGACACAGCGAGCTCAATATGAGCCATGCGTTCCCTTCTTACCTTGGAGCGAGTAACTTCCACTCCGCATCGTTCACAGATAATTCCTTTAAAGCGTATCTTTTTATACTTACCGCAATAACATTCCCAATCCTTGGT
>JGI24025J20009_10001142_pt1 | contig 20281 bp, 15 predicted proteins | sample Cruoilmetagenom3_FD_20009 | JGI IMG/M metagenome (IMG submission 20009) | reverse complement strand
GAAAAAGTAAACTTATTAAAAACAACTTTTATTTGACCGGGGGCACTGCCCTAGCCAAATATTATCTTCAACATCGCCTCTCCGAAGATTTGGATTTTTTTTCAGACAAAAAGTTTAACAATCAGACCGTTTTAACAGAAATAGAGAGTTTGGCCAAAAAACAAAACTTTAGTTTTACTTCTCGCTTTTCTGGACCTGTTTACAGTTTCATAATTGAATTTCCTGATAAAAAGAAAACTAAGCTTGATTTTGGTTTTTATCCTTATAAAAGACTTAAAAAAAGTAAATTAAAGTTCGGGTTGCAAGTTGATAGCCAGCTGGACATAGCCGTCAATAAATTATTAACTATTTCCCAGCGGACGAATGTTAAAGATTTCGTTGATCTGTACTATTTACTTAAAAAATTCACCTTTTGGGATTTGTTTAGGGGGGTGAAGGTGAAATTTAGGCAAAAGCCGGAGCCATTTTTACTGGCTGCTGATTTTCTTAAAATTGAGGATTTTGATTTTTTGCCCAAAATGATTAAGCCCCTGGATTTAGAAGAGCTGAAAAAGTATTATCGTAATTTAGCGAAGGGAATAGGTGAAAAAGAGGTGATTAAATGAAAGGGTTTTTGGATTTTATCAGGAAACAGGGAGTAGTTGGTTTGGCAGTTGGTTTTGGGCTCAGCCGAGGGGTTGGCGGCGGCCAGCTTAAAATTAGGTTCAGTTGAACTCATGTGGGGTCACTTTTTGAGTGTGATAATTGACTTTTTGGTAGTGGCTTTAGTGGTTTACTACGGGGTTAAAGGATTAGGGTTGGAAAAACTGGACAAAAAGAAGAAGTAGGAGCAAGAAAAAATGATTAGTGCGCCCGGAGGGATTCGAACCCCCGACCCACTGCTTAAAAGGCAGGTGCTCTGCCAGGCTGAGCTACGGGCGCGAGAAAGCATGGATATTTTAACAATTAGGCCCGATCGTTGCAACTTATTTTTGGATGTGGTATAAATCAATAAATGAGTAAACAATCTTTTCTCTTTCTTGGCAGTTTTTAACTTGGGGAAGTCCTGACGCTTCGGGATAAATAGAAAAGATTTTTAATGGGGCCTCCCGAAAGGGAGGTTTTTTAATGCTATACTAAAAAAGAAAAATGAGCAAGAGAGATTTTAAAAAACAGGAAAGTAAGTGGCAGGCGGTTTGGGAAAAAGAAGGTTGGTACAAGGCCAAAGATTTTGGCAAGAAAAAAAAGAAGTATGTTTTGGTCGAGTTTCCTTATCCCTCTGGCGAGGGGCTGCATGTTGGCCATGCTTTTAGCATGACTGGAGCGGATGTCTATGCTCGTTTTTGCCGCATGAGTGGGTTTAATGTTTTGTTTCCCATGGGGTGGGATGCTTTTGGCCTGCCTACGGAAAACTATGCCATTAAAACGGGAATTCAGCCCCGGCTAGCGACCAAACGAAACACTGAGAATTTTAAACGCCAGATGAAAAAATTAGCTTTTTCATTTGATTGGGAGCGGGAGGTTAATACTACTGATCCGGATTATTATGCCTGGACCCAATGGATTTTTATTCAGCTTTTTAAAAAGGGCCTGGCTTACAAAGAGGAAAAGCCGATTAATTGGTGTCCTTCTTGCAAAATTGGCTTGGCTAACGAGGAAGTGATTAATGGTAAGTGTGAGCGGTGCGGGGCAGAAGCTTCTAAGAAAAATTTAAGTCAGTGGATTGTGAAGATTACTGACTATGCCGACCGGCTGATTTCGGGGTTAGAAAAAACTGCTTTTATCCAAAAAGTTAAGGCCGCTCAAATTAATTGGATTGGAAAAAAAGAATGGATTGACATTAAATACTTAATTAAAGGCAGCCAGGAAAAAATTGTGGTTTCAACCACCAGACCGGATACTAATTTTGGGGCGACGTTTGTTGTGATTGCTCCTGAGCACCCGTTAGTAGCGGAGCTACTAAAGTTAAAAGTTAAAAGTGAAAAGTTAAAAATTGAGGAGATAAGAAATTATGTGGAGAGGTCGAGGGAAAAAAGTGAACTAGAGCGAATTTCTGAAGGCAAAGCCAAAACCGGGGTTTTTACTGGTCTTTATGCAGTTAATCAATTGAATAATTTCAAAATGCCGATTTGGATTACGGATTTTGTTTTAATGACCGTTGGCACTGGTGCTGTTGTTGGCGTTCCCGGGCATGATCTTCGCGACTTTGAGTTTGCTAAGCGGTTTGGTTTAAAAATTATTCGGGTAGTGGCAGGCAAAGACGGAGATAAAAGCCCAATTGTTAAAAAAGAACAGGTTCAAGAAAAAGAAGGCATTATGATTAACTCTGGATTTTTAGATGGTTTGGATATTCATGCTGCCACTGAAAAAATCATGGATTATTTGGAAGATAAGGGTTGGGGTAAGCGAACAATTCGTTATCACTTAAGAGACTGGATTTTTTCCCGTCAGCATTACTGGGGTGAGCCAATCCCCATGATTTTCTGTAAGAAGTGTGGTTGGCAGCCGGTTGATGAAAAAGACTTGCCCATAAAACTGCCAGAGGTTAAAAAATATGAACCCACGAATACCGGAGAGTCACCTTTGGCTAACATTAAAAAGTGGGTGAATACCAAATGTCCTAAGTGTGGAGGCAAAGCCAAGCGAGAAACCGATACCATGCCTAACTGGGCAGGTTCTGATTGGTACTTTTTAAGATATACAGATCCTAAAAACAAAAAAGAGTTAGCTTTTTTGGAAAAACTGAAATATTGGTTGCCGGTGGATATTTATGTGGGCGGTGATGAGCATAATACTTTGCATTTACTTTATTCCCGGTTTATTTACCAATTTTTACATGATTTAGGCGTAGTGCCCAAAAATATTTCTGAACCATATTACTGGCGACTTTCTCATGGAGTAATCTTGGGTTCTGATGGCCAGAAAATGAGTAAATCCAAGGGCAATGCTGTTGAACCAGATAAGCTTTGGGATAAATATGGTGTGGATGCTTTGCGCGCCTACATGATGTTTATGGGGCCATTTGAGGGCGCCATAAACTGGAATGATAGCGCTTTTAAAGGTGTGGTGAGGTTTTTAGATCGTTTTTATAGTTTTGTTTTAAAAAACACTTCCGAGTTCGCCAGCTGGCGGATCACCTCGGAGGAGTCTCCGCAAACATCAAGCCCCAAGTCTCAAGCAAATCTAGGGGTGAAAGTAGCTGTTAACCGGTTAGTTAAAAAAATAAGTGAAGATTTAGTTACTTGCCAGTTTAACACCAGTATTGCGGCCATGATGGAATTTTTAAATGAAGCGGAAAGGAAAAAATGGCAAATGGACAATGAGCAAATGGGTAAATTGATAAAGCTGCTTGCTCCTTTTGCTCCGTATTTAACCGAAGAGCTGTGGCAACATGTTGGTGGGAAGGGAAGTGTTCACTGGAGCGCTTGGCCCAAAGTGGAGAAAAAATACTTAGTTGAAGAAGAAATAAACATTGTGGTTCAAGTTAATGGCAAACTGAGGGGAATGATAGTAGTTAATCCGCCAGCTGGCGGAGAAAAATTAAAAGTGAAAAGTGAAATAGAAAAACTAGCCAAAGCCAATCCTAGAGTCGCTAAATACTTAAAAGATAAGAAAATTATCAAAACTATTTTTGTTCCCAGTAGGCTAATCAACTTTGTGGTTGGGTAATTTTTTTCTTCTTAGCGGACTTTTCCTTTTTAACCAAACCAACCACTGCTCCCACTGCGGCCAAAATCCCTACGGATTTTAAGAATTTAGTACAACACTTTTTCATTGTTTTTCTTTTTTATTAATTATTAACTAATTTAATTCTAGCAAATTACTTTTTTACTGCTTAAACTTGGCTCTGTGGCCTTGGCCAAAAAAAATAGTTTATTTTTTGGATTTTTAGTAGACTGCTCATTTTTTAATTGTACTTGAAAAAGACGACCACCACTACCCCTTGACAGAAAGGGGAATAAGTAATAATATATTACCAGTATGAAAATAGGAGTAATCAGCAAAACGAATGAAAAAGGGCAAGTTGTTATTCCCCAATTTATGAGGAAGCAGCTAGGAATAACAAGTGAAATGCCTTTAAACTTTATCCTTAGAGGAGAAGGAATTTATATTTACCCAGTAGAAGAAGTAATTACTCCGACTCAGTCTAGTAACGCTTCCTATTTAGAAATACTTAAATTTACCCAGGGATCTTGGGCTAGAGAAAATTGGGGAGCATTAAGAAGGAAAAGAAAAAAGATTGAAAAAAGCGCTTCTGAAAAAAGGAAGAAAAAATGGTAATTCTAGATACAAGCATTATTATTGATCATTTAAGACTGAAAGCTAAAAGCAAGTCCAAGTTGTTGGCGCTTGCTGAAAAGAATCTAAAAAAAGAACTGGCCATTTCCCTTATTAGTATTCAGGAGCTATATGAGGGGCAAAGTACTAAAAAACAGGAAGAAGAAAAAATGCTTTTGGCTACAATCAGCCCCTTAAGGGTTTTGTCTTATACTTACGAAGTAGCCAAGCTAGCTGGGGAAATTGCTCGGGATTTAAAAAGACCAATTGAGTTAGCGGATGCGGCTATTGCCGCTACTGCCGTTATTAACGGTGGGCAGTTGGCGACATTAAACAAAAAAGACTTTCGAGAAATTAAAGGATTGATTATGGTCTAGTTGGTTTGTATAGTTGTCAACCTTGGGGGATTAAGAATAAAAACCGAGATTTAACCTGAGAGATTCTCGAATTCAATTACGGACTTTTCAATTAAGTTTAATCCCTGGTCCCAAAAGCCTTTTTGGGCAAAATCAACTCCCGCCAAGCTGACAGTTTCTTGGGGAGTAAGGTAAAAATGTAAGATGGGCATCCACCAGGATTGATGGTTTTGGGTAAGTTTTAGCCCGTGGCCAAACATTGCTTGTAGTCTTTTTTGAAAGTACTGGTTAAATTCGTCAATGGAAAGCTCTCCTTTTTGGCGGCGGCGGCGGTGAATGTCACTTTCAAATAAATGAAGAGCATTTTGACGAAAAACAGCGGCAAAAATACCCTGGAGCTGATTGGCTAGGGCCAAAAATTAAGAAAGTTTTGACTTCTGGCAAGGTAAGCGTGAATAGCGTGGCCCAGTTCATGAGCCAGAGTGCTAACATCACTTATTTTGCCCGTAAAGTTAAGAAAAACATAAGGATGTTTGCAAGGGACATTGAAACTGCAGAAAGCCCCCTGGTCTTTGCCAGTGGTAATTTTAGCGTCAATCCATTTTTGCTCAAAAAACAGCTGGGCTGTTTGGGCAAATTGGGGAGAAAAGCTAGCAAAGGCTTTTAAAATAACTTGCCTGTTTTTTAACCAAGAGTATTGAGGCGATTCTTGAGGGAAAATAGGGGAATAGCGATCCCACTCGTAAAGCTGTTTGTAACCCAAAAGTCTTTTTTTCGCTTGGTAAAAGCGCCCCGAATTTGCTGTCAACCCTGGGGGATTAGATGCGTATTACTCTTAACTTCCCCCCTTTTTTAATAGCTTTGGCTCCGGTGCGGGATAAAATTTCCTTTTCCCATTTTTTGGGCCAGGAGGGAGCGTGGATAATTATTTTATCGGTTAGTTTTAAGTTTTGCTTTCTTCTTAGGGTTTGAATTTCTCTAGTTAGTTTCCGCGCTTCGCCCTCAGCTTTTAATTCTGACGTTATTTTGGTATCGAGAACAACTTTTAATTTCCCTTTGCCGGTTTTTAATTCCACTTTTTTGACATTAAGCTCATCTTTAATTAATCGAAGTAAGCCTTTATCCAATTTTGAAAATTGGTAATTGAAAATTGACAATTTATTCAGTGGTTGGCGAACGGGTAAGTTTTTAGCTTTTCTCTGGGCATGGCCCAAAGAAACTATTTCTCGCGCCCAGCTCATCTTATTTTCTAATTCTCTATTTTTCCATTCATCTTTGACTTCAGGCCATAAACATAGATGAACTGATTCGGGCTGAAAATCATCTTTTAGTAATTGATAAATATATTCGCTGATGAAGGGTAAAATCGGCGCGCAGCTTTTGGAAAATAAAAGCAAAACTTGCTTGAGGGTGGCAACTCCCTGTTTATCTTTTTGAGCAAATCTGATTCTCGACCTTCTAATATACCAAGTTGACAGGTCCTCAACAAAAGGCGCAATTAGACTGGCAGCGGCCGGAGTATTATAGCTTTCCAGGTTGTCCTCCATTCGTTTAACAAAATGAAAAGTTCGGGAAAGCAGCCAGCGATCAAGAACATGAAGTTTTGATGATTTTGTTTTTTTGGTTGATTTAAGGTTTGTGTAGATAAATAGGAAACGAATAGAATTAGTTAAGAGCAAAGAGACTTTTTTAATCATTTCTTCACAGCCTGATTCTAAAATAGTAGCGGTGGTGTTATTGCCCATCATTAGAGGGCTTTTCATTAAAACATATCTTAAAGAGTCGCCCCCGTATTTTTTAATTAAATTTTTGGGATCCGGGTAATTACCATAACTCTTGCTCATTTTTCGGCCATCCGTGCCTGCCATTACTCCCGAAACAACACAGTTTTTAAAAGATTCAGAATTAAAAAGAACAGTCGATAAAACGTGTAAGTGATAAAACCAGGCTCTTAGCTGGCCAGTGTATTCGGAAATAAAATCAGCTGGATAAGCTTTTTCAAAGGCGGCTCTATTTTCAAAAGGATAATGATATTCAGCATAAGGCATGGAGCCGGACTCCATCCAGCAGTCTAAAACTTCTTTGGTCCGCCTCATTTCTCCTTTACACTTTTTACAAGGAAATTTAACCTGATCAATTTTAGGTCGATGAAGATCGGTTACTTTCATTCCAGAGCGTTTTTCAATCTCTAAAATAGAGCCAAAAACTTCCCTTTGATTACACCTATTGCATTCCCAAACCGGCATCGCCGTTGCCCAATATCTGGTTCGGGAAATACACCAATCCGGGGCGGTTTTGATGATGTTTTTAAACCGCTTGTGCTTAAAATGAGCAGGCACCCAGTTAATATTTTCGTTGTTTTTTAAAAGCTTGTTTTTAAAATCTTGGATTTTGACAAACCAACTTTCTTGGGCTTTGTAGATTAATGGCGTTTTGCATCGATAACAATATGGACATGAGTGGGTGTATTTTTCAAGTTTAACCAACATTTTCCTTTTTTTAAGATCCTCGATTATCAGTTCATTGGCATTCTTGTAATATATTCCTGCCCACCCGCCCATTTCTTTGGTGTATTTGCCTTCATCATCAACATTAACCACGATTGGTAAATCTTGCTCCTTGGCTGCCAAAAAATCCTCTTCGCCAAATCCTGGGGCTTGAGTAACTAGGCCAGTTCCTTCTTGATCGGAAACAAAATCTGTGGCAATCACCCTTAAGCCTTTTTGAGGGTCAACTTTCAGCTGTTTAAACAACTGTTCATATTGCCAATTGATTAATTCATGACCTTTATACTTTTTAATTACCTTAGTTTTGGGAAAATAGCTGTTTTTAAGCTTTTTAGCTAGAATATAACTCTCTTGACCCACTTTAATTTCCACATAATCAAGATCAGCCCCAATGGCAATAGCAGTATTAGCGGGCAGAGTCCAAGGAGCAGTAGTCCAAACTAAAAAGTAGAGATTTTTTTTGTTCTTAATTTTAAATTTAACGGTTACGGCCGGATCTTGCATATTTTTATAGCTGTTGTCCATCGCAATTTCAAATTGAGAAATCGGGGTGGAGCAGCGGGGGCAAAACAAAGAAACCCGAAAACCTTTATAAATCAAGCCCTTTTCGTAGAGTTTTTTAAAAGCCCAAATTACCGATTCCATGTAAGTCAAATCCAGGGTGCGGTAAGCGTTTTTGAAATCCACCCAGCGGCCAATGTGGTCGATATACCAATTCCATTCCGCCGAAGTCTCGGAAACATAAAGACGACATTCGTTAATAAATTTATCTAAACCAATTTTTTCAATGTCTCCTCTGTTTTTTAAACCCAGTTTTTTTTCCACCGCGTTTTCTACCGGAAGGCCATGACAATCCCAGCCCCAAACTCGCCTCACTCTTTTTCCCTTCATGGTAAAAAACCGGGGATAAACGTCTTTAGCAATACTGCCCAGCAAGTGGCCATAGTGGGGCAGACCAGTCACAAACGGGGGACCGTCATAGAAGGAGTAGGGTTTGTTTTTAGGCCGTTGTTTAACTGACTTTTCAAAAATTTTGTTTTTCTTCCAAAAAGCTAAAACCTCCTCCTCCATTTGGGGGAAATTCAATTTGGTTGGCAAAAAGAAACTCCTGCGAGGTGAGCTTTGGCTCCTCGGAGGTGTTTTTTTTGGTTTTAAGACCTGCGCTTTTCTCTTTTTGCTCATTCTTATAATTCTACTCTAAATAAAAGAAAAAATCCTTCTAATTTGAAGGATTTTTGTCAAGCCCCGATTTGCCTTTTGCAGGCGCGCCGGGACTAAAAAATAATGATAATGTTTTTTTCAGAGATTTTCATTGATTTAAGTTAATTATACAATGATTTTCTAATCTTGCAACTTTATGTATAAGCCCAATATATTTATTTACTTGATTTTTCACATATAGTTATTTTAGAATGATTTAGTGAATCCCTCTATATCAAAACAGTTAGAAAATTGTCTTTTTAGCAAGGTTTTTGATTACTGTCAAAAAATTTATGCTCCCAAGCCAGAAAAAATTAAGAAAATAATGAATTTTTGCCAAAAAATCACAAGCCTGGTTGATTCTTCAGCTACTAAAAAAGAGCTTAAAAATAAAGTCGTAACAGTTTTTGAAAAAGAAGAGAATCTAAAAGATAAATTAATTAAATGTTTTGATAATATTTCAAAATGAGTGGTGAAAGCGGAGAATTGCCGGTAGGAGTTATTAAAGAAAATCTGCTTGTAGCAAGAAGTGATCGAATTTCCCAAAGAGCAACAAGAGAAGTGGGGGTTTGTCAGACGCTTGAAGGAGTATTAAAAACTTCATTTGAACTAAAACCAGATGAAAAAGCAGAAGTGGTTAAATTTTTAGCGGAACAGGCGCGCTGAGTTAGGTGAGTATGGCAGTGTTCAGATTGCTATAAAAGGTTCAGCTGAGGAGGCAAATGCGTTGGCAGTGCTAAATGTGGCTAGGGATGAAGAAGGGCAAGTTTGGTTGTTTTCGAATTCAGTTGGTGATCAGGCTGAGGGTAATCATCGGCTTGAAATTTCTAATGGGCTGATTTTTGATGGAGACACCAGCCTTGGTCCGGATAAAAAAACGTTAAAAAGAATGGGTTTGGGAGCGGTTTCTCATTTAGGTTTGGCAATCCAAGTAATAGATGATGAGGTTTGGGTAGTAGACTTGGATGGTAAAAGTGGCCAAAATGTTCATGCTAGTACTGCTGAGGGCTTATCAGAAAGGATGAAAATTGCTAGTGAGCTACCATACTCTTTTGAAAATTCTTTATTAACCCTTCCTAATTTATTTAAGGCGGGTTCTAGGGGGTGGATTTTGGTTTCTATAGATCCCAATAAACCCAAAAATGTAGTGTTGGCAAGAATCTGCCATGATCGTACCTTTTCGTATAAGAGTTATCCTTGGGGGAGATTTTGCCAAGAGAATGACATAAGTAAAAAAGCTGTTGGTGCTCGCTTAAGGAGTAGATATTTTAATCCTAATGCTGAGCCTAACGAAGGGGCATTGCGGTGGTCTTATGGGGGAGAAATTGACGGGAGTGTAGTTTTATTTAGGCCCTTTGTTAAGGATGATAAAACTTCGATAATTTTCACCAAGCTTTCGATAAAAGATTTTAAAGAACAAAGAATAAGACAAGGTTTGCAAAATCAACCTGAGGGCCAACAAAAAGAAGCGCTTTTGCAAGTTGTTCATAAACAAAAAAAAGAATTTTATGAGCCAAGCGGGGTTCCCTTTAAAGGGAACGTTATGCGTTGTCGAAAGGCGCGGATTTTGCCGGATATTCATGCTGGTCATGACCTGGAAAAACCATGGGGTAGTTTTCTTGATAATCTCGATCCAGGCGAAGTGGTTGTTTTTCAAGAATTAATTGATAGGGGGGTAAAGCCGTGGGAAATTGTTGATAGGGCTATGAAAATGGTAATAAAAGGCCAGGGGGTATATATTCTTGGCAATCACGAGACCATGTTTTTGTCTGCCATGGCAGGAAACATTGGGATGCTGGGTAATTGGCTGGTAGAAGGAGGGGATAGGATGTTAACGGCGTTAGGTTATTCTGTCCAAATAGATAAAAAAAACCCATATAGCGACATACCTCTTCTGGGGCGGATATTAAATGATTTGCAAAGTGATTCAAGGTTAGAAAAAATAAGGGAATTTAACGAATTTTTAGTAGAGCATGGGAAGATTTATGCCATTGTTAATGGGGTGTTGGCGATTCATGCTGGCATACCTGCTGACAATCAGGGTAATTTGTTGCCTATGTCAGGCATACCAAGTTGCAAGGGTTTAAAAGGAATAGATTTACTAGATGCTCTACAACAGGGCTTAAGTGCTAACGATGAGCAGTTAATTGCTCAAATGAATGCCGGGGAGGCAAGAAATCCTTTTTGGATGAGAGAGCCATTTTTTGCTGTGGCCCGGAATCGGACAGCTCTCCATGCTTTAAGAGCCCAGTTAAATTGGCAGCTAACTCAAAAATATCCAGATGGTTCTGTACAAATAGAGGCAATTGTTCTTGGCCATACTCCGGGTATGGTTGATGAACGCTCTGAAACCTGTTCTATGGAAATAAGAGTTTTATTTATTGATGGTGGGTTTAGCCAAACTGGCAAACAAAGAGCTTTGTTGTTAAATGTGCCTGATTCTCGACCCGATCAGGTACAGTTAACCTATAAGGATCCAAGTGGAGAGCAAAAAGGGTTAATCTTTCAGGGTGTTTATCCCCTTTATTAGCGGCTTCTTTTGTTTGCAAATTTTATCACACTCCGGGAGTAGACGGCTATTGACACTCTGGTAAATTTGGGAAACTAAGGTTTGAAAAAGTAAAGTGTAGTACTTGACAAAAAACGGGGGTAATTGTAAACTGATTATGAAATGGTTGACAAAATCCCCCAAAACTTAAAGTTGCGGCAGATTTTACCATCACTTGTTAAATTTCTTGACCAGGAAGAAATAATGTTGCTTTATGGAATGAGACAGGTAGGAAAAACTTCGTTGCTTTATCTTTTAATAAAGCGCCTTATTAAGAAAAATAGAAATATTTCAAAACAAATAGTTTATTTTGATTTGGAAAATATTGCCGATTTTCAACTTTTAGAAAATTTAAGGAATTATGATAATTTTATCGCTATTTTAAAAAATAAGTATCAAGTTGATTTGAGAAAAAAAGTTTGGATTTTTATTGACGAAATCCAATATTTAACCAACCCTTCTTCGTTTTTAAAATATCTTTATGACCGCCATAAATTGAAAATGAAATTTATTGTTACTGGCTCTTCTTCACTGGAGATTAAAAAGAAGTTTAGTGATGCCTTAACTGGTCGGATTTTTCGTTTTGAAATTTGGCCGTTAAACTATCAGGAGTTTTTAAATTTCACGAATCAAAAGCGAGGGGTCATTTCTTTTGAAAAATATGTTTTGTTTGGTGGCTTTCCGGCTGTTTGTCTTAAAAAAGAAAGTGAAATTAAGATCAGACTTTTACGGGAAATTTACTCTCTTTATATTCGCCGGGATATTAAGGATTTAGGCAAAATTGGCAATATTCTTGCTTTTAACAAGTTGGTAAGAATTTTAGCTGCCCAAGTCGGCGGTTTAGTTTCGGAGGTAAATTTAGCGGCAATAAGCGGCATTTCCCGCCCCACTATTAGGGAATATCTTTTTTTATTGGAAAACACTTTTGTTCTTAATTTGGTCTCTCCGTTTTTCACCAATCCCAGAAAAGAAGTTAGAAAAATGCCTAAACTCTATTTTAATGATTCGGGTTTGCGTAATGCGGCCTTAGATAATTTTCTTCCTTTAGAAAAAAGAGGAGATATGGGTAGCTTGGTAGAAAATACGGTTTTTTCTGAACTTAAAAAAAATAACCGAAAAGTTCATTTTTGGCGGACAGAGCGCAAACAAGAGGTGGATTTTATTTTGGCTAAAAGAGGAAAAGTAGCCCCGATTGAGATTAAATATCGGTTTTTTAAAAAACCACTTATTCCTCCAAGTTTGAAGGTATTTATCAAGAATTATAAACCGGCCGAAGCTTTTGTTTTAACAAAGAATTTTAACACTCAAGATAAAATAGGCAAAACAAAGGTAATTTTTATCCCTTGTTTTAGCCTTCATACCCCTTCGCTTGGAGCTTAAAAAGTTTGGCGTAGTGGCCATTTTTATCGAGCAGCTGCTGGTGAATGCCCTTTTCGATTATTTTCCCTTGATCAATAACATAGATTTGGTCGGCGCTTCTAACGGTGGAAAAACGGTGGGAGATCATAATTACGCTTTTGCCCTTTTCAAATTGATGAATCTGTTGAAAAATTTCATATTCTGATTTAGCGTCAATGGCGGAAGTGGGCTCGTCTAAGATGAGCAAAGGCGCGTTTTTAAAAAAAGCGCGGGAAAGAGCAATTTTTTGCCACTCGCCGGTAGATAGTTCGCTTCCGTTTTTAAATTGCTTAGAAAGGATGGTTTTTTCTTTTTTCACTAATTTATTCACGAATTCAGTGGCCCCGGCTTTTTCCAAAGCCTTGATAAATAGCTTTTTCTCAAAAGGCTGGCCAATATTGCCCAAATGAACATTTTCTTTGACCGAGTAAGCGTAACGGTTAAAGTCTTGAAACAAGGCTCCCAAATTAGCGCGCCAATGATCGAGGTTTATCTTTGAAAGATCATGCCCATTAATTAAGATTTTACCCTTATCAAGGTTATAGAAACGCACCAAAAGCCTGACTAAAGTGGTTTTGCCGGCTCCATTTTCTCCGATTAAGGCGACTTTCTGGTTTGGCTCCAGAGTGAGATTAAAATCCCGAAAAACGTATTTTTTACTGTTGGGATATTTAAACCAAACATTTTTAAACTCAATTCTAAAAGGAGGCTGAACTTTTACTCCTTTTGGATTTTTACTGACCTTTTCTTTTAAGTTAAAAACCTTAAATAAATCTTCAACATAAAGCAAATCTTCAAAGTTTTGAGATAGATTGCGAAACAAGTTTTTAAAACTGCTGGTTAAAGCGCCTATCCGGCTAATATAAAAGCTTAAAGCGCCGATAGTAATTAAACCAGCCAGGGCTTTAAAAAGAATTAAGCTGGTAATTAAAAGGTAAATAGCAAAAGAAAAAGTAGCGGTCAAAACCCGCCTTTTAGACATTTTTTTAATTTCGATTTTTTGGTAGCCAAAGAATTTGCTATATAGACCGTCAAGCCTTTGGAGTAGTGTTTTTTGAATGCCTAAAATGTGAATTTCCGGAAGGTAGTTGTTGCTGCCTAAATAGTGGGAAGTGTTCCAAAAATCTCTTCTGATTGGGCCTTTAGCGCCATGAATGTTCCAAACCGAGCGGCTGAATTTAACTCCCACTAGAAATTCAGGGATGCTGGAAATAAAAATCAAGAGAAAATACACCGGCCCTAAGCCAATTATCACTAGTGTGTTGGAAATTACTGAAACCAAATGCTGGACCAGCCAGAGTTGGCGATTGGCAAAGTTTACCGGCCGCCAAGAGTAACTTTCTCGGACCTTGTTAAAAAGATTATTTAATTCCGGATCTTCCCAATATTCAAAATCCAGGGAAGCAAACTTCTCGTTGGTTTTAATCGTTAAAAAGCGGCCAAAATCTAAATAAATAATCCGGTCAAAATAGTCAATCAACCTCCAGGTAATTCGGCTTACAAATTCAATAGCGAAAAAACAAACGAGCAAGCGGCTAAAATAATGAGCGTTGAAAACAATTTCTTTCTGGCTTACCCCGATAATAAAATCAATAATCAGGCGTAAAAAATAAGAGAAAAGCAAGGGAGTGAGAGCAACCGTAATTACTCCGGCAAGCATACCAAGGCAAACCTTGGGGTTTGAGCGATAGAACAAGACAGCCATTTTGCGGGAGTAGTACCAGTAGGTTTTAAGTCTGGCTAAATAGCTTTTTATCCTTAGTTTCATAACACCCATTCTAGCATGAAGCGGGGTGCATCATGCTCCGGGACGTGCAAGCCAGTGATTGAATAGTGCGGTATAATAATAGAGTCATGACGGAAAGAAGAGCGGGATATTTAGAAATGATGGGTTCACCCCGGCTAAACACTCTAGAAGGGGTGAGATATCTTCTCTGCTTAGCTGAATTTGATGGGGTAGGGGATTTTATCTGCGCAAACAGCAAACAAATCATTCCAATAATTGTCGGGAATACTGGCCTTGAATTAAATAAAGAGCAAGAGCAATGGCTAACCAAAGCTTGGGAAGAGGTATTATTAAAAGAACACATTGGTTATAGGATGACGCCTGCAGGGTTAAGCAAGTTTTTTTTTGGAGAGAGATTGCCGGGAGAGTATATTACTTGGAGAGAAATAAGAGAAAGATATGGCAAAAGAGAATTTCCCTTGCCTTTGGATAGAAAAAGAGAAGTAGGAATAAAAGGAGCTTGGAAACCCTGTAGTGTGGAATTCGGTCTTTACTTTGCTTTTTTTCAAGGCAGACGAGGAGGCTTGCCTCCCTATGGAAACTATCCTCTGGTTTTATCAGGGGATATTTTGGGAGAACAAGGCTTTGTTACTTTGCCCAAGTTGTCGGAACAAACCGGAAGAGATATTAGGTCGGTTAGGAGTTTTGTTCGTCATCTTCTCGGCAGTTCTCGTCCCTTACCGCGGGTGATAGTTAAAGAAAAGCGTGGTTGCTTCAGCCGGATTGTCCTGCCGCCTAAAACGGCAAAGGAAGTAGTTGGTTTAAGTAACTCTAGAAAGAAAGAAACTCCGGGGGAAAGACAGGCTCTAGTAAATTATGTCAGAAAAATAAGGATGAGGGATAGTAATGCGCCTCAGGCCCTTGCTGTCGGAGAACCCCCTTTTTCCTTGCCTACTCGTCCTTTAGTCCGTGAGGATCCAAGTCTAGTAAGAGACCTGGAATTGTCAGAAGAGTTTGTCCAAAGACTTATTGCGGGAGAGGTTGGTGGAGGCAGGAATCTTGTCTAGAATAACTCATTTAAGTTTTACTCTTCAGTTGCTATACTGATTTTGTGGAAAAGCAGGGATTAAGTGCCCGACAAGTAAATTTGCTTTTGGAAAAACATGGACCCAATACTCTACCGGAAACTAAACCTAAGTCTTTTTTGATTTTGTTTTCGGACCAGCTTAAAAGCCCCTTAATTTATATTCTTATTTTTGCCGGCTTAATTACTTTAGCTTTAAAAAGCTATTCCGACTCAATAGTTATTTTCCTGGCCGTTGTGGTTAATACTTTTTTAGGTTTTTATCAGGAAAAGAAGGTTGATCAGGCCTTATTGGCTTTGAAAAAAGTCATTCCTTTTAAAGTTAAGGTGGTTCGAGAGGGAAAAGAAAAAGAGATCGAGGTTCAGGGTCTAGTTCCGGGTGATTTGGTTAAGCTCTCCGCTGGCCAAAAGATTCCCGCCGATGGCTACTTAATTAAAGGTGTGGATTTAACTGTTGACGAGGCGATTTTAACGGGTGAGTCTTTGCCAGTCAAAAAGAAACCAACCAAGCATTCCCGGAATGTCTCTAAAGTTTTTTCTGGCACAATGGTAATTGGTGGGTACGGGCTGATGGTGGTGGTTAAAACTGGCTTGCAAACTAAAGTTGGCAAAATTGCCAAAGCCTTGCAAACCACCACTGAAGAACTAACTCCCTTGCAACATCAGCTTTCCCGCCTAGCCAAAACCTTGTCAGTTCTTTTTGGGCTTTTGTGTTTGCTTGTTTTTGTTTGGGGAGTAATTACGGGCGGGGAATTAGTAGAGATGTTTGAATTAGCGGTGGCGGTGGCGGTTTCTTCGATTCCTGAGGGGTTGACTATTTCTTTAACTGTTATTTTGGCGGTGGGGATGCAAAAGATTTTTAAACATCGGGCTTTGGTGCGAAAACTAGTTTCTGCCGAGACTTTAGGAGCGACTAGTGTTATTTGCGTGGATAAAACCGGAACTTTAACTCAAGGGAGGGTTCGGGTGACAAAACTAGAGGCTGCTGATAAGCAGCTAGCCTTAAAAGCGGCCATTTTGGGCAGTGATTTATCTTCAACTGAAGGGCAGGGGCTTTGGGAGTTTGTTAAGAGTCAGCGGACTGACCATTTGCAGCATTTTGATCCTCAAAAAATTCGTGATCGGGCGAATCGCGTTTATCAAATTCCTTTTTCTTCGGCAAGAAAATATACTTTAACGGTCGATCAAGTTAAGGGAAAAAATACTGCTTTTGTGATTGGTGCTCCGGAAGTACTTTTGTCTGGGTGTTTGGGCAAGGAATGTTTGGAGTGGACAAGAAAAATTGAAAAAGCTTCTAGTCAAGGCTACCGCTTAATTGGGGCGGCTTATAAAAGCGAGGGTTTTGATTTGGATAAAATAAAAAGAAGAAAAAAGAAAAATATTACCCTTGATAGTTTTGGCAAGTTTGTTTTTTTGGGCTTTTTTAAACTGGATGATCCGATACGAGGAGAGGTTAAAAAAGCCTTAAAGGAGTGCCAGCAAGCGGGTCTAAAAGTAAAAATTATTACTGGCGATTATACCCAAACGGCTCAGGCGATGTTAGCTAAGATTGGCTTTAAACTTAAGGATGACCAGATTTTAACGGGTGAACAGCTTAAAGGCTTAAAGGGGAAAGAATTACGAATGTCAATTGATCAAACGGTTCTTTTTGCCCGGACAGACCCCTTTGAAAAATTGAAGATTGTTGAGGTTTTAAAAGAAAAAGGGGAAGTAGTGGCGATGACTGGAGACGGAGTTAATGATGCCCTGTCCTTGAAAAAAGCAGACATTGGTATTGTAATGGCCGGTGGCACCCAGGTGGCCAAAGAAACGGCTGATATGGTTTTGTTGGATAATAATTTAGCCACTATTGTCGCCGCTATTGCCCAAGGGAGGGTAATTTTTGAAAATATTAGAAAAGTGGCTGTTTATTTACTGGCTGACAGTTTTACCGAAGTGGTGTTGGTTGTTGGCAGTTTTCTTTTGAGACTGCCTTTGCCTTTGCTGCCCGTTCAAATTCTTTGGGTTAATCTAATTGCCGATAGCTTGCCTAGTTTTGCCTTAGCTTTTGAAAAAGGGGACGATTCGTTGATGAAACGGCCGCCTCGAGCCAGAGATGCGCCAATTTTAGACAAAGAAGCCAAGAGTATCATTTTTATCATTGGTGTTGTCACCGACCTGATGCTTTTTGGCCTTTTTTGGTTTTTCAACCAGCAAGGCCTGGAGATTGACTACATTCGTTCTTTTATTTTTGCCGCCTTAGCTGTTGATTCTCTGCTTTATGTTTTTGCTTGTAAAACTTTTAAAAAGAATCTCTGGCAGATCCGTATTTTTGATAATTCCTATCTTAATTTAGCGGTTCTTTTTGGGTTTTTCTTGCTTTTTATTACTTTTGCAATTCCTTCCCTGTCCACTCTTTTTAGGCTCCAGCCTTTGGGCGCGGGTGGGATTGAGCTTTTGCTTGGGTTGGGGATTATTGAGATTGGCTTAATTGAGCTGGTTAAGTTCTTTTTTATTGACAAATCTGGAAACTTTTTGTAGGGTTAATTAATGAAAAAAGCCAAGTCTATTTTTTCTTTTAAATGGTTGTGGATTTTACTCGCCCTTTCTCTTTTTATTACGGTTTTACAAATAAATAAATCTCGGGAATTGCGCCGGAAGGCAGGGGGGATGAAAAAGAGAATTGAGGTTGCCTTTTATGGTTGTTATCCAAAGAGCTTGAACGTGGGTGATGTTTGTCAAATATCAGCTCTAGTTTACGACGAAAACAATCAACCAGTTTTCGGCGCTTATCATTATTACTGGAGTCTCTCTTCTTCGGGTTCGTTGGGAGAATTAAAACATAGTCCTGACGGAGTGGCTACTTTTAAAGTTCGACAAAATGGAGTTGGTGATCTGGTGGTTCGGGCCCAGCCTAAAGAGTTAGGAGTTCCTCTTCTTAAAAGTATTAAAATAATAGTGGGTGAGCATCAGGTCAGCAATTGCCAGCGAGAGGGAAAACTAATTAAAGTTACCCCATATGGCGAAGAGGGTGAGTGTCATGATATTCAACAAGCGATTAACGTGGCTCGAAGCGGTGATCAGATTCGCTTATCAAGTGGCACGTTTCCAGTCAAAAAGCAAAGTTGCACCCTACCTTTTACCTCCGGAGCGGCAACTGCTTTTTGTGGGTTAGAAATAATTGGCCAAAAGAAAAATAATATTAGAATCTATGGTTCTGGGAGGAATCACACGATCCTGGATTTTGAAGGGAGTCAATTTGGCATTGTTTTATTAGATGTTTGGGGGGTAACTATTCATGGAGTTTCGGTCACTAATACGGTTGGTAATTACAGCGGCATTGGTATTTACCGAAGTAAAAACATTATAATTGAAGATAACCGGCTTTCAGGGCTTGATAGCCGCCCTATTTTAGCCAATGCTTCTCAAGGGGTTATTATTGCTAGAAATGATTTTGAAAATAATACGGGAGCCATCTCTGGGGTTCATTTTATTAGTAGCGAAGGAATAGTAAGCAGCAATCTTTTTGTCAATACTAAAACAGGTTCGCTGGGAACGGCTTCTTCTGGTTCAAAAGTTCGGATAATAAATAATACGATTGTTAATAATTTAAGCAATGTTGAAGTTGGTGGCGGCGTTGGCAGTGAGGCCTATTTTAAAAATAATATTGTCGCCAATAGCAGGGGTGACCTAATTGTGGAAGAGGGAAACAAGCTGATGGTTGATTATAATGATTTTTGGCAAACCCAGGGAAGGATTTTTGGCTCGGTCGAAATTGGGGTCAATAATTTATTTGTTGATCCTCTTTTTGGTGATGATTACTGCTTAATGCCTGGTTCTCCGGCGATTGGAGCTGGCGAGGGAGGGGTGGATTTGGGGGCTAAGAGAAGGTGTCCTCAGCTTGTTCCAAAACTGAATTTCAAAATCAAGTTTGAGGGTGTTGCTGATAAAGTAAACGACCAACTGGTAAAAGTAGTGATTAAAAACAAAGATATTGTTAAAGAGTACAGAGATGTTAAAATGGTGGCTGATGAGCAAGGAGTTTTGTCAGGCGAAATTTTCTTAGAGGGAGTTACCTGGGGCAGGGAATATTATTTAAACATTAAAGGCCCAAAGCATTTAAGTGAAAGATTTTGTGTAAATAATCAGGCAAAACATTGCCGGGCAGAGCAAATGATAGTGATTAATCAAGAAAACAGCTTTGATTTTAGTCATTGGCCTTTGCTGCCAGGCGATATTCCTGACAAAAATGGCCTTCAGAATGGGGTGGTTGACGCCAGGGACTTTAGTGTGCTTAAAAGGGCTTTGATTTCTAACGATATTAAATTATTAAGGCGGGCTAATTTAGATTTCAACCAAAATAGCCAAGGCAGGGAGATAGTTAATGGTCGGGATATTTCTCTTTTTTTAAATACTATGTCGATAAAATATGATGATTATTGAGATTTCCTTGACAAGCCTAAAAATTCTTTGTAGGGTTAGTTAATGCTGTCTCTTATTTCTAAACCAATTGTTATTTTTTTGGCGGTTATTTTAGCAGGGGTGGGAGTGGTTTTAAAAACTAAATCCAGGCAGATACCAAAACAACCCGCCCCTTTGCGAATAGCCGTGGGTACAGACGAACTTGAGGTTAGTTTGAGTAGTGATTCTTTGGAGAAAAAAAGGGGTGAAATTTTTGAAGCCCAGATTAAATTGACCAATAGCGCTAAAAAGGATAAAGAAATTCGGGTGGGTGGAGTTGATTTGCAGTTTGACCAAGAAGTTTTGGAGCCGCTTGGAATCAGTTGCGGTGAGAGCTTACCCGTAACTGTTCAAAACAAAGCAGAAGGAGACAAGATTTATTTGGTTTGTTTTTTGTCAATGAGCAGGAAAACGATTAAGATTTCCCCAGGCGGGGAAGTTATTTTAGGGAAAATTAACTTTCAAGTAAATTCCGAGGCTCGGGGAGGAGATACGGTCGTTTCTTTTACCAGGAGTAATTTTCCTGAAGCGGAGACAGACGTAAACCTTTCTAGCGGAGGAAAGGGATTGACCTATTTAATTGAGACGGAGTGAGAAAATGAAATGGGCAAGGAAAGCCTTGTTCTTGGCAGTGTCTGTCGCTTTTTTTGGTTTCTCAAACTCTGGAGTTAGGGCCGCCTCCTGCGACTATACAGTTAATAATGTTGCCGGTTTACTTGGTGCCAAGAACACAATCCGCAGTGCTAACAACAACATGACCAAAGA
>JGI24025J20009_10001140_pt1 | contig 20286 bp, 20 predicted proteins | sample Cruoilmetagenom3_FD_20009 | JGI IMG/M metagenome (IMG submission 20009) | reverse complement strand
GTTAACTTACTTTCGGTTGTGGTCTTCAACCGATTCATACAACCACAAGGATATGAGTACGAAGCCATAGCACGTAGTCTCGTTGAAGGAACTGGCTATTCCGGGGCATTTACCGGTGGGCTGTTCGGAGCGACTTCATTCATGGCGCCACTTTATACCTATCTGATATACTTGTCATTCAAGACGTTCGGAGTCGGGAACTGGTGGCCAATTCAGGTATTCCAAGTTCTGCTCCTGTCGCTTGTTCCGTTGGTTCTACTGCGAATCCGAAGTCAGCTTGTTCCTGACCGTCCAGGTTTATCGTGGGGTGTGTTGCTACTTCCCGCTATCGTCCCATTTACTATGTATAGTGCCTACATTTACCAGTCTGCTATTCTGATACTACTTGCGACAACCGGATTTTACTTGATATTTGCTATTGCCAGACAACCAAGAATGCGCTATTTCATTAAGCTTGGTATCCTGACCGGGATTGCTACACTGACGGACCCAATTTTGCTGATACCTTTGGCCATTGGGTTTGTTTGGCTTCTGTTCCGTTTGCGGTGCAAAGGAATTATTCGTTGGTTGACAGCCGGGGTGATTGCTTTGCTTATAGCGAGTCCCTGGTTGTATCGGAATTACCGTGTATTCGGGGCCTTTCCGGCCATCAAAATCCAGCTCGGTTGGAATCTATGGTGGGGTAATAACCCGTTGGCCACTGGCGGAATCCATAACCCGGATGGCGGAGACTACACGGTTAATTATGACGCGTTGAGTCCAGAGGAAAAGGATTCCCTCCCGCTGTGGAACGAATGGGAACGGGACAAATTCTATGGACGCAAAGCGGTATCCGCAATTAATAACTGGATTAGGGCTGCCCCACTTAGCTACTTGAAGCTCAAACTTAAGTGTCTGCTGTTTTACTGGTTTGGTGATGCATGGAACATAGGACTCAAGAAAACATTGGTTTTGCGGAGAGCAGACCCAAGGCTAGCTGTTTTCTTCTACTCAACACTAATTCCTTCGTTCCTTTTGCTGTTCTTGAGCATTATCGGCATCATAGTTGGCTTAAGCAAGAAGGCCTATCGGGCCGACACGCTATTTTTTGTATCGGTTCTGGTTCCTTGGATGGGTATCTATATACTCACCCACGGCTATACTTTCAATCGCTTCCGTGTTCCGCTAGACCCCATTTTGCTGCTGTTTGGCTTGCTGGGTCTTAGCTGGATAGTTAACCGGCTTCGTTCCTCTGCCAATAATGCGGCCCATCAGAAGGTATCCCAACTCAAATAACCGTCCTTTTTCTCTCAAGAGTGCTCTTTTCTGACCATCACAGTTATCGGTTGACCCGGTGGAAGTATAAGGCTATCCAGTTGAATAGTTCACATTGTTTGGTGAAGCACTCTAGAAAGGATAATTTGTTCTACTTCGGCGATGTTTCTGGTGGCGTCGTATTTTTGCTCAGCAGCTTGTCTTCCGTTTCTTGACAATCGCTGGTAGAGCTCAGAATCGGTGAGCAGTCTGATTATCGCGCGCACCAGCGCTGCCGAATTCCTTTCGGGCACAATTATTCCAGTAACTCCGTCTTCAATGAATTCTGGAATTGACCCGGAATTGGTAGTAACCACAGGCGTTCCGCAGGAGATACTTTGGATATTGACCATGCCGACCTGCTCCATCCATGTGGGCGTGGTCAAAGATGGCGCGGCTACAATCCTCGACGCACGGATATACGGCGGAAGGCCCCGATTATTTATAACACCCAGGAACGAAACCGTACTTTGGAGGGAATTCTCGAGAATGAATTTCTTGATTTCTGGAATCATTGAGCCGTCACCAATGAAGATGAGCCGAGTGGTCGGGATAATCTTTCTTACCTTAAGAAATGCCTCCAGCAAGTAGCGGATGCCTTTTGCTGGGACGATTCTACCTACGAATAGAATCGCGTTGTCCCCGAAATCTGGTTCTGTTCCGTTCCTTGCGTGGCAGAATTTTCTTGTATCGACTCCCCAAGTACCGTATAGCCGTTTCACTATTTTACTTTTGCTGACTCCGAGGTTTAGGAGGTTTTGCTTGGCGCTCTCGTTTAGCGCGAATATCAAACTTGCGCCCTTTGCATAGTGAGTTGCAAAGTTCTTGAGAAATGGTATCAGAAACCAGCCTGCAGGAATGCCTGCCTTCCGTATGTTGAATTTGATTTCAGGCGGCACATTCTCGAACATGGGGAAGTAATACGGTACATCCAGCAGTTTTGCAGCCAGCATCGTTAGGGCGGATAGAATAAATCCCCATGGAAGGTAGTATGGCTCAGAGCCCTGTATCACGGACGGTCTGATTCTCATGGTCTTTATGAAAGCATCAAGCAAGTTTCTGAAGCGGAATGACCGGGTGTTCATTCTGTCAAGTGGGATATCTTTCAGTGCCTTGTGATAGAGGTGCCAGATTTCAAACTTGCGGAAGTTTTCCAGCGGTCCCTCCAGGTCAGCCCTCGTGACCGGGCTTAGAATTAACAGTTTCGGTTTACTTATTCTATTTGCATCCATTTTGCGCTCTTAGACAAAACTGGCTAGGCCGAGAGAAGCCTGAGTGGAAGTGCGGGAGCGACGGTTGTTTCTCAGCGTGGTTTCCTAGCTATTGCTGCCAGTGTATGTCCCCGGCCCAAACGGGACACCCTGAGAATCCAGCTTATGATTGTTAAGGCCAATAACATCAAGCTCTTAGCGAGTTTCACCACAATTCTGCTTTTCGCACGCGGCGACTTGGCTTTTGTGTCTAACAATGCCTCACCATGAGGAGCACTTCCGTTTTCTTCTGTTTTTCTGACCAATTTCTTTGCTCGCCAAATCACATGCAAAAGGAAGTCCTGTGCCACTAGAGGTTTTTCTATGATGCGTATTTCTTCAAAACCGACCTTTTTCAGTAATACACTAAGGGCGTTGGAAGTCCACAGAGTGAAATGATGTGGAGGGGAATCAGTTACGATATCAAAAACCCTGGGGTAACGGTCCAATCGGGGGACGGTAATACACACAAGCCCGCCGAGTTTAAGTAATTTGAAAACAGTGCTGGCCAGAGAAACGGGGGATGAAACATGTTCCAGTACATCAAATAAGGTAATTGTATCAAATTCTTTCCAACCTTCTATGCTCTGAAGCTTTTCCCACGCACCGCTTTTGACATGTTCAAGATTGCGGATACTCCTGGCCAATCGAATTGCTCTATCATCTATGTCTATTCCGAATACATTGAATCCCTTGCTTTGAGCAAGGGCCAGGAATCCTCCGTCGCCACACCCAATATCCAATAGTGATTGATTTGGTTTCGGGGTGCACAATTCAAGACATGTTTGGTAGCGCCAGTCATCTGATGGTATCTCTAGCTGAGTTTCTGTTGAACGACTTTCATATAAGGTACATTGCTGATAGAACGCAGCATCGGGATCATCCATAGGATTGGAAAACTGGAGTTGACAATCTGAACAATACAGAATGTCGTAATTGCCATGTTTCTTTATGTGAGACACTTTGGAAGCATTCTGACACAATGGGCAATGATTCATGTTCTCAGTCTTCCGAGAGGTGCGTTTCGTCTAACAGCAGACAAACGGGCTATGTCGCTTGTCCCCTGCTGCCCGGAGAACCATTCCATCAAAACCAGGGCTTCACGGCTTGAATGTTCGATTTCTCCCACAGCCACAGATTCCCCCTCGGATTTAGCCGACGCAACATCTGCTATGATAATACTGTAAACTATCATCGCACGCCATAATACTAGAAAGGCCGATATTGTCAATAGACTGGCGCGGCGATTGCGTTGGCATGAAGGGAGGGGGCTGATGGGAATCAGGGTCGCACTGGTTTCCTGTGCGCTCGGAGCGCGGGGAACAGCCGGCCCGACAGGGAGAGCATGGCCCCGCCGGGGATAGCTTGACACTGATGGCTTTTTCTCGATACTAGCGTAGTGACAATTGGTGAACTTCAGGTGAGTTTCCAAATTCTCCAGCACTGCGCTCCGAGCGCGGTTATCCTTTCGGAACTCCCGCGAATCATCGGACGAGTTGCGGAATTTGGGTTCGTCACTCTCTTTCTCGCGGGTTTGGCCGGGGCCGGTAGTCTTGAGAATATCCCGACCGATCCGTGGGTTTACGCTGATTTGGACCTGCTCAAGACTTCAGGCCTTATCCGGTCCATGGTATCAACCAGCCGGCCTTGGACAAGGACTGAAGCAGCAGTCTTGGGATGTGTAATTTGGTTGGGTTCATTTTACGCCTCGGAAGGAAATCGGCGCAGCCCGTAAAGGAATTTCTCGAGAATAATAGAACACCCTGCAGCATAAGTGGAGCACTCAGATTGTCAAGTTGTGGTTGGATACACAGTATTCATGGCCTCCAAGAGGGGGCCTTGTGGAGTCCCGGTTCGGGAGCGGACTCCAAAGATGGCCGGTTGTTAGGCGTGCGCTTGAGGAAACTCCGAGTTTGACACTTCAGTGGCTCTGCTTACAATGAAGTGAGAAATAGAAGTGCTGCGAATCTGTGCCATCGTTCTGGTGTTCTGTTTTGTGGCATCCGCATGCCCCTTTGTGAAGTCGTATGAGGTGGAGCCGGTTGTGGCGCAATGTTCTGGCTGGGGTTCTGGCTACGTTTCTCAGGTTGTTACCTGCAACTTTGACAGCCTGGCATACTGCGAGCTGTTCATCGGTGCGAGTCCGGGCAAAGGGAAGTACCAGTTGGAGGTTTGGGACTACCTGAATGGTCAGAGAGTGGCGTTAAGCGAACCTGTGGCTGCAAGCCGAGAATACCATTGGTTGCAGTTCAAACAGTGGCAGTCAACTGGAATTTTTGTCAAAGGCAGGAAGTATGAGTTCCGATTCAAGCGGGGTAGTGATGATAGTATCAACTGTTACTACCATGACGGTAATCCGTATCCCAAGAAGTATGGCTGGATGGAAGTAGATAGTGACAGCGAGCCTGAAAAGGACCTTGCCTGCCGCGTCTACGGACGGATGAATACGGTAGATTCAACATACTGGGGTGTAAATCCCGGTTTCAATGATTGGGATAGTCCAGAATTCCTTCTTAAGTGGGTTGCACTCGCGGAGACGGCGGGCGTTGGTATGGCCCGTTGTCCTATTCCTTGGACTTGGCGGCAACCAGATTCTTCCGCACAACTTTTTGATTTCACTGGACCGGACATAGCACATGAGTACATCCATGATTCGGCCTGTTGCGAGGTACTCGGGAACCTATCCTTATGCCCGAAATGGGTCAGTACCCGCGTTGATTCAGTAGTGGGTAATATCATGTACTGGAGTGAGAACTGTGCACCCCGTAACCTTTTTGAGGATATCGACAGCGATTCTAACTATTGGGCGCGATTTTCTGAGGCGACGGTGAAGCACTTCGGAAACAACGTCCATACATGGGAGATTTGGAACGAACCCAATGATAACTGTACGACTAACGTATTGGGCGTTGACGGGTGGTGGAGGAGGTCCAATTCTGGTTACTACGGTACAGACACGACATTGCGTGGATTATGTTCGCTATACGTGCGACTGTGCTATGTTGCAAACTCAGCTATCAAGATTGTAAGATTCCACGAGAATGACCGGGTCCTTATTGGGTCTTTGGCGAGGGTCAATGATTCCAGCGCCATACAGAGCCTTGTGATGGGCAAGACGTGGTTACGGACCTTCTATGAGATTGCAACAGGACCGTGGAATCTGGGAGTGTTTTGGGATGGGGTATCGGTGCATCCATACCAGAATCGCCCAGGCTTGGATCCAGACGGTTTCGAGGCAGATGCCGAGACGCTGCGTGCGATAATGAGAGCCCACGGCCATGATGGAGAGTTGTGGATTACAGAGATGGGTTGGGATACAAGCAATCTGCTGCAACAAGCGAATGATGTTTGTGAAACGTTCGTTTGTGCCAAGGCTTCGGAAGCCCTACCTGCAGGAGGTTACGACCGCATGTGCTGGTACAACTTCAGGGATTTCGGTTGGCACTGTGGGCTGCTGGATTCGGCGATGAATGTGAAGAGGCCCTCTTTCTACGCATTCAAGCAGGCGGGGTCTTCATTGACCGGACAGCGTTTCACCCGCCGGGTGCTTTTAGGCGACCAAAGAGATGACCTCGTGAGGGTATATGAATTCGAAGACTTGGCAAGTCCAAGACGGATGTGGGTTGGCTGGAAGAACGGTTCCACCAGACCGGATGGTGGCTCGGTTGGTGTGGAAATACCGGTGAGGGCCGATGCTCTGGCTGCGGAAAGCCTGGCTTATGATACCCAAACTCCAGCTTTTGAGGTTAGGCCCGGTCTGGATGGTTGGCTGTCGCTAGGCTTGAATGAGAGACCTATATTTGTTCGGGAAATTGGTTCACCGAAGCGGCCGGATTTGGTGGTGGATAGTGTCAAAGTAGCGCCAGAAGAGCCGAAAGTGGGAAAGGTAATGACGGTGCGGGCCTGGGTCAGAAATATTGGTAACCGGGAGACCCCGGAAGGTTTGCAGACCAGGGTTGATTTCTATCTCAACGGTAAGTTGATTGGTAGTGACCAATCAGTGCGACCTATCAGGCCCGGTGAGACTAAGTGTTTTGAGTCGGGTTGGAACGAAGTTATGCCTGAAATGCGTGGTTCTGGTCTTTTTTCGGCGAAGGTGAATCAGGACCAGCGGTATGTCGAGCTTGAGATGGATAATAATGCCGGGTATGCCCACGGCGAAATCCGTTGAGCGTGGGCCAGCGGCGTTTCGTTATAAGGTACTAATTCAGACAGACAGAAGGTAGCCTATGCCGCTTCCCGTTTTTTTCTTGATAGGTTTCTAGTTTGATTCCATTGCTTTGATGGCCATTTCTGCAGCATTCGTGAGCTGGTAAGCAATGGGCGAAGCGGTCAATGCCGGGTGTGTTCCCATCGGGAAGATAGCGATGCTGTCGGCAGTCATCTTTTCGTGAATGCAGGCGCTGATGGCATTTACCAGTTCGCCACCGGATTTGGCGCCCATGATTTCTCCGCCGAGGATTATCCTGGTGCCCCGTTCGAATATGAGCTTTACTTTCAGGTTGGCCATACCGGGCATTCCGCCGGGGTGGCGGTTTGGCGCTACTGCTTCTCCAACAACAATGTCATAGCCTTTTTGTTTGGTTTCCCTTTCGTTGAGTCCTGCAAGGGCAAAGGCGGTTTCGCCCAGTTTGGTGGAGAAGACGCCGATTACACCCGGATTCCTCCGCCGTATTTCAAACAGGTTGGCTCCGACGGTCCGCGCTTCTCTGGTCGCTGTGGAAGCAAGCTTGAGCTTTGACGGTTTGTTATCAAAAAAGGATACCTTTTCAGCACAGTCGCCACAGGAGAAGATATTTTTATCACTAGTCTGCATATAGCGGTTGACCTGGATGCCTTTTGTAGGGCCGATTTCGAGAACTGCCTTTTGTGCAAGTTTCGTATTTGCGGCAGCGCCGATGCCGAGGATTACCATGTTTACTTTCAGTTCCTTGCCGCTTGCAAGTTTGATTCCTGTAACTGTGTCATTTCCCTGAAAAGATTCGACTTTTTCAGAAGTCATAACATCGATTCCCAGTTCTGTGAGGATGCTGTCAGCAGCGGTACAGAGTTCCTCATCGAAGGCAAGCATCAAGCAGTGGGGCAATATTTCGACGATTGTNACTTTGACATTCCGATTCTTCCGGCACTCGTCCGCGAATTCCGCACCGATGAATCCGCCGCCGACAANTACAAGACTTGAGGATTTATTTAGCTGGTCGAGTACATGCTGAAGATAGGAAACCTCTTTCTTGACAGCGAAGATGTTTTTCTTGTCCACACCTGGAATCGGTGGGACTATCGGCATCGAACCGGTTGCAAGCACGAGTTTTTCATATGTGATTTTCTCACCGCTTGCAGTGTCGAGAACGCGGTCCTTGCGTTCGATATTCGTAACTTCATCGAGCAGGAGCTCGATGCCGTTCTTTTCCAGAACAGCATCAGTGACGAGGTTCTTGTCCGGGCTTCCGACAGTCCCGAAGATATATGGGATGCCACAAGGGATAAGGACCTGTTTCTCTTTCCTGACTAATAGAACGCTCTTGTCAGGATAGTGTCTGCGGGAGGTTATTGCTGCTGTTAATCCTGCAGCGCTTCCGCCGACGATAACGACATCTGCTTTCTTCATTTCAGTTACCTCCTTAGGAGTTGTTAATAAAAAGCCTGTATTGTCCTACAACTCATGTGCGTCCGAAGTCAGGCCATCCGAATACACTCGATTATCGCCAGTATTCTCCTTTTTTTGCTCTTGTCAACGAATTTGTTTGAAGTATGCATCCATCCTGTCAAACGCTTTGTTTATTTCCTGCTCAGTGACACAAAACGACATCCTCAAATGGCGCTGTCCGGTCGGCCCGAAGGCTACGCCGGGTGTTGTTGAAACTCTGGNTTCTTTCAGNAGCCGCTTGCAGAAAGCGGTTGAATCACTACCTTCCTCCGATAATATCNTGGGAAACATCAGATAGGAACCGGCTGGTTTNACATATTCAAATATCGGTTTGAGTCTGTCAAGGCGCTGACACATCAGGTTGCGGGCCGAAAGGTAATGCTCCCTGAATTGCGCTACGCAATCCTGGGGACCTTTCAAAGCAGCAAGTGCCGCATACTGAGAAACTACAGGTGCGCAAATGGCAAAAGGAATATGGGCCTTTGTAATCTGAGGGATGAATTCTTCATCGGTGTGCAAATAACCAATCCGCCAGCCGGTCATCGCATAGGTTTTGGTGAATGTAAAACAACTGATGACATGCTTTCTCATATCGGGAATTGATGCTATGCTGAAATGCTTCTGACCGTCATAAGTGAAATATTCGTAGGCTTCATCGGTGATAACCATCAGGTTATGCGCCAAAGCGATTTCTGCAACCTGGCGGAGCTGTTCTTCGGTGAAGACAGTGCCGGTCGGGTTATTCGGCGAGCAGTACATAATCGCTTTTGTCTTCGGGGTTATCGCTCTCTTGACGGCTTCGATGTCAAGCTTGAATCCAGATTCCTCGATTAACGGAACAAGAACCGGTTTCCCAGAAGCGATAATCACCTGGCGGATATGGGTGGAATAAGTAGGTGTCGGCAGAATTACCTCGTCACCCGGGTCGACAAAAGCCATTACCGACGCAGCCAATCCTTCGATTGCACCAACGGTGACCATTATCTGTGCAGGATTGGCGTCGATATTGTTATCCCGCTTGAGCTTCCTGGTGATTTCCTCTCGCAGCTCAACCAGACCGGCATTATTAGAATATCCTCCGACAAGACCGTGCCTTATTGCTGAAACGGCAGCTTCTTTGATGTGTTCTGGTGTATCAGCGGTCGGTTTTGCCCAGGACAGAAACGCCACATCCTTGACTTGTTTTGATAGCCTCGTCATCTCGTGGATGGCGGACTTCTGGATTTGCATGACCCGATTAGAAATTCTTGGTTTGGTCTGCATTCTGTTTCTTCCTTTCTGTAAGTCCAATAGTCCCTGAAGCGGCAGGTTCCAGAGGACGAACCATTACCATAGTAAGTTTTGCCCCACCGGGAGGTGATTGCTGTTGAATGCGGTCAGGCTTATTTCATCTTTAGAATTTTCATTACCGTGTCGAAGAAGGTGGCTGGGGTTACCCAGTAGAGTTTCGCCTTAACGCCGCTGAGTTTCTTCTTTGCTTGGGCTATCATTTTCTCATGGCAGATGACCAGCACCGGGATACGGTGGATTTTGCAAGCGTTGAGAAAGTCACCGGGCTTCGTCTCCATTTCAGGCGGGGCGATGAGCTTATGCAGGTAGGCGATAACAAGTGAGACATTATCGGTTTTCGACAAGAGGCCGATGTACTTGCCATGATTGTCCCAGCCGTTGCTCAGAGGAATAGTGTTGATTCCCAGCGCGGCACAACGGCTCAGTATGAGCGGGTCGGTGCCTTCAAGATAACCGATGTTTATTTTCATGATTAGGCCTTTCTTTTCAGAAATGATACCGGCGGTTCAGGCAACAGTCAAAGGTTGCCGGAATCACTTAGCAGGTTGACCAATTGGTCTAAAACGGTATAATCGTCGCCTTATTCTTGAGCGGGTTGGAATTTGGAGGTCAGGTCGTAAGGCTATCGTGTTTTATCCAATAGGAGGATATGATGTCAGATGTGATTAAAATCTTCATGGAAGGTGTAAAGGTGAAAAATCCGGGCGAAAAGGAATTTCACCAAGCAGTTGAGGAAGTAGTCGGCTCGCTGATGCCTTATATCGAGAAACATCCTAAGTACCGTAAAGCCAGAATCCTCGAACGGATTTGTGAGCCGGAACGGGCAATTATATTCCGAGTCCCCTGGGTTGATGATAAAGGGGATGCCCAACTCAACCGAGGTTTCCGGGTCCAGATGAATTCAGCTATCGGCCCTTACAAAGGCGGGCTCCGTTTTCACCCGTCAGTGAACTTGGGCATTCTGAAATTCCTTGCCTTCGAACAGGTGCTCAAAAATGCACTAACTACATTGCCGATGGGTGGAGGTAAAGGCGGTTCTGATTTCGACCCCAAGGGCAAGTCGGATATTGAGATGATGCATTTCTGCCAGAGTTTCATGACCGAACTGTTCCGGTACATCGGGCCGAATACTGATGTGCCGGCCGGTGACATCGGGGTCGGCGCACGAGAAATCGGTTTCCTTTTCGGCCAGTACAAACGGCTGCGCCATGAGTTTACCGGCATTCTTACCGGCAAGGGACTGAACTGGGGCGGAAGCCTGGTTCGGCCTGAGGCGACCGGGTACGGCGCGGTTTATTTTGCCGCTGAAATGCTTGCTACCAGGGGCGAGACGATTGAAGGCAAGGTATGTCTTGTTTCTGGGGCTGGCAATGTTGCTCAGCATGTTGTTGAGAAGATAAATCAGTTCGGTGGTAAGGTAGTGACGCTTTCTGACTCCTCGGGCTATGTTTACGACGAAGCCGGAATTGACTCCGAGAAGCTGGTCTATGTTAAGGAGCTGAAGAATGTCCGGCGCGGCCGAATCAAGAAATACGCCGAGAAGTTCAAGGGAGTAGTTTACACACCGGTCGATAAGGAACGGGACCATAACCCTTTATGGGACCACAAAGCCGATTGTGCTTTTCCGTGCGCAACCCAGAACGAAATCAATGGCAAGGATGCGGAGAATCTTTTGAAGAACGGTATCTATATGGTGTGTGAAGGTGCAAACATGCCTTCGGTCCCAGATGCGGTTGAGCAGTTTCTAGACAAGAAAATTCTCTATGCACCGGGCAAGGCGGCTAATGCCGGCGGCGTTTCTGTCTCTGGTCTTGAAATGTCCCAGAATAGCCTAAGGCTATCTTGGTCTCGTGAAGAGGTAGACCAGCGCCTGCAGGGAATCATGAAGGCGATTCACAAGCAGTGCGCGACCTATGGCAAGGATGGCGACTTTGTCAATTATGTGAATGGCGCCAATATTGCCGGATTCGTCAAGGTTGCGGACGCGATGATTGACCAAGGGGTAGTCTAGGCTACATCTGCGAGATACTGTCAAAAAAGCGGTAGGTAAGAGAAGTTGTCCACTTCTGATTCAGTTTACAATACTGTAACCCTGGCACCTATTTACTGGCATGTGGCTCTAACAGACGGGAAGTCTTGGTATTTAGAGACTTAACTAGGAAAAGGGTGCTTTAGAACCGATACCCAGGGGTCGTTCCCCAAAGGGTTTATTTTGTCGATTCTAACATCCTTTTCCAAGACATTTTCCCAGAAGTTGTTAAACCCGTTTGTCGAGGCATCATTCAACCGGTTTGAACTGTCATTTGTTTTGCTATTACTCGGCCCGTTTGTTTCACCGTTTCATTACCCGTCACATCGCCGGCTTTATTAGTTGCTTTACAGCCGGTTTATTCTCCTACTTCACTTGCCGTCTGACAAGTTGCTTTTCTGGTTATCTCTGAACCAGATTGCCAATGCGTTTTTCTGGTCGTTTGTTTTGGAGGTTAATGTCCAGCCATTGCTCGGTTTTAAGTTGGTCGGTTCTGGAGTTGACTTTGGTTGACAAGCCGAGAATTGAGGTCATATTCCTGACTGCGCATCGCCGACCGCAGACAGTTTTCAGGACAAATAAGGAACAGGAGGACAAATAGGTCCTTGGAAGGCTGAAAACAGAACAAGAGCAGCATAAGTCCTTATGCCGGATACAGTTCGCCGTTTACCAGAGAAGGATTATGGATATGACCGCTTGACATTTTCAGTTTAGATGGTATTCTTATCGCCTGATTCTTTCTGAAGAGATCGACCTTACAGGTGGAATTGTCGAGTTTTATACTGTTGCCGGGAGTTGTGTAAAGCCCGGTTTTTTTAGGCCTTTATNTTATCTATTAAGGAGACTTTACGAAGAGAATTCTGAAGAAGGAAGTGCTTGGGCCGGGGATTAAACGGTTTGAGCTGGATGCACGGGATATTGCTCGCAAGGCGTTGCCCGGCCAGTTTGTGGTCCTGCGTATTCGTGAGGAAGGTGAGCGGATTCCTTTGACTATTGCGGATACGCGGCCTGATGACGGTGTGATAGCAATCGTTTTTCAGGAGGTCGGCAAGTCAACAAAGCTGCTCGGAACCCTGGAGAAGGGCGATTCGATTCTTGATGTCATCGGCCCTTTGGGCAATCCTTCGGAAATTGAGAAATTCGGCACGGTTGTATGCGTAGCCGGTGGTGTGGGAACACCGGAAATTCTGCCATTGGCCCGGGCCCTGACCCAGGCGGGTAATAAGGTGATTACGATTCTCGGATTTCGGAACAAAGACCTGATTCTGATGGAACCGGAGATGAAAGCGGTATCCAGTGAGCTGATTGTGACTACAGATGACGGGAGCAATGGAACAAAGGGCTTTGTTACCGATGCGTTGAAACAGGTTATCGAGCGCGGGACCAAAGTGGACCGGGTTATTGCGGTCGGTCCGGTGATAATGATGAAGATGGTCTCGAAGCTGACCGAACCGCACGCGATTCCGACTATTGTGAGTTTGAATCCGATAATGCTGGATGGGACCGGAATGTGTGGTGCCTGCCGGGTCAATGTCGGGGGCGAGACCAAACTGGCGTGCGTGGACGGGCCTGAGTTTGACGGCCACAAAGTGGATTTCGACCTTTTGATGCAGCGGCTGAAAATATACCTGCCACAGGAAAAGGAATCACTTGAGCTTTTCAAGAAGACCTGCGAGCACCAGGGGGAAAATGATGCCTAAGCCGAGTCCGAAGAGAATTCCGATGCGGGCGCAGAAACCTGAGAAGCGGAGGTATAACTTCGACGAGGTGCCGTTTGGGTATTCGCCAGAAGAGGCGATGGCCGAGGCCCAGCGTTGCCTGCAATGTAAGAAGCCCAGTTGCATCAAGGGTTGTCCGGTTGAAGTGGATATCCCCGGATTTATTGGCAAGATAGCTGAAGGTGATTTCTGGGAAGCGGCAAAGATTATGAAGCGCACCAATGTGCTGCCGGCTATTTGTGGCCGGGTTTGTCCCCAGGAGATACAGTGCGAGGGTTCCTGTGTTCTGGGCAGGAAAATGGAGCCGGTCGGGATCGGTAATCTGGAACGGTTTATTGCCGACTGGGAAGCAGAGCAGGCTGAGTGCGTGAAGTGCGAAAAGCGGCCGCCTACCGGTAAAAAGGTCGCAGTAGTAGGTGCGGGCCCGGCCGGGTTGACTGTTGCCGGCGATTGTATCAAGCTCGGCCATCAGGTAACCGTGTTTGAGGCTTTACATAAACCGGGCGGTGTCCTGGCTTACGGGATTCCTGAATTCAGATTGCCCAAGGCAATTGTGCAGCGGGAAGTGGATTTTATCAGGAGTATGGGCGCTAAGCTGGTGACAGATGAGGTCATTGGCAAGAGCAGGAGTATCGAGGAGTTGTTCGGTGAGTTCGATGCGGTTTTCATCGGGACTGGTGCCGGCCGGCCCTGGTTTATGGGAATTCCCGGAGAGAATTCGCTCGGGGTATATTCGGCCAATGAGTATCTGACCCGTTCCAATTTGATGAAAGCTTATCTGTTCCCGAAGTATGATACCCCGATTGTCAAAGGAAAGCATGTTGCGGTAATTGGCGGCGGTAATGTAGCGATGGATTCGGCCCGGACCGCGTTGCGACTCGGGGCCAAGGAGTCAATGATTGTTTACCGTCGTTCCCGTAAGGAACTGCCGGCCCGAGCAGCGGAAATCCATCACGCCGAGGAAGAGGGTATTGTTTTCAATTTCCTGACTCTGCCAAAGCGCTATGTTGCGGATAAAGACGGCTGGGTCAGGGAAATGGAATGTTTGCGAATGCGGTTGGGTGAACCGGATGCGAGCGGTCGCAGAAGGCCGATACCGATTGAAGGCAGTGAGTTCAGGATTCCAGTTGATATGGTTATAGTAGCGATTGGGAACAGTCCGAATCCTTTGATTCCCGGTTCTACACCCGGGCTTGAAACCGGCAAGCATGGTAATATTGTTGCCGACCCGAAGACCGGTCGGACCAGTAAGAAAGGTATATTTGCCGGCGGTGATATTGTAACCGGTACTGCTACGGTGATTCTTGCAATGGGCGCGGGCCGGATTGCGGCCAATTCGATTGATGAGTATCTTAAGACTGGGGAATGGTGAGAAGAGCGATGCAAGTCAAGCTGTATGAGATAGAAGAAAAGATCTTTCAGGAGGTTGAAAGATTATGAGCAGAAGTGATATCGTCCGGAGATTGCGTAAGCGACGGATTGGCGTTTTGATGGGAGGCTGGTCGAGTGAACGGGAAATATCGTTGCTTTCGGGCCAGCGGGTTTTGAAGTCGTTAAATGACCAGGGATACCAATCACTGGGAATCGACATAAACCGGACTTTTGCCGACCAGATAAGAAATGCAAAAATAGATATTGCGTTTATTGTTCTGCACGGAAGGCCGGGTGAAGACGGAACAATTCAGGGGTTCTTGGAATTACAGGGAATTCTCTATACCGGTTCAAGGGTTACCGCTTCGAGCATCGGTATGGACAAGCTCGTCACCAAGATGCTGTTCAAGCAGGCCGGTATCCCCACGCCGGATTATTTGTTGGTGGATGAAGAAGGGGATATCAGTCTTGCACTTACCAAGGCAGAAGAGCGTTTCGGTTATCCGATGATTGTGAAACCCCGTGCCGAAGGTTCAAGTGTAGGGATTGAGTTACTGCCTGGACGGCGCGGTGCTGCGAACTTGTGCCAGCGCGTGCAGCGCGGGTTCGGCGATTTCATCATTGAGGAGTTCATTTCGGGGATGATTGCAACCGTTGGTATTCTTGGAGAGGAAGTGCTTCCGATTCTGGAGGTTATGCCAAGGAGGCAGAAGTTCTACAACTACGAAGCGAAATACACCCGAGGTGAAACAGAATTCATTATACCTGCTCGACTGAATAAGCGAACCGAGAAGCGGATTAAAGGACTGGCCTGGAAGGCACATAATCTAATCGGCTGCCGTGGATTCTCGCGCGTAGACTTGGTAATAAAGAATGGCAGACGGCCATACTTCCTGGAGGTTAACACGCTTCCCGGTCTGACCGATATTTCTGACCTGCCTGCAGAAGCCGCTGCAGCCGGTATTTCTTACGACGAGCTCATTTTCCGGATTCTTGCGGACGCCTTGACATAGTGGTTTTCTTGACAGTGCATTTTTTCCGAATAGTATCCGATAATGGTTAATAAGAATCGAAGAAAGCGCCATCTGCACTTGCGACACCGGATTAGCGGAACGCCAGAGAAGCCCAGGTTATGCGTCAGACGGAGCGACCGGCATATTTTTGCCCAACTGGTTAACGATAGTCAAAACCGTGTGCTCGCCGGGGCTTCTTCGCTAACTCCTGCGATTCGCGAAAAGAAGCTTAAGCGGATGGAGGTTTCTGGAGAGGTAGGCAGGGTAATTGCGAGCAGGGCGAAGGAACTCGGAATCAAGAAGGTAGTCTTTGACCGTGCCGGTTGCCAGTATCACGGCCGGGTAAAGGCCGTAGCTGATGGGGCTCGTGAAGGAGGATTGAAGTTTTGAGAAAAGGTAAAGAGGCCGCTGCCGGTTTCCCGGAACAGGAGCTAATTGAGCGGGTTATCAAAATCAAGCGCGTTTCCAAAGTGGTAAAAGGCGGTAAGCGGATGAAACTCTCGGCTTCGGTAGTGGTTGGCGATGGTCATGGACAGGTTGGGCTCGGCCACGGCAAGTCCTCAGAGGTTGCGGCTGCAGTCCGCAAGGCAACAGCCCGTGCCCGTAAAGATATGGTCAAAGTAGCTATTAAGGGAAGAACTATTCCGCACGAAACCGAAGGGAAATATGCAGCAAGCCGGGTAATTGTCAAGCCCGCTTCCGAAGGGACCGGTTTGATTGCATGCACACATGTCAGGGCGGTGCTGGAGGCGGCGGGTTTGCGTGATGCTTTGAGTAAATCGTTGGGGTCGCGCAATCCCTATAACGCCGCGCGTGCTACCATTATTGCCCTCGGTAAACTGCGCACAATTGACCGTGTGGCAGCAGCATGCAACAAACCAATCGGCCATTTTGTGAGAAAGGAAAATAGGAATGAAGCAACTGAGGGTNACCCTGACTAGAAGTCTGATTGACCAGAAGCCGAATGTGAAGCGAACNGCTCGGGCGTTGGGTCTTCGCCACATCGGAGCGTTTCGGGTGCACAAGGATGACCCGGTAACCCGAGGCATGATTTTCAAAGTCAAGCANTTGGTAAAGGTGGAAGAACTATGAAGCTGGGCAATCTGCGGCCAAAACCAGGTGCCAGGAAACGCGGGAAAAGGGTTGGTTGCGGCCCGGGCTCAGGACACGGTAAGACTTCGTGCCGGGGACACAAAGGGGCAGGTCAACACTCGGCTTCCGAGTTCGACGCCCGGTTTGAAGGTGGACAGATGCCTTTCTATCGCCGGATACCAAAGCGCGGTTTCAACAATCCGTGTCGGACAGAGTATGCAGTAGTAAATGTCGGCAGACTTGCCGGTCTTGATACCGACAGAATAACCTTGGATTTGATGCAGGAACGGCACTTGGTGCGTAAGGGGATGCTGGTGAAGGTGCTCGGTGGCGGTGAAGTAAGTCGGCCGCTGACAGTGGCCGCACATGCGTTTACGAAATCCGCCAGGGGTAAAATTGAGCAAGCCGGTGGAAAGGTCGAGGTCATCCATTGATTAGTAGTTTTCCCAACATATTCAAGATTCCCGACCTGCGCAAGAAGATAATTTTTACCCTGGCTATGGTAGTAGTGTATCGGTTCGGAACCCATATTCCGATTCCTGGAATCAACGCGGCAGCGCTCGGTTATCTTCTTGGACAGATGAAGGGGACGGTCTTCGGGCTTTATGACATTTTTGTTGGTGGTGCCCTGTCCCGGGCTTCTGTTTTTGCCTTGGGGATCATGCCCTATATTTCAGCTTCGATTGTTTTTCAACTCATGGGGTCGGTATTTCCTTATCTTGAGAAGCTCCAACGGGATGAAGAGGGTAGAAAGAAAATCAACCAGTACACCCGCTACGCCACAGTCGGCCTTGCCGTGATTCAGGCGGCTGCTATTTCAGTTTATCTGGAACAACAAGCACCTACCCAGTTCGGTTCGATAGTGATGAGTCCGGGTTTCTTCTTCAGGATGATGACGATATTCACTCTGACCGCCGGCACTATATTCGTGATGTGGCTAGGCGAGCAGATTACTGACCACGGCATCGGTAACGGTATTTCTTTCCTGATTCTTGTCGGTTGCCTTGATAGCACCCCGGCGGATATCGGTCGGACTTTTTCAATGGTGCGGGCGGGTGAGATTTCCTGGCTGGCGCTTGTGGTTATCGCCGCGATCATCTTCGGTATCTATGCTGCGGTTGTTTTGGTGACAATGGCGGTCAGGAAGATACCGGTTCAGTATCCGAAGCGGATTGTGGGCCGCCGGATGTATGGAGGGCAATCTACCCATATCCCTTTGCGGGTGGTAACCGCAGGAGTGATTCCGATCATTTTTGCCCAGAGCTTAATCGTTTTCCCTTCAACTTTTGCCTCATTCATCAAACTGCCTTTCCTTCAGGCCTTGCAGAAAACCCTTGTCCCGGGCGGCTGGCTTTACAGCGTGCTGTTTGCCGGGCTTATCATATTCTTTACTTACTTTTATACCTCGATTGTGTTTAACCCGCGCGACCTGGCGGATAACATGCAACGGTACGGAGGGTTCATACCAGGGATAAGACCTGGCACGAACACCGCACGGTTCATTGACCGAAGCCTTTCCCTGATAACCCTGCCGGGTGCCATGTTCCTCGTCGTGATGGCCCTGCTTCCGTGGTATCTTATGAGTGCCTTCCGGGTGCCGTTCTATTTCGGAGGAACAACACTTCTCATTATCGTTGGCGTGATGCTCGATACCCTCCAGCAGATTGAGGCCCATCTCGTGATGCGTCATTATGAGGGGTTGATAAAAGGCGGAAAGTTCCAAGGCCGGCGGTTCGGATAAATCCAGGAATATTTCCTAGCCGACAATTGTAGATTTGTATGAAAGAGACTTATAGAAAGGCGTCGGATGTAGAGTTGATTCGGCGGGTGAAATCAGGTGATACCAGAGCGTTTGACGAGTTGATGAGAAGATATGCCGGGAGTATCTACCGTTTGGTGTATTCTTTGGCCAGGAACCATATGGATGCCGATGACCTTTCGCAGGAGACTTTCATTAGGGCGTATCGGGCGATCGGGCGCTATGATGAGCAGTATCGGTTTTATACATGGCTGCATAGGATAGCGGTTAATTTATGCATTAACCACCTGAAGCGGAAACGAAGGGTTCGACTGGTGCCTTTGCCCGGGAGTGAAATCGGCGGTGAGTGGCAGGATATCGCCGACCCTAAGAGCGGAGCCGAAGTTTCTGAGTTGCAGCGCGACCTGGACCGGGCTTTATGCAAGCTGCCGGTAGACCAGCGAGCGGTTATTGTGTTACGGGTAAAGGAGGAAATGAGCTATAGTGAAATCAGTGATGTGCTTAAGATACCTGTGGGGACGGTAATGTCGCGACTGAGTCGGGCCCGTTCCCGGCTCAGGCGATTGTTGAAGGAGTATTTGCCGGTATGAAGGAATCGTGTAAAGAGACAAGAAGATTGCTCAGCCAGTATGTTGATGGCGAGTTGGAATTTTCCCTTGCGGCCAGGGTAGAAGCACATCTTGAGGTCTGTCCCGATTGCCGGCGCGAGCTTGCTGCACTTAAGGCACTTGGCCAGATGGTTAAGGAGAAAGATAAGCCTCCGAAGCTTGCTGATGAGTATTGGGATTGGCACCGGTCCCAAGTGTGGAAGCGCATTAAGACAGTGCGCCGCGAAAGACAAGATGGTCCGCACCGACAAGGTTTTTTCTGGTTCCGTCTCGCTGCGGTGACAGGTGGCGTTGCCGTAGTGCTGATTGCGGCCGTGGCAGGCTGGAGGTTGCTCCGAGTAAATCCGCAAAAGGCCAAAGCACCAAAGGTTGTCGATAACCTCGCAGCCGTCCTGGTGTCTGAGCAATGTGATAAACCGCCTGAAGTGCTCAGGATGCCGGTGTTGCCTTGTGTTTCAATTGATGATACCACGACCGTGTTATTGCGGGCTCTGGTCGAGACCGACAGTTCGGTGTCTGAAATCAAAGTGGAGCGTTCCAGTGGGATTGAGCTTCTGGACAGCATTGCTGTAAACAACATCCAGAAAGCAAAGTTCAGACCGGGTATTCAGAAAGGCAGGCTGGTTCGCTGCTGGCTGACCGTGCCGCAGAAATTCCGGTCTGAATGACTATAAACGAACAGGAGGGAATAAAAGCCGGTTTTGCTGGTATGTATTGGTGAGGAGATAGAAATGGTAAGAAGAAAGAATGTCCGAAACCGGGAAACAGATTACAGCCGTAATATCAGGATTGCAGCTATCATGGCGCTGGTACTGGTAACAGCAGGCTTTCTGTTTGTCAGGATGCCGGAAGCAAGACCTTATGAGCCCAGAACCAGTAGCGAGACAATTACCATACCGCTTCCTGATAAGCTGTTAGAGACAAAAGAACCGCCTAAGCCGAGAGTTCGTCCAAAGTTGCCGATTGCTGACCCAAAGGGCAAAGAAACCGACCCTGGTGTGGGCAAGCATGAATTCAACGAGCTCACCCGGAGTCCATCAGACTTGCCTTCGCTTGAGCCGGTGCCTTTCTGGAAGGTGGAAGTGAAGCCAGCCGCGGTTTACCTGGAGACCCAGCGGTATCCAGACATGGCACGGATGGCAGGCATTGAAGGGACGGTTGTGGTAAAGGTGCTGGTGGATACAACCGGCGCGGTAGCCAGGGTTGAAATGCTTCA
>JGI24025J20009_10001139_pt1 | contig 20301 bp, 20 predicted proteins | sample Cruoilmetagenom3_FD_20009 | JGI IMG/M metagenome (IMG submission 20009) | reverse complement strand
GAAAACAATGCATAGTAGTACCCTTTTTCTCCGGAAAACTGCAGCACCCACGGATTGCCTGTAAATGGCAAAGGAATACCAACGCTACCCTTGGTTATGCCTTTAAAATACATAAGTAGCCGTCGGACAACTTCAGCGAGTGCAATCGTAGATAACACAAAATAAGACCCTCTCAATTTAAATGTTGGATACCCTATGATGAAAGCAACAGGCAATGCAAATAAGCCTCCCACCAGCATACCGAGCCAGGGTGTAAGACCATACCAGAGATAGAGCAATGTGGAAGTATATGCACCTACTGCGAAGAAGGCGCTATGCCCTAATGAGAGTTGACCGCCAAAACCTGAAATCAAATTCCAGGCCGCTGCCAGAGCTGTAAAAAAGAAGACTAAGTTCATATAATGTACAAAACCCTCTGAAGGAAATACTACCGGTATTAATAGCATCACTACTACAAAGATAATAGTTTGAACTACTTTATTTTTACTCATATCACTTCACCCATCTGCCATAAAAGCCCTTAGGCCTAAATAAGAGAATAAGCACAAAAATTACAAAGATCGCAATCCAGGACCACTCTGTTGTTAAAAGCAGAGAAACTACCGATTCAACCATTCCTATGATTAACCCTCCAAAATAAGCTCCCTTCACACTGCCCAATCCCCCCATAACTACTGCCACAAATGCTGTTAAGGTAAGAGAAGGGCCAACGGTGGGGAAAATTGCCGTAAATGTTGTCAAAAAAGGAGCAGCTCCAGCGGCTAACCCTACGCCAAGCCCAAAAGATATGGTAAACATCAGGCCAGTGTCAATGCCCATTAAAGTAGCAGAGTCTCTGTTTTGAGCTGTAGCAAGCAAAGCTTTTCCTGTATATGTCTTATTAAGAAAAACCACCAATAGCAATGTTAAAATCACTGAGCCGATAAAGCTTATTAATAAAGGTATTCTGATAATGAGAAATCCGAGTTTAATCATGCTCATCCGATAGGAAGTTTTCAATATATAATATTTCGTACCCCAATTACACATTGCAAAATTCATCAAAAATATTGATAACCCTGCAAGAGCGAGGAGACGAGCAGGGGTAGAGGCACGAGTAACAATAAGTCTTCTCAATATCAAATTATAAATACCTACACCGATAAGAAAGAATAAAGGAATCACTCCCACAATTGAAATAATTGGAGTAGCTCCAAAGAACCTCCATAAAAAGAAGGTCGCGTACATGGCGAGCATAACAAACTCGCCATGCGCGAAATTAGGAATATCCATTATGCTAAACGGTAGCGTTAATCCAATCGCTATTAAGCCGTAGACGCCACCCAACAAGAACCCATTTACTATAGCTTGAAGGATAAACTTTGTTTCCATGGTATCACTTCATTATTAACTTATAAGAGGTGTGTTCCTCTGGAGATACCGTAACGGGTTCCCACTTCCCATCCTCAATTTCTTGCCATTGAACCGAACATGCTGACATATATATGTTATCTCCCTTCTCATTAAATTTAAGGTGTGCTCCGCCAGGTGTCACGAAAAGTGCCCGTGGGCTTATGATAGCCCCATCTCTCATTTTTCCTTCGTCTTCAGCTGGCCCCATAACTATTTCTAAACCGTGTAGGGCGTCTTTCACCTTCTCGGGGTCACGTGAGGCAGCTTGCTCCACACCATACTTCGCTGTCCAGGCCCCAGAATATCCAGATATAGCGTGTTCGGTGATATAGGGTAAATCAAGCTTCTCTGCAAATTTAATGAAATTAGCATTAACTTCTTCGGCTATTGGGTTATCCCACCGATGATTACAAGACATAGCTGAAACAATTCCTTTTATGCGCTCAGGACCTCTGTCTTCAAAGAGTTCCGGCTGTACGAAGAAACCTCCACCACCAACCCATAAAGGCTTATATCCCATAGCATCAGAGGCTCCTAAGATATATAGTACCTCCGCATAACCATTGAGTATAACTACCTCGGCACCTGAGGCCATTAGCTTAGTGATAACTGGAATACCATCAATGAGGTCTTTTGGGTAAGCCATCTCAGTAACGATATTGATTGGAAGGTTATACTTCTTTATCCACTTCTTTGCCTGCTCCGCCAGGTCTGTTGGCCATGCTGTCTCCTCATAAGCTATCCCCAATTTTGTGAATTCAGGCCTGTACTTCTCTTTAACTACTTTGATGAAATCTACCTGCGCTTTTGCCCAATACTCGTTTGATGGAAAAACCCTGAAGAAATATTTTGCCCCCATCTCACTAAGGCCGGTTTTCCCTACAGAAGCTATCAGAGGAATACCATACTTCTCAGCAATAGGTATACAGGGACCTGTCATACCGCTAATATCCATAGTTGCAATTGCCGAAATTGTTACCCCTTTTGATTTAGCCGCACTCAGCGCTGCCTCCAAAGCTGCTGCACCCGCCTTTGGGTCACTTGTTAAGTCTACGGTTCTCCACAATTTAACCGGTGCTCCACCAAGAGATTTTATTCCCCCCATCTTGTTGATATCTTCAATTGCAAGTTGAGTTCCCAGTAACTCTCTTTGTCCTAAATATGCATAGCCTCCTGACATGCAGTGTGCATATAAGAAATACACCGGTTCCGAAGAAGCAGCGAAAGACACAGAATACCCAGCGGCAAAGCCGAGAATCAAACTTACAAATAAGCTCATCACCGCTAATTTAAATATCAAAACTGAGGTCAACTTTTTTATTTTTAGATACATCCTTGCCTCCTTAAGGCACAGTTTATTCTCTCATAAAACCCCTGAAAGAGATCATACTCAGTTAGACAAGCCAACCTATTCCCTCACCTCCCTCCCGGCTATATATTCTAACTTTCAAATCTCCTTCTTTTTCAGTATAATCAAATTAATTTATACCGTCAATTTTTTTATCAACAGGAGTTTTCCCAAAATCTTCAATATTCTGCTTAACTTTTTCTAAGAATTGTTGAGCTAAAGCACCATCTACGATTCGATGATCGTAAGACAAACAGAGATAAATCATAGGTTTAATTACAAGTTCACTATCCACAGCCACCGGTCTTTGAGCAATCTTACCAACACCGAGAATAGCGCTTTGGGGTTGGTTTATAATTGGAGTAAAAAAGAGTGAACCATACATCCCAGCATTACTTATGGTAAAAGTTCCTCCTTTTATCTCCTCTATTGAAAGAGCGTCTTCCTTCGCTAAAGAAGCCAATCTGCGAATTTCTTTAGTGATTTCTGACAGATTTTTCTTATCGGCATCCTTAATTATCGGTACAATTAAACCATCTTCTATATTTACTGCTATCCCTATGTGGTAATATTTTTTAACAATGATTTTATCTTCCGTCAAAGAAGAATTAAGAAAAGGAAAATCTTTCAACGCACTAACCGCAGCTTTAACAAGTAAAGAAGTAAAACTAATCTCCTTATTACTTTCTTCCAAAAGTTTAAGTGCTTTACTCACGTCAGCTTCATTAAAAGTCGTAGCATGAGCGGAAACTTTTTTACTTCGCAACATATGCTCAGCTATCTCTTTTCTCACACCCCTTAAGGGAATAACCTCTTCCTTCCCTGAAAAAGATTCTTTCATCTTTTTCCTTAAAATTGCTTCTTCTTTTGAGAATAAAGTTTCCTTTTTTAGAGAGATCTTTTTAAGCACGTTATCGATATCCTCATCAGGTTCTGCAATAATAGCAATAATCTCTCCTACTTTGACCACTTTACCTTTGGGAGCGATAATTTTTCGTAAAACCCCTGAACAGGGAGAAACTATTTCTACATTTACTTTTTCGGTTTCTACTGTAACTAATGGTTCTCCTTCTTTTACCTGTTCTCCTTCTTTTTTTAACCACTCAGCTATGGTTGCTTCAGCCATTCCGTAACTAGTTTTCTGAATGCTAACTTCGGTTGCCATATCTTTTCCTCCATTTAGTATGAGAGAACGTCATGAACAGTATCAATAATCTTTTTCTCATCTGGTATAAAAAGACTCTCTAAAAATCTGTTTGCCGGGATAGGAACCTCAGGAGCAGCAACTCTTCTTATCGGAGCTTTAAGGCAATCAAAGGCTTCTTCTGCAACAATTGCAGCAACTTCCCCACCAAAATTGCCTGTCTTGCAGGATTCCTCCACTATTATCAATTTTCCAGTTTTTTTCAGAGATTCAAGGATTGTCAATTTATCAAGAGGCAATAAAGTACGAGGGTCAATTACCTCTATACTGATTTCTTCTTCATCTAAATTTTCAGCTACTTTTAATACTTTTTGAACCATAGCCCCCGTAGCTACCACAGTAACATCTTCACCTTTTCTTTTGATATCCGCTTTTCCCAAAGGAACGAGATATTCTCCCTCGGGCACAGGCCCCTTTACAAAATAAAGCATTTTATGTTCAAAGAATATTACCGGATTATCACTTCGAATACTACTTTTTAAAAGTCCCTTAGCGTCAGCAGGAGTAGATGGAATGACAACAACTAACCCGGGAATATGGGTAAACCAGGCTTCCAGACTTTGACTATGATGAGTGCCCAGCCCTACCCCCGCTCCGTGCGATGTTCTAATCACCAGGGGAACAGACTTCGCGCCGTTATAAAGATATCTCGCTTTTGCAGCATTATTAACAATTTGATCCATTGCAATAGTAATCTCATCAGCAAACATTATCTCCCCTACAGGACGCATTCCTATCAAGGCAGCACCTACACAGGCTCCCGCGATCGCTGACTCAGAAAGTGGAGTATCAATAACTCTTTTTTCACCAAATTCCTCTAATAGTCCCTTCGAAACCTTAAAAACTCCCCCATAACTTCCAATATCTTCCCCTATAAGAAAAACCTTATCATCCCTTTCCATTTCTTCCTTCAAAGCTTGCCGTAATGCCTCTACAAAAGTTAAATCAATCATTTCTCGAACCCCTGATAAATATTTTATTCCTATTAATAATTATGCATAAACATTCGTTAGTAAATCCTCGGGTGCCGGATTTGGATTTTGCTCAGCACATATTACTGCGTCCTTAAGCTCTTGTTCTATCCTTTTCTCATTTTCCTTCTTTATTCTGTCATCCAAAAACTTATGCCCTCTGAGATATTCTTCAAATATTCCAATAGGATCCCTATTTCTCCAGTAAGCAAGTTCTTCTTTTGGTCTTCCCATATCCCAATCAACATCAAGTTCTGAATGTCCGGCCCAGCGATAAGTCTTACATTCAACAAGTGTAGGGCCAAGTCCCTTTCTTGCCCTATTTACAGCTTCTTGAACATTTTCATAAACATCTAAAACATTTTGGCCATCTACTTTCACTCCGGGAATTCCATAGCTTAAAGCTTTATTGGCAATATCCTCTATCTTCATTTGTTTAGAGTGAGGAGTTGAAAGTGCGTATTGATTATTTTCACAAACAAAAACTACGGGAAGGTTTAAAACTGCTGCAAAATTTATACCTTCATGAAAATCCCCCCGAGATGAAGCTCCGTCTCCAAAAAAACAGACGGTTACCTGGTTGGCACCTTGAAGCTTTGTTCCCAGGGCTGCTCCTACAGCTACTGGAATATGGCTGCCAATTAAACCGGTACCGAGGATAATACCTACTTCGGGAACTCCCATATGATGAGATGATTCTTTCCCTCCATTTGGAGCCGTTTTTTTACCGTAAATAGCCGCCATCATTGTGTTCAAATCTACGCCTTTTGTGAAAAAAGCTGCTCGAGTACGCAGGGAAGGCGAAATAAGGTCTTCTTTCCGTAAACCAAAAGTAGCACCTACTCCAATTGCCTCCTGCCCCAAACTACGATGAAGTAGCTCGTTAATTTTTCCTCCATGATATAAATTAGCCATTGTTTCTTCAAACTTACGTGTAAGCACCATGTAATAATACATTCTCAGCAATTCATCTTTAGTTAAACTTTTCATTAAATTCTTCCTGTAAAAAATTTGAGAATATCAAAAAGAAAAAGGGGGGATCACCCCCCCTTTTTTTTATTTATTTTACTCTACAAAATGGGTTATTCCCTTTTTCCTCTCTTCCCATGTAGGCATAGGAATCAGTGGCTTCTTTATGCCGAACTCCACGGGATAAACTACCCACATTCTTTGCTCCTGCCACTGCATCAAAGCAGGATGAGATAAAAGATTCTGCCCGGCAGCCGGATGTGCGGGAGGAGCGAACTTCACTCCAAAACCAAAAATGGTACCTCCTTTTGGTATGTCCACCTGGAGGGCAGCTTCTCGAATAGCCTCCGGATCGAGTGAACCAGCCCGGGGAAGAACTTCCTCGAATAGCACCCGAGCACCCACGAAACCGAGGGAAGCATGAGTAGCAGGAAGGTGTCCAAATTTCTTGTTGAATCTCTCCTGAAATTCCTTCAAGGTTGCCTTGGTTTTAGAGCTCAAAACTTTCGGGTTTATGCCAATAGCCGGGTCGATGTTAAAGATATAATTGGCTTCATCGCCAAAGGTCTCTGCCCAATCCGGCATTCCATGACCAGCCCCAGTACCAATAAACGCCTTCACATTGAGATCTAAATCTCTAGCTTGACGCCAGAATAACAAGGAATCATTTAAGTAGCTGGTAGCAATGATTACATCGGGTTTAGCGGCTTTAAACCTCATCACTATCGGTGACAAATCTATTACCTTAGCACTATAACTTTCAGTCCCTACTACTTTCATCCCTATTGTCATGGCATGCTTGGCTGCACTACTACCCACTGTGGTTCCGTAGAGAGAATCCTCAAACATAATAGCCACCCTCATCTCCTTAGGATCCATTCCCAACTTGGGTGCTATCACTTCCTTAGCAAACTCTACCGCCAAAATACCAAATTTACTAGCTCGAGGACAGGTCCTGAAAAGATATTTGTAACCTCTCTCTGTGATGGGATCAGCGATTGCTCCCTGCTCCCAGTAGATGACTTTGTTTCTTTCAGCGACTTCGCTGGCAGCGTAGGAGCGAGAACTGGAATAGGTCCCAAAAATGAGCGTCATTCCTTGAACAGAGATGAGTCGCTCACATTCGGTCATCGCCTTCTTAGGATCAACTGCATCTCCTTTAACCCATTCAATCTTCTTTCCAAAGATACCACCCTTCTCATTTACTATATCTGCCGCAATAGTAGCTCCATTAAAGGATTCCTGGCCAAGCAGCGCGAGGGGCCCACTGAAAGGAAACAAAGCACCTATCTTTGCAGTTTCAGCTGCATACACCATTGGTAAAGAAAACATACAGATAACACTTACTATTATCACCAGCCCTTTAATGCTTTTTTTCATCTTTTATACCTCCATTTTTTATTTTTTCTTCAGTAACTATAATTTTTATTAGATTAAAACACCTCCTTTCGTCTCATTAATATCATCTTTATATCCAGCTAATACCATCTATCTTATACACTTTTTAAGATATCTTGTTAAGTTAATCATAAAATTTAAATTAAAGGCAAATCAGCTTTTTGTCGAAGAATATTCACAGTCTTTTTTATTCCCTTCTCCATTGAGTATTCAGGTTTAAAACCTAATTCCTGTTCAATCCGTCTGGTTTTGTATTTCCAGATTATGCCAAATTTACCTGGTTTCAAAGTAACATCAGCTCCAGGAATAAGCCTTTGAATATATTTAGCTGCTTCTTTTATTGAACGAAGATCGCCTCGAGTATTAAAAATCCTCGTTTTTGTCTTTTTACTTTTAATAGCCAGGAGAATAGCTTTAGAAGCATCTTCCACATATTGCCAATCAATGGTATCATCACCACAAGGAACTTTAGCAGGTTTGCCCAAAGCTGGCTTTTCAATTAATTCAGTAGCAAATGCACTTGCTCCTCTAATTCTACCCAATCCATATACAGCAGTAAATCTTAATCCAACATTATCTACTTTAAATTTATCAAAGTAATAAGAAGCCATATATTCGTTTAAGGATTTACATGCACCATACACACTAACTGGATGATGAGGAGCATCATCAGCCAAATATTCATCAGTATAATATTCTGGAGGACCGAAAACAGCAGCAGAGCTTGCCCACACAACTTTCTTTAATTCCAAAACCCTGGCAGCCTCCAATACATTATTAAATCCCTGACAATTAACTTTTACTGCTAATGAGGGATTTCTATTAGAATCAGGAATAAGCAAGTATGCCAAATGAATGATCTTTTTAACCTCGTATTCTTTAATTATATTCATCAATTGAATGATGTCAACAACATCACCCTTAATCATAACAATCTGATTTAACTCTTGTTTGGTTAAAATTTGTTGAATTGAATTTTCTTCAGGGGTAAGATCATAAACTACGACATTCTCCTCTTTTTTAAGTAAGCCTCTTACCACATATGAGCCAATAAAACCAGCTCCACCAGTAACTAAATAAGACATGGTTCTACCTCCCTCTGAAATTATCCTTAATTCTATTTTATTACGAAAAACGCTTCCTTTCTCTTTATCAATATTATCCTCATATCCCCAGATAAGCTTTCTTAACTTGCTTGTTATTTAAAAGCTCCTCTCCTTTACCCTCCAAAACTACTCTACCGTTCTCAAGAACGTATCCTGTATCAGCTATGGAGAGAGAATGAAAAACATTCTGCTCAACCAGGAGGACGGTGATTCCCTCTTTATTAATCCTTTTTATCACCTCAAAGACCTGTTTCACCAGTTTGGGAGCTAATCCAAGAGAAGGCTCATCAAGCATTAGAAGTTTTGGCCTGGTCATCATCCCTCGAGCTATAGCCAGCATCTGTTGCTCTCCTCCACTTAAGGTTCCTGCCAATTGATTTTCTCTCTCTTCTAAAATTGGGAAAAGATCAAAAACCATCTTCAGAGTCTCTTCCTTTTTTCTTCTGGCCCCCCGAGTATAAGCACCCAGCTCGAGATTCTCCAACACTGTCATATAAGGAAAAAGACGCCTTGCTTCCGGAATTTGAACAAGACCCATCTCGACGATACGATGAGAGGGAAAATTCTCTATCTTCTTCTCCCTGAACTCAATTGTTCCAGAAGAAGGATGAAATACACCAGAGATAGTATTAAGAGTAGTGCTCTTACCGGCACCGTTGGAACCAACAATAGAGACTATTTTCCCCTCTTCCACTTTAAAGGAGACATTGTAGAGAGCTTGAAGATCGCCATAATAAGTATTTACACCATTTAATTTAAGTAACATATTCTTCTCCTAAATAAGCATCAATAACTTTTCTATTTTTGGATATCTCCATTGGTGCACCCTCAGCTATCTTTTCTCCATAGTTAAGAACAATTATTCTATCGGAAAGACTCATAATTGCCTTCATTACATGCTCAATAACAAATAAAGTGATGCCCTGTCGGGATACCTTTCTGATAAGTTCAATTATCTCCTCAGTCTCTTTTGGATTTAAACCAGCCACCACCTCATCTAACAATAAAAGCTCCGGTTCGGTAGCTAACGCCCTGCATAGTTCAAGTTTCTTTCGATCGGCAATGGTTAAATTTACAGCAAGAAAATCTCGATATTTTGACAAATCAACGAGATTTAACATCTCTCTTGCTCTTTGTTCAACCTTTCTTCTCTCTCGTATGCGAGAAAAAGCACCTACCATTACATTTTCGAGAACAGTCATATTATTGAAAGGCTTAACCAATTGAAAAGTTCTTCCCATTCTTCTTATGCAGATTTTATGGGGAGGTTTAAGAGCAGTGATTCTCTCTCCTTTAAATTTTACCTCTCCAGAGTCGGGAGAAAGAAACCCACTGACTAAATTAAAGATAGTTGTCTTGCCAGCTCCATTAGGACCAATTAACCCCAAAATCTCCCCCTGCCTGATTTGAAAATCTACATTCTTAACAGCAGCCAATCCTCCAAAATGCTTGGTTAACCCTTTTACCTCAAATATAACAGGTTTATCTTTAGCCGGATCCGGAACCTTTAGCACCTCAGGAGAAAGAGAGACTTCCTCTACGTCTGAAGAGAGTTTATTGCCAGGAAGTCTGCTTACAATTAACTCGTACTTTTTCCCTAACCATCTCATAATCCCCCAGGGGAAAAATATCACAGCTATAATTAAGACACTGCCGTATATAATGAAATTGAGGCCAGCATAAATAGGACCCAGCCAACCTCTGAGAAGCACATCCATAGGAGTTAAGATGAAAGAGCCGATAATTGGTCCCACAACGGTACCCACACCCCCAATTATAGAAAAGAGGGCAATATCTATGGAAAGGGCCAAAGAGAAGACAGTATCCGGGTCAATAAAAAGGAGGTATTGAGCGTAAAAGGTGCCTCCTAAGGCGGTAAAGAAGACACTAATTATCAAGGCAAGGAGCTTACAGCGGGAAGTATTAACACCCAGACTCTCTGCTGCATCCTGATCCTCACGAAGACCAACAAGATAAAAGCCGAGTCGAGACCTTTTAATCATATGAGAGACCAGAGCCACCGCCAACATTAAAGCAAGAGCAATATAGATATAGGGGAGTTTGCCCCGAAACATAAAATTTCTCACTCTCGGCTGAAAAGGAATCAGTAATCCTACACCTCCCTTAGTTAATCCTCGCCAGTATGAAGCTAAAAGACGCAACACCTCAGCAAAAGCTATAGTAGAGAGAGCAAAAAAATGGCTCTTCAACCTGAAACAGGGAGAACCGATCCCTATACCAACGGCTACTGCCAGCCCTGTCCCAGCCAACATACCGAGCCAGGGAGAGAGACCAAGGTTAAGATACAATAGAGTTGAGGTGTAGGCTCCTATACCAAAAAAAGCAGTGTGTCCCAGGGAGATTTGACCGGCAAATCCTCCAACAAGGTTCCAGGCACTTGATAAAGTTGCGTAAAAGAAGATCATCACCAGAAGGTCTTGATAAAAGGGATTTTTAATTAAAAGGGGAACGGCTAACAGTAAAACTAACAGAATTATCGGTACATAAGTTTTCGGATGGAATAATTTATTTGTAATTTCTCTTCGAGTTAATCTCATTTTTAACCTCTCTTAAGCTTTTTCTTTCCGACCAAACAAGCCGGTTGGTTTAAACAAGAGAATAAGGATAAATATAACAAAATAGATAGCCTCCTTCAGATGGGGTGAAATAAAGAACCCGCTAAAGGACTCTACTATTCCAATAATAAGGCCGCCAATAAGAGCACCGGTCAGACTATTATATCCTCCCAGCACTACTACTACAAAAGCAGTCAAAACAAAGAGCGCTCCCACAGTGGGAAAAGTATAATAGATAGGCATAAGAACCGTTCCTGCTACTCCGGCGCAGGCTATACCGATGCCAAAAGCAAATTGATATGTTCTGTAGATATTAATCCCCATTAGCATAGAAGCCCTTCTCTCCTGAGCAAGCGCTCGTATAGCTTTACCGGTGTAGGTTGTTTTAAGGAATATGAAGAGGGCAATTATCACCCCTAAAGCTACACAAAAAGCTATAAGGCGGGGAAAACTGACCATTAAATTTCCTATATTTACAACTGTTGCCGAATAAGCAGTCTTCACTGTTCGATAATCTGCCTTCCAGAAAAGAAGAGCCGCATTTTGTAAAACAACCGACAATCCAACAGCAGCGAATATCTGACTAAGAAGAGGAGCTTCCAGGATAGGTTGAAAGATAATCCGCTGGATAGCTAAACCGACAAAGAAAAAGAGAGGAATTACAATTAAGAGGCTAAGGTAAGGGTCCAATCCATAGAAATGGAACAACCAGTAAGTTGCATACATACTGAGCATTAGAAATTCACCGTGAGCAAAATTGACTATTTCAAGCACCCCAAAGATCAAGCAGAGTCCAATACTTATCAGAGCATAAATCCCTCCCACCAACAATCCATTAATCATCAATTGAAAAATTATAGTTGACATTTTCTGTATTTTTCTCCTTTCTCATTAAAAATAGACAGATTTTTAGTGAGCGTAAAACAGCTATTCTGCATAAGAAGGAGAAGAAAGAATAAACTTTCTTCTCCTTCCTTTTTATTTTTATTTCACTTTTACTCCACGAAATGAGTTATTCCCTTTTTCCTTTCCTCCCATGTAGGCATAGGAAGTAGAGGCTTTTTTAAAGCATATTTTTCTGGCCATACCACATACAATCTTCCTCCCTGATACTGCTGAATGATGGCGAAAGCAGCTAAATTATGCCCAGCCATTGGATGTCCCGGTGGAGCAAACTTTAATCCAAAACCAAGACATGTCCCACCATCCGGTATGTTCGTCTTTAAAGCAGCCTCTCGAACAGCATCCGGATCAAGAGAACCGGCAACGGGAAGAACTTTCCCAAATAACATCTCTGTGCTCGCAAAACCAGTAACTGCCAAAATAGGAGGTAGAGTTACTTCATGTTTCTTCTCGTATCTTTCCTCAAATTCTTTTAAGCCGGCGCGGGATTCAGGATTTAAAGCATTAGGGTTGCAAAACGTGGGCAAATACGCGTTAAAGATATAATTGACATCATCTCCAAGGCCTTCTGCTACGCCAGACTCTCCCACGCAACCCCCTCCTATAAACACAGGAACATTAAAATTTAGCTCTTTAGCCTGGCGCCAGAACAAGATCATATCCTTAACATAAGGAACCGCAAAAAGAACATCGGGCTTAAGAACTTTAAGTTTCATCAATATGGATGAAAAATCTAAGGCTTTGGCAGCATTATAGGAGATACTTCCCACAACATTCAAGTGAGATTCCACAGCATGCTTTGCAAACTCACTCGCAGTAATAGTTCCATAAAGAGTATCCTCAAACAGTGTCGCTATTTGCAAATCCTTTGGGTCTTTGCCTAATTTTGGAGCTACCACTTCCTTTATAAAGGGAACCGCTGCAATTCCATAATCACTTCCCTTTACATTTGTCCTGAAATAATACTTAAACCCTCGTTGTGTGAGTTTATCCGCAATTGCATTCACTTCCCAATATATCACACGGCTTTTCTCGGCTACTGCGCTGGCAGTATAAGAACAGGAACTGGAGAACGTACCAATAATCAACTTCACCCCTTCTACACTGATAAGTCGCTCAGCCTCAGATCTAGCTGCATTAGCATTAACCGCATCCCCCTTCGCAAATTCTATCTTCTTTCCCCAAAGTCCTCCCTTCTCATTCTGCATCTCCCTTGCTATTTCCACACCATTAAATTGGTCGTTACCATTCAAAGCCATAGGGCCGGTGAAGGGAAACAAAATTCCTATTTTAACAGTCTCAGCTGCATTTACTACAAAAAAAGAAGATAGGACAAAAAAAACTAACAATAAAACTAAAAGACTAATTATACTTTTTTTCACTTTTCCCCTCCTTTAGAACATGGTTTATTTTTTTCCGAGTCCTCAAAAAGAAAAATTAATCTTTCAACACCTCTCTTTTTGGAAAACTTTCTTTTACTTTTTAGTTAATGGCTATATTTACTTTCTCGCCTCCCTCTGGCCTTATTTTTAACTTTTTTCTTGCCAAAAATCTAACTGCAAACCCATTATTAGTAATTTCTTTTTCTTGTCAAGTTAATTTAAGCTTCCTTTTTGAGAATCAACGAAATTTTTGAGAAAATTTACTTGACACATTTTTTAGAGGATGTGGCGATAAGTATTTTATTTAAAATAAGAAAGTTAAATATAAAAAATTTTTGTGTCAAGTAATTGCTATAAATAAGGAAAGCTTTCAACGAAAAAAGTAGGACTTTTTCCTTTACAAGCAAGTCTATATAGTAAAAAAACAATCTATTTTTTTAAAAAATTGAGGTTGACGAAAAAGATATAAGTTATAATATAAAGATATAACCTTCCAATTTTATATTCTGTGTATAACTAATAGAGATATTTTCTAATCTTATTTACAAAGATAAAAATGATATTTTCTCTCATCTTTTTTCCTAAAATTAAAGAATTTTGAGTTATCCACAGCTGTGGATAAATCTGTGATTAACTTTTATCTATTTTACAAAATAAAAAGGCTTTTTGATGAATAGTAAAGAAGATATCTGGCAAAAGCTTTTGTTTAGTATTAAAAAGAAGGTTGACCCGCAAAATTTCAAAATATGGCTGGAATCTCTTCAAATGCACTCTTTTACCAACGGTAAGATAATTATTGAAACACCTAATAGTTTCTTCAAGGAGATGATAGAGAAGAAGTACTTGAATTTAATAAAAGGGGAGATGAGAGAGATAATCGGCAAAGATGTAGAGGTAGATTTTATTATTGTTTCCCAGATTAAAAATAGAGAAAAGGCAGGTTTAATTTACTCTTCCCCCAAAAGAACATTTTTTAATAGATTAAATCCCAGATACACTTTTTTTAATTTTGTAATAGGTAATAATAATAGGTTAGCACATGCTGCAGCTTTAGCGGTAGCACAGTCACCTGCACAGGCATATAACCCTTTATTTATCTATGGGGATGTAGGGTTAGGAAAAACACACCTTCTACAAGCTATTGCTCATTATATTAATGAGAAAAAGAGTTTTTTAAATTTTTCGTATATTTCATCAGAACAGTTTACCAATGAGATGATAAATGCTATTAAAGACGATAAAACAGTAGAATTTAGGAGAAAATATAGATATACGGATATTTTACTTGTGGATGATGTTCACTTCTTAGCGGGAAAAGAGAGGACGCAGGAGGAGTTTTTTCATACATTTAACGCTCTATATGAAGCTCGCAAACAGATAGTTCTCTCCAGTGATAGACCCCCCACAGAAATCTCCACCCTCCAGGAAAGACTTCAATCTCGGTTTGAATGGGGATTAATTGCGGACATACAACCTCCAGATTTAGAAACAAGAATTGCCATACTAAAGAAAAGAGCAGATGCAGAGAAGATGCATCTTCCGGATGAAGTAGCCATATTCATAGCGGAGAGAGTAAAAACTAATATTCGTAAATTAGAAGGCTGTCTGGTAAGTTTAATTGCTCATGTTGCTCTTTTTAAAGAAAAATTAGACATGGATTCTATAAAAGAGGCCTTAAAAGACATTCTCCCTGAAAAAGAACATGAGCTTATTACTATAGGATTAATACAGAAAGTAGTGAGTGAGCATTATAATATAAAGGAAGAAAATATAAAAAGTAAAAACAGAACAAAAACAGTTGCTTTTCCCAGACAGATAGCGATGTACCTTTGTAGAGAGTTAACCGATGCTTCTTTCCCGGAGATTGGGGGAAATTTTGGAGGCAAAGACCATACGACAGTAATGTATGCCTGGAGAAAAATAAACGACTTAAAAGATAAGAATAAGGATTTATCAAGTGAACTTGAAAAATTGAAAAAGATGTTAAAAAACTATTGATATTTTAATATAAAATGTGGATAAAAAAAATTAAATTTACTAATTGTGGAAAAGCCGATAAAAAAATTTTTTATCCACTTTTTTTATTATCACTTTTAAGAGAATTAATCTATAATTCAAAGATTATCCACAATACTAACTCTATTACTACTATGACTCTCTTATTAAAGTAAGTTTAATTAGATAATTAGTATAGTATTAGTATTGTGTAAAAAAGGTAAGAGTTAGATCTTTCTTAAATGAAAAGAAAGGAAGTTTGATATTTAATTTCCATCCGGTAATTTCATCTTACCTTCTATAATCTCTCGTAAGACACGAGTAGGAAGCTTTTCGTTAGAATTATCCAAAATATACTTATCTTTTTCTTTAACTAATTCTTTCGCTCTCTTAATAGCTAAACGAGTAAGCTTATATTTATTATCTATTTGCGCCTTTTTTAGTAGTTCGTCTATTGAAAAATTAATCAATTAAAACTCCTTAATAATTTTTTATTTAACATTCTATTCGTCCGATAGTGCTCTGCTTTAATTATAACTAATAAATTCTTTAAAGTTCTATTTATGTCATTGTTAATTACTATATAGTCATAATAAGGAGCATATTTAACCTCTTTTTTTGCCCGCTCTATACGTTCCTTAACTTCCTCCTCCTCTGTACCTCTTTTGCTTAACCGCTTTTCTAACTCTTTCCATGAGGGGGGAAGAAGAAAAACAAGAACTGCTTGCTGAGGACACTTCTTTTTAATCTCAATACCCCCTTTAACATCTACCTCTAACAACACATCTTTTTCTCCATCTTTTATAACTTCATTGAGAAACTTCTCTGAGGTTCCGTATAGTTGGCCGTGGACCTCTGCCCATTCTATAAATTCCTTTTCTTTTATCATTTTCTGGAACTCTTCCCGAGAGACAAAGTAATAATCTACCCCTTCTATCTCGTTTTTACGAGGGACTCGTGTAGTAAATGATACTGAGTAAGCAAAAGGAAGAGAACTTTGTAGTAGTCTTTTACATAAAGTAGTCTTTCCTGCTCCAGAAGGCGCGGAGATAACTACAATTATTCCCCCTCTATTTTCTATCAACAATTTCTCCTTTAAAATTACTCAATATTTTCTACCTCTTCGTTTATTTTCTCTATCTCCTGTTTAATTTTAATTATGGACTGAGATATACTAAAAGAATTAGTTTTTGCTCCAATGGTATTAACCTCTCTATGCATCTCCTGTAAGATAAATTTTAATTTTTTTCCTATAACTCCTTCCTCCCGCAGGGTATTTTTTAACTGTTTTAAATGAGAGTTAAAACGTACCTCCTCTTCTGTAATATCCCCTCGATTAACAAGACGAGATATCTCCTCAGCTATCTTACTATTTCTTCCCTCACTTAGCAATTCCTTTAAATTCTCTTTAATCTTATTCTGATAGCTAATTTTAGCTAATGGCATCTCTTCTTTTATTTGCGAGGTATATTTTTTAATTTTTTTTATACATTTTAATATACTGCTAAGATGTTTCTTCCCCTCTTTTCCCCTCATTTGAAGAACATTTTCTAAAGATTTAAATAAGGCTTTATCTAATAAATCCTCTGTAATCTTTTTACTTTTTGCCTCTTCTACTATGTTAATTATTTGAGGAAATTTCATAAGATGGGAAAGGTTAATTTCATCTTTTAATCCTAAATTGTCTCGTAATTGACAAAGGGTTTGATAACATTGAGAAGCAATCTCTTGATTTACAGTAATTTTAGGTGGAGAAGAGCCTTTTACAGAGAATTCTACACTGACGGTTACTTTTCCTCGTTTAACCTTTTTTCTAATAAGTTCTCTTATTCTTTTTTCCCATAAAAAGGGGATTCTTTGAGAGGAATTGATGTTTATATCTAAAAAACGGTGATTAACTGTTTTTATTTGCAAATATAGAGATAGCTTTTTACTTTCTTCTTTGCTTTCCCCATAACCAGTCATACTTCTCAATTTAATATCTCCTTGGTTATTATATTAATTCTCTATTTTTCTGTCAATCCATTTTTTTTATTGTATCAATAAAAAATTTTTCTAACGAGCCTTCTTCTTTCTCTTTTATGGTTTTTATTTCCCCTGTGTAGATTAACTTTCCCTTATGAATAATTCCAATACGATCACATATTTCCTCTGCTTCAGATAAAATATGAGAAGAAAAAAATATAGTTTTACCATCTTTTTTAAGAGTTAAGATTATATCCTTCACTCTTTTTCTTCCCAGAGGGTCTAACCCACTCATCGGTTCATCTAAAAAGAGAATTTCAGGGTCGTTTATCAAAGTTGCAGCAATACCTAAACGCTGAGACATTCCCTTAGAGAATTCTTTAATTCTCGTTTTTTTAGCCTCTGTTAGTCCTACTAAATTAAGAATCTCTTTTATTCTCCTCTCCCTTTTCTTCTTTTTTATTTTAAGTAGTCTCCCTAAAAAAACTAAAAATTCATAAGCGGATAGATACTCATAAAAATGGGGGTCTTCAGGAAGGAAGCCTATCTTTTGTTTAATCCAGCTATCAACTCTCTCTTTTTTTAAAATTTTAATTTCTCCCTCATTAGAAAAAACAAGGCCTAAAAATATTTTAAGTAAAGTGCTTTTACCAGCAGCATTCAATCCTAATAGACCAAATACCTCTCCTTTCCTTACTTCAAGGGTTACTTTCTTTAAAGCCGAGACTCTCTCTTTTTTTAAAAAACCCTTATATTCTTTATAAGTTTTGCTTAACTCTTTAGTCTTAATTATAACCATTTTTTTCTTTTTTATACTTCTTCACCTGGTGGGGGTCATTTAAATCTTTAAGAATCTCTTTTACGGTTTTTTTAAAAGCAGGATGGTGAAGATGAGGATTAATTTCCACCAAAGGAACTAATACAAATCTTCGTTTATGTAAGCAGGGGTGGGGAACAATAAGGTTTCTCTCATTAATAATCTCTTTTTCGTAAAATAAAAGGTCAAGATCAATTACCCGAGATTCTTTCACTCCTCTCCTTATACGACCCATCTCTTTTTCTATTTTCAGTAAAAACTTAAGTAAGCTTTGGGGGGGATTTCTCGTTTCTGCCTCAAGAACACAGTTAAGGAACCATTCTCCTTTTATCCCTACAGGTTCAGTGAGATAAAAAGAAGATATCTTCTTAATTTTTACCTCTTTCCCAAGATAATCTAAAGCTTTCTGTATATTTTTTATTTTATTTCCTTTATTAGAGCCTAATCCAATATAAACAAGACCATCGGCTATCTTCATCTCCTTAAATTTGGCAATTTAAAGTTGCCTCTCCATAATTTCGTATTTGCCCAATCCAAATACGGTAGCCTTTCCTAAATGAATATATTCCCCTGCCTTTAAAAAAGGAAGAAATCTTTCCATCTCTCCTTTATAACTTACTTTTCCAACAAATCCTCCCAATTTCATTGTCTGATGTTGCCTGCTGGAGTACCTTTCCCAGTCTATCCAGTGTATCGTGGCCTTTAAAGTCTCTATTTTTTTAGCTTTCTCAATTATTTCCTTGTAATCTATATTTAATTCTCTTCCACAATGAAAGTATAACAAATAGGAGAGGCGGCGAAGAAGAGATCTTGAAATGATGTGAAAAGCAGGATAAGAAGTATAACTTCCCTGGTATTTAATTCTTACCGGGGTAAGGAAATTAATAGTAATGGAACCTGTGGTTAATTGCTGAAAAGAAAATATCTGAGAAATATCTATTTGGGTATCTATCTTCTTTAAAGTTTGAGTTTGGCTATTATAAATAAGTTCCCTCTGAGAAGGATTCTTAAAAGATTCTACCTTGAGTAGTTTATAATGGGCTCTCTCTCTGCCCAATCCTACCTCCCCTAATTTTTCGAAGGTAAAGATAAAATATGAAAGGTAAGAAATAGCTTTTCCTATCAAAATTAGGTTAAAAGAGAGGGTTTCTCCTGGCTCATATCTTTCCTTTTTTTCCAAAGGGGGTTCTATAATAAAAGGATGAGGAATAGTACTAATCTTATTTTTATTTATATAGGTAGATTCAGTAGGTACAGGAGTCTCAAATATATATGAATAAATGCATTCATCTTTAAGAAGGCAATGAGAGCAGTCTTTTTTCTTATTAACACAGATAATTTTGCGAAAGACTGACCCAAATCCCCCTCTAAAAATTGATCCCTTAAAAGAAGGAAGAGTGAGCATTTCTTCGGCTTGAAGAATAAACTTGTATTTGGCTAAAGAGAGATAACTTAAATTCATTTATATTTACCTCTCTCCTTTTATTTGTAAATTTATTCTATTTTTATTATCAACTGCCTATCTCTGGGACCATCAAATTCACAAAAATAGATAGACTGCCATGTCCCAAGAATCAGTTGACTATTATGAATAAGCAGAGTTTCTGAGCACCCGATAAGGGAAGATTTTATATGAGCAGGGGAATTTCCTTCTCTATGGTAATAATTACCCTGGAAAGGGACAATATTATTTAATTGATTTAATATATCTTTTCTTACATCAGGGTCTGCTCCTTCATTAATAGTTATTCCTACTGTGGTATGAGGTACGTATAGATAGCAGACTCCCTCTTTTACTCCCGATTTCCTTACTTCCTTTTCTACTTGAGGAGTGATATTTATAAATTCAGTTTGGGAATTAGTAGTGACGCTTAGTCTTTTTAACATTTTTATCTCCTGATTTTTATATGAACTTATCAGGGCTCATAATAGTTATGCGGGGATAACCACTTATCAAATTAAAGGCATTTATTTTTCTCTCTACTTCTTTTTTAACTATATGGGTCAGGTCCCAGCTTAAAAATATATCTATTCTATTTGTTACTGCTAAAGATATGTGCAGAGCATCATTATAAGAGTTTTGAGGGAATATCTTTTCCTGAATATATCTATTTGCTAATCTTTTTGCCAGAGAGGCTATCTCTAAAACGGGAAATTTAGAAATTAATGAGAGAATTTTCTCTCTCTTTTTCTCTGTTTTTAATGCTTTTATCTCCTCTATGGTTAATCGAGAAACCACTATCCGATAATGGTTAATCTCTTTCTTCCACCACTG
>JGI24025J20009_10001132_pt1 | contig 20351 bp, 21 predicted proteins | sample Cruoilmetagenom3_FD_20009 | JGI IMG/M metagenome (IMG submission 20009) | reverse complement strand
ATAGCATGATCCTCCATCAGGTGGAGGTCAAAGAATGGCTCAATTCACGCTCGTCATGTGCTAAGGTTAATTCATGGTCAGGGCTCGACCCAAAGCGGCCAGTCGTGATAGACAACAGTCGGGCCAAAAGCGGTCGTCGAGTGCCTACGAAACTAGGGTCGATTCAAATCGCTTAAAAATTCGCCGCTTGAACGTACAATTAATAGGCGCCTACGATGACCCACCGTCATATGCTCAGCTACGTTGCTGTCATCTAGCCATTCATAAAAAATTACGTCCAGCCTGAAAAGTTGGACGTAATATATGGGTTGTATAGTGGGACTATTTATCTATTAATCACCAAGCTCTGCTAAACGATCTGCTTGGACTACTTCAATCCAGTAGCCATCGGCATCCTTCACAAAAATAACGTTTTTCATTTTTCCTTGGTCTGAGCGCTTAATAAAGGTGACATTGTTTGTATCGAACCATTCTTCAGCTGCTTCTAGGTTCGGCACATTAAAGCAAATATGACCGAAACCTTGAGGCTCAGCGTTACCATCATGGTAGCTAAAATCTTCCTGCTGCTCAGTCCCCCAGTTATGGGTCAGTTCAAGCAGTCCACGTTGTTTAAAAGTCCATACGGTACGCTCCCCTTTATCCTCTGGCACTGCCTCATCACCTTGTAGGTTGGCCAGAAAATAAAGCGTAAACTGCATTTCTTCAAAATCGAGTCGTCTTAATAACTGCATTCCAAATACCCGCGAATAGAATGCAAGTGCTGTGTCAGGATTTTTTGTGCGCAGCATCGTATGATTAAGGCAAAAACCTGCTGAATTGGCAGTGGGGGACTGTATGCCGGGATGCTTCTCGCCTTCAAAACTCATAAATCACCTCTTTTAAATGGTAAATATACTGCCAATTTTAGTAGCTTTGCCCAGCTCCCAGTAAATGCTAGGCACTACACTCATTTAAACCACGCCGGTTCGCATCAGCTGTCCAATATGCTCAGCCTGACGGATGGCCAATGAGACTATAGTTAAGGTCGGATTCTCAGCTGCTGAGGTCGTAAATTGGCTGCCATCGGAAATAAACAAGTTCGGAATTTCATGAGAGCGTCCATAACCGTCACAAACACCTTCATCGGGCTTTTTACTCATACGGCAGGTGCCAAGGTTGTGAGTAGAGGGATAGGGCGGCACCTCATAAATATCTTTTGCCCCTACTGAGCGGTAGAGATCGGCACCTTGGCGGTAGCCATGGTCACGCATGGCGATATCATTAAGATGGTCGTCATAGTGCACATTTGCTACAGGAAGGCCAAAGCGATCCTTAACGTTATCATTTAGAGTTATTCTATTGGTTGTTTGGGGTAGATCTTCGCCAACTAGCCACATACCGGCCATATGGTCATATTGATCTAGCGCGCCAGTAAAGCGCGGCCCCCACGCACCTGGATCAAGGAAAGCCGCCATAAAGGGCAGGCCCAACGATACGGTTTCCATTTCGTAGCCGCCTACAAACCCCCTTGAAGTGTCGTGACGAGCTTCGTCAGCGATGATACCTGCCATGGTAGTGCCCTTGTACATATGCACTGGCTCGTCGAAGGTGGCATAAACTGACCCTGTCATGTGGCGCATATAGTTGCGTCCTACTTGATCTGAGCCGTTGGCAAGGCCATTTGGGAACATATCGCTGGCCGAGTTAAGCAGTAGACGAGGAGTTTCAATTGAATTCCCTGCGACTGCTACCATGCGTGCTCTCTGGCGTTGCTCGTTACCGTCAGCATCGAAATAAACGACTTCAGTTACTTTGCCTGTGTCGTCATGCTCTATGCGGGTAACGTGACTTTCGGGACGTAATTCAAGATGGCCGGTTGCGATTCCTTGGGGTAATTCTGTATAGAGAGTTGACCATTTAGCCCCCATTTTACAGCCTTGAAAACACAAACCACGTTGCTGACAGGCCGGACGCCCATCACGGTTTTCGCTATTAATCGCCATATGGCCAGTATTACAGGAGTACCCCATATTCTTTGCGCCGGCGTGCATGACCTTAAAGTTATTATTGCCAGAAAGACCTTTATTATCGTTAGTTCGAGTAACCCCCATGCGTCGCTCGGCTCTATCATAATATGGGGCCAGTTCATCGTAGCTTATCGGCCAGTCGAGTAAGTTTGCCCCTGGGATCTCACCATAAGTGCTTAGTGCAGCAAATTCGTGGGGCTGAATACGCAAGCTGGCCCCAGCCCAATGCACTGTGGTACCGCCTACTGATTTTACGATCCAAGCTGGCAGATTTGGAAAATCACGGGCTATACGCCAGCTACCTGAAGTTGTGCGATTATCCAGCCAGGCCAGCTGTGCAAAAGAAGCCCATTCATCGGCTAAAAAATCGCTACGTGTATGCAGTGCACCTGCTTCCAAGACCACTACATCAATACCTTGTTGAGCTAGCTCGTTGGCCAAGGTGCCACCGCCAGCTCCGGAACCGATGACTACAGCGACGGTGTTGTCGTCATAAGAAAAAGTTCGTTGCTCATCTATCATTGTCATCTGAGTGTCTCCGAAAAATTATTATTGTTGTGCAGCTTTGGCAGTTACTAGCCGGCCGTCTCAGTTGGTAAGTAGCCACCCTCTGGTTTCGGAGGGTCGGGAAGCCAGGTCAGATCGTTGAAGCCATTGTGGAGATAGCCGATATCACCTTCGGTTCCACCGTAACCGAAGTGAGCATATGCCAAAGAGTTGTCGTAAAGTGATACTACCGCATCAGATCGGATTGCCTGAAAAAAAGGAGTATTGGACATTAATGATAAATGTTCTAGCTGCTCGGCTTCGTTGAGGGCTAACCAGTCGCCTTCTGAGCGATCATTTAGAACTTTTATTCCATCATGCAATAGAGTATGAAACTCGCCGCTTTTTGATTTTTTATCCAGGCTTTGTACAACATGAGCATAGACAGCATCTTCTAGATCTGGGTGAGGAAAAATATGTTTCACAGCCGCAAGCAGGATTTCACCTTGCCGGGTGCTTAAAGAGTCGAGAGGCATTGCCCAACTAGTCGACGGTGCGAGTAGAGCGATAGGCCCGCTGGTAAAAGCCAGGGTGCCAGCCAGTACGCCGCCACTTCCTTTAAGGAAAACGCGACGCGAGATAGCGGTTGAACTCATCGCTAATTTCTCCTGTGGGCATGGAGGTTAAGTAGCCCCCACACATTAATTATTGTTGTGCTTGGATGCTTGATTTGCGCGAGCATCTATATCTGATACTAGACTCATTCTAAGAACGGTGGGTAACAGTGGATTACTACATCGACTATGGTCTAGTACGAATGGAGAGCGTATGTACTCAACGGCAAGGTATTCTTGATAGCCACGTCAATGTGCCAGCATGGATTCGCTGGTGCTAAGGGAGAATTGATATGTGCCATATTTACGCTTCAACCGATCCAGAGCGCTATGAATGCGTGACCAAATCTGTGCGCTTACAAGGCAAAGTCACCAGCGTGAGGTTAGAGAATGAGTTTTGGGAGGTGCTGGATCAGCTCGCTTATGATCAACATCTCTCCACAGGCCAGTTTATTACCAAGCTCTATAACGAAGTTTTGTTATCCAAAGGAGAAGTTTCAAATCTCACTTCACTGCTAAGAGTGGCTTGTATTGTGCATCTTCAGCAGTGCGCTAAACCTGCCGCTCGATTTGCTTAATTCAAAGCCGCCATAAGTTTTCGCAATGCTTATAATCCTGACCATTGAACCAGGACTATGAGCATGAAGTTCCGTTTTGTACCGGCATTGAGCTTCAGGCGCTGATAGTGGCCTATACGCATGGGAAAAAGCCAGTTTTGCGTCGTTGGCCTTTAACCAATTTGTTAATCAAATGAAAAGGCTGAATTATCTTTGGTTCCATAACAAGGGGCTCCAGCGGGCCACTTTTTCGGTGCGTTGAGCCTTCAAATCGGGCCGCTGAGCCCTGGGATTATGTTTTCGGCCCGAACAGTGCCGGACTAGGGGGCAGCGGAGCTGAAGAAATTTCAGAAAAGCATTTATGGTCCAGTCATACTCGGAGTTATTGAGTAAGCGGAGATCTAAAAATGACTACTTTGACCTGCATTTTGTCAGCACTGAAAGCTGTTGGTGGCACCGTGAAGTTCGGTGCATTGGTCTGGAAGGGGGCCGGGTATTTCCCAACGTTCTTAGGTGAGACAGTGAACCCGCTTGCCCTTCGAGATGAAGATTTCATGTTCCTTCACAACAGGTTTCTTGCTGCGTCGGGGCGCACGTATGAACCAGCTACGGCCACAGAGGTCCTGAATTGCAAATCTCTCTGTAACTCTGGTGTCCTGCGGCACGTTGGTTGTGGTTACAAGTTAACCTGGGCAAACAGGTATCTGGTCAAAAAAACATAACCAGTGCATCAAAAACGCTCCGGCCCTATCGGGCTTCCACCGGATGAATTGCCCCAGGTTTCCGGTGTTTTGGGCATTAGCTGACTTTGTGATGGAAGTTTATGGATAGTACGACGGAAGAATTGACACCAGAAGAATACGGAGAGGCTTTCGCCGGCAAAGAACCTGAGGCGCTGGAGCAAGCTCTCGATATGCGAAAATTCGAGATAGATCTTTATTGGAGAAGGCTACCTATTTCTGAACGTTTATCGGAGCAAGTTTAGCTGGCTTTATCGCTATACAGGCGTCCGGCTTTGCCAATAAACAAGACTTGGCAATTATCTTAGCTAGCTTGGACCTGGTATTTTCTTCCCTTGGTTTTGTGCAAATCGCGGTAGTAAATTCTGGCAAAAAAACTGGGAGAAGCACGTAGGTCAGCTGGAAGACAAGGTAACTGGCCCTCTATACAAAATCATTCTTGCAAGAAATAAACCTGCTTCTATCCGGAAAAATGTTTAGACGTTCTTACTGGTCCAGGTAGGATTTCTGTATCAAAGATCAATCAGCTCATAAGCTTGTATGTCTGTTTGCTTTGGGTTCTGCTCCTCGGTTATTCACTATCTGAGTTTGATATAGATAAACCTATCAACTGGTTATATGTTCTCATCATAGTGCTAAGTATCTCCATGTGCTTATCGTTCCTTTGTCTCGGTAGGTCGTATGGCGGACGCGTGAGAAGCGCCGCTTCGTTTTCGCGCTATATCAGTGTCGACTAAAAGACCGCACTTGGCCGGATTAGGAATCTTATTCCATATTAATAACAGGGCACATGACGACCCAAAACGGAAAAGCTGGTAATTGCAGCCTCGCGTGTACCAATCCTAGCGTGCCATGAACATCAAAGCTGACGATGAGCGACAATTGCCAAATCATGCTGCCCATGACGCCGAGATAAATAACTTCGCTTGGGCCGCCATTAGTATCCGATGGTGCGTCGAGCAACTACCTTGGTATAGAGAGCCTGAGGCTTCTCATTACCGAAAATCATGTACTGCTGTTATTTTATGAATCCACGACTAAGAGCTCCTTTCAAAACCCTTGAAATAGCTCGCCTGCGTGCCTAGCTTAGCTAATATGGCTAAGAAGATTGTACCTGATGAACTCTGGAAAATTGTCGAGCCGCTCTTGCCACCTGAACCACCCAAGCCTGATGGTGGCAGGCCACGTGTTTCCAACCGTGCCGCCTTAACCGGCATCCTGTTTGTTCTTAAGTCAGGTATCCCCTGGGAGATGTTACCTCAAGAAATGGGATGCGGTTCCGGCGTCACTTGCTGGCGACGGCTGCGTGACTGGCATGAAGCCGGTGTCTGGAAAAAGCTTCATCAGACGTTGCTGGAATACCTGCAAGAAGCTGATCAACTGGATTGGGATCGTGCTTGCATGGATAGTAACTCCATCAAGGCAAAAAAGGGGGATCAGCCATTGGCCCAAACCCGACAGACCGTGGGCGACCCGGAACTAAACGGCACCTACTGACGGATCGAAAGGGAACACCGCTGGCGGTCGTTCTCTCCGGGGCCAATATGCATGACAGTGTTCCCCTATCTGTCCTGCTAGACGAGGTACCCCCGTCGCAGGTCGTCTGGGTCGTCCTCGCCAGCGACCTCGTAAGCTTCACGCCGACAAGGCATACGACTTTGCTCGTTGTCGCCGTGCCTGCAGTAGACGCCATATTCAGGCTCGTATAGCCAGACGTGGTGTGGAAGATACTCAGCGACTGGGACGACATCGCTGGGTGGTTGAAAGAACCTTCGCCTGGCTGGAACAGATGCGTCGGCTCGCAACACGATATGAGCGGCGTACTGACATCCACTATGCGTTCACTTTACTGGGCTGCTCCCTGATCTGCTTGAAGCGACTCACGCGACAGTTTTGAAAGGCGCTTTACCTCTTGCCGCGCGGCTCGCTCAAGAAGGAACTGATTGCCTGTTTGCGCCAGGGTGAAGGTAAACGACGCCCTGGCAGCTATGGCGGTGGAAAACCAGCTGTTGTATCACTCAACCATTTAGACCATCAGTTTGAAGTAACAGCGCCAAATGTTGCTTGGGTGACGGACATCACTTACATCCGAACGTACGAAGGCTGGCTTTATTTAGCGGTGGTTATCAGAGTGCGGGGTTTTTCGCGCACTCTGATAAAACAAGGGGCAGCCCATGGCCGCCCTCTACTGACAGCCTGCGAGGTAGGCCGCTTTCCACGGGGTTGCTTACGCTTCGCGTTTGCCATCCACCAAGCGCGACAGCTGCCATGGGTTGCCGTCCTTGAGCGGCTCGGGCAATAGCCCTTCCGGCAACGCCTGGTAGCACACCGGGCGCAGGAAGCGGAAGATCGCAGCACTGCCTACCGAGGTGGTGCGGCTGTCGGAGGTCGCCGGGTACGGCCCGCCGTGAACCATGGCGTGGCACACCTCGACCCCGGTTGGCCAGCCGTTGGCGAGAATCCGCCCGGCCTTGCGCTCGAGTACCGGCATCAGCGCCTTGGCCGCTTGCAGATCGCCGTCGTCCATCTGCAGGGTAATGGTCAGCTGGCCTTCGAGCTGGGCCGCGACACGCTTTACTTCATCCTGGTCGGCACACTCGATGACCAGCGAGGTAGAACCGAACACTTCTTCTTGCAGCTCGGTCTCGTTCAGGAAGTCGTTCGCCGTGGTGACAAACAGCCCCGCCTGGCACTGGTTGGGCGACTCGCCCACCTGGCCACGTGCGGCTTCACGCACCTTGCTGTTGTTGGACAGCTGGCCAACACCCTGCTGGTAAGCATCGTAGATGCCCGGCGTGAGCATGGTCTGGGGCGCGCTGCCCTTCACGCCTTCTGCAGCGGCCTCGACGAAGGCATCGAGCTCGGCGCTCTTGACCGCAATCACCAGCCCAGGATTGGTGCAGAACTGGCCTGCACCCATGTTGAGCGAGCCGACGAAGCCTTCGGCGATCTGCTTGCCGCGTGCCTTGAGCGCCTCGGGCATCAGGAACACCGGGTTGATCGAGCTCATCTCGGCATATACCGGGATCGGCTGCGGACGCGACTGAGCGGTCTTCATCAGCGCGGTACCGCCGCTCCGCGAGCCGGTAAAGCCCACCGCCTGGATACGCGGGTCGGCGACCAGCGCCTGGCCGATCTCGCTACCCGAACCGAACATCAGCGAGAAGGTGCCTTCAGGCAGCCCGCACGCTTTCACTGCACGCTGTACCGCACGGCCGACCAGTTCGGAGGTGCCGGGGTGGGCGGAATGGCCCTTGACGATCACCGGGCACCCGGCGGCCAAGGCCGAGGCGGTATCGCCGCCGGCCACCGAGAAGGCCAGCGGGAAGTTGCTGGCACCGAACACCACGACCGGGCCCAGGCCGATATGGCGCTGGCGAAGGTCGGCGCGCGGCATCGGCTGGCGGTCCGGCATGGCCGGGTCGATGCGCACGTCGAGCCATTCGCCGGCACGCACCACGGAAGCGAACAGGCGCAGCTGGCCGCAGGTACGGCCGCGCTCACCTTCCAGGCGGGCCTTGGGCAGGCCGGACTCGGCCATGGCGCGCTCGATCAGTTCATCGCCGATGTCCTCGATCTCGCTGGCGATGGTCTCGAGGAATACCGCGCGCTCCTCGAGAGAAGTCTCGCAATAGGTGGCGAAGGCCGTCTCGGCGAGCTCACAGGCACGCTCGACCTCAGCCTTGGTACCACCCAAGTAGGTCGGCTCGAGGATCTCGTTGGTGGCCGGGTTGATGGCGTTGATGGGCTTGGAACTGCCGCTGACGGCGTCCTGGCCAATGAGTAACTTGCCTTCCAGGGTCATGTCGAACTCCTTGCTGTTTGCTGTCAAAGCGATTTCACGTCGATAGGCGCGCTGTCCGCTTCAAAGCGTAGTGGATTGCGCAACGGACGGCCGAAATCGGCGAGGCTGATCTCGAAACGGTCACCCTCGCGGGTGCGAATGTCATCGGCGAAGCTCAGCGTGGCGGTGCCGAAGAAATGCACATGCACGTCGCCGGGCCGACGGAAACCGACGTATTTGAAGTGATGGTGCTCGAGGTTGGCCAGACTGTGCGCCATGTTGGCCTCACCGGTGAGGAAGGGTTTCTCCCATACCGTCTCGTTGTCACGCACGATACGGCTGACCCCCTCCAGATGCGCAGGCAGTTCACCTACCATTAGTTCGGGGCCGAAGCTGCAGGCCCGCAGTTTCGAGTGGGCCAGCCACAGATAGTTGAAGCGCTCGGTGACGTGGTCGGAAAACTCATTGCCGATAGCGTAACCCACCCGCCACGGGTGGCCGTCATCGCCAATCACATAGAGCCCGGCCAGCTCTGGCTCCTCGCCAGCGTCCTCGGCGAAGTGCGGCACGGGGATCTCGGCCTCGGGGGCCACCACGCAGGCGCCGTCGCCCTTGTAAAACCATTCCGGCTGGGCACCGGGGGTGCCAGCCTGGGGCTTGCCGCCCTCGACTCCCAACTTGAACATGCGCATGGAGTCGGTCAGTTCGGATTCGCTGACTTGCGTCTTGGCATGCATGGCCGAGCGCGTGTCCGCGCTGCCCAGGTGGGTGAGTCCGGTGCCGGTGACCAGGCAGTGAGCCGGGTCCGGATGGGTCAGCGGGGGCAACAGGCCTTTTTCGTCGATCAACTGGGCATAGTCGAGCCGGGTCTCGGTCGCTGCGGCTTCGACGATGTCGGCCAAGGAGCACCCCGCGGCGATGGCGCGGCGGGCCAGGCTGTAGGTATCTGCATCGAGCAGCCGAACTTGGCTGTCACTTTCGACCTGGGCGGCATGCACCTGGCCTTGATATACACATTGAATCAATCGCATGCGACCTCCGTTGGTTAGGTTCTCAATGACGCGTCGATGCCGAATCAGCCAAGCAAGGCCAAAAGGCCTACGGAAGACTCATCGGTTATGACTAAAGTCTAGATGAAAATAGATTCTAGTATACTAGTATATCTCATTGTGAAATAAGCTCAACCGATCGATCCGGTGAACGTTGCAGCGCTGAGTGCCAGTTGAAACTTGTCAGGCATAGGCATCGGATAATATCAATTTAAAATTAAGGGTCTTAGCATGAGTGAGTGTAATTTGGTGCAGGCAAAGAAAGGATTCGTCCTGCTAGTCACGGCTTCCGCAATGATGATTGCTTTGGATTCTCAGGCTCAAAGCACAGCCACAATTAAGGTTGCAAATTACTTTGCCGAAGATCATCCACAAAACGTCGCATTGCGGGAACATTTCAAGACATCAGTGGAAGAGAGTTCCGACATGTCTGTGCAGATATTTCCCAATAGCGAACTGGGAGATGAGCGCCAGTACACTAATGGCGTGCGAAACGGCTCTATTGAGATGGTCGTTGCTGGCATGGGTCTCCAAACGGCAGAACCCAAGATTGGCTTTACCGAATGGCCGTTTCTTTTCGAAACATACGATCAGGCCAACACTTTGCTAAATGGTGTAGTCGGTGACGAAATCGAGCCGCTGTTCCGCAAGCTAGGTACGGAACCGCTAGGTTGGACAGCGAACGGCTTCCGAGTGGTCTCGAGCAATCGTCCGATCACTAGCATGGAGGACTTCGAAGGGCTTCGTATGAGGATGCCTAACCTTGCAATGTATGTAGATGTTGGCCAGGCACTGGGCGCCAACGTGCAAACGCTGGGTTTCTCGGAAATCTTTACGGCGCTGGAGCAGGGGGTCGTTGATGGTCAGGACAATCCTTATGCCACGCTTTACAATTCCGGTTGGTATGAAGTTCAAAGCAACGTTCTTGAAAGCCGGCACATGTTCAGCCCCAATATTTACCTCATGAATAAGAAGTTCTTCGATAACTTGAGCGAAGAGGACCAGGATGTCATCAAGCTAGCTGCCGAAGAAGCGATGGAAATGGAATGGCAGCTCATGCAGGAGTCTGAAGAAGACATCAAGGCCAAGCTTAAAGAGGAAGGCCTGACTATTCATATGCCGAGCGATGATTTCCGCCAGAACATGGTCGATGCCATGGATCCTCTCTACGAAGATTTTTATGAAGAGTATGACTGGGCTAAAGACCTGGTAAACAAGGTAAGAACCTACTCGGAGCAGTAACGGTGTGCGGAGCCATGCCTGAAGCATGGCTTCGTAATAGTAGTCCCCCCATCCCCGAGAAGCCGTTATGAATTTTAAGTTATTGAATGCTTTAGAGCATCTACTCAAGGGAACGATTTTCGTATCGCTAGCCCTGATGGTAATTTTCGTTTTTCTGAACGTAGTTCTGCGCTACATGTTCAATAGCGGGCTGGCCTGGTCGGGCGAGGTTGCTCGATATTTATTTGTGTGGATCATCTTTTTGGGCTCGGTGATCGCCGTTAAGGAACAGAGCCACCTTGGCGTAGACATCCTCGTCAGCAAGCTTAACCTGTCTGTGCAAAAGATTTTATATACAGTTTCGACAGTATTAATTGTGGGTGTGCTAGCTCTTGCGCTTGATGGCTTGCTCGGGCTCATCGAATTGAACGCAGGGATAGGTAGCCCGACATCTGATATTCCAGTGAATACCTATTACTACGCTGGCGCAGTTTCTGTCGTACTCATGTCGATCATCTTTGTGATCCATACGGTACGTTTTGTTTTATTCAACAAGAGTGCGCCGCCATGGGCAAATTTGCCCAGCGACCATAAAGAGACGGAAAAAGCTATGGAGGAAGAGTCATGATCTGGCAGTTTTTGCTGGTACTGTTCTCGTTGCTGCTGATCGGGATGCCTGTTGCCTTCGCTATGATGATTGCTGCATCGGTCATGTTGTTTCTCGTAGGTATTTTCAACACGAGCACATTGGCAGAGTATCTTATTACCGGTGCCAACAGCTTTTCCCTTATGGCGATACCGTTCTTTATCCTTACCGGGGAAATCATGAACGCGGGAGGTGTCTCGAAGCGAATTGTCGATTTTGCCTCCTCCTTAGTGGGGCATTTCCGCGGTGGCCTAGGTTATGTAGCAATCATTGCCGGTGTTGTGTTTGCTGGTCTGTCCGGCTCGGCCGTTGCCGATACCGCTGCACTGGGCGCTATTCTGATCCCTATGATGGTTGCTCAAGGTTACAATAAAAATAGTACTACGGGCTTAGTGGCGTCGGTAGGCATCATTGGTACAGTCATTCCCCCCAGTATCCCCATGATTCTGTACGGCGTAGTGGGTGGTGTATCTATTACTCAACTATTCATGGCGGGCATCGTCCCTGGGCTCATTATGGCCATGGGCATGATGCTGGTTTGGTATCTGTTATCAAGAAAGACAACAGCCGGCCGTGTTGAGAAGGCAACCGGACGCGAGCGCCTGCACTATTTCTTGCGTGCTTTCTGGGCGCTATTGCTACCGGGCATTATTATCATAGGGTTGCGCGGCGGCGTATTCACGCCGACCGAGGCTGGCGTGATCGCCGCCGTATATGCGCTGCTTATCAGCTTCGTCTACCGAGAGATCAAGGTCAGTCAACTCTATGATGTACTGGTCGGGACGGCGAAAACAACTGCAATTGTGATGTTGATCGCCTCTGCTGCAATTGTTACTGCGTATGCAATTACGGTGGCCCGTGTACCTGCGGAACTGGCAACAGTACTTGGAGGTATGACCGAAAACCCGACCGTCATGTTGCTGATTATCATGGCCTTCCTGCTACTTGTCGGTTGCGTAATGGATATGACTCCCGCAGTTCTAATTTTTGCGCCGGTGCTGATTCCTGTAGTTGAAAGTTTGGGCATCGATCCGGTCTATTTCGGTGTCCTCATGGTTATCAACCTGTCTATCGGATTAATTACTCCGCCAGTAGGAACTGTGCTCTATGTGGGCTGCAGTATAAGTAAAATAAGTTTGTTAGATATAACGAAAGGTATATGGCCGATGTTGGCAATGTATTTTGCGGTATTGATCAGTTTCATACTTTTCCCGCAGATAGTTACTGTTCCCATGGAATGGTTGTCTAAGTAGGTAAGCACTAATCAACTGATCAGAATTAACCAATATATAGCAGGTATAAAATGGATAGGTGTGCTTACTCAGGATTGAATTACCGCAAGGCTGTCAATGTCGAGGAGCTACGTGCGATTGCCAAGCGTCGTCTACCTAATTTTGTCTATGAGTATATTCATGGCGGCTCAGACGATGAAGTGACTCTTGAGCGTAATCGTGCGATCTTCGACAAGTATTACTTTACTCCCAGAACGCTAACGAAGGTTAGCAAGCAGCGCAGCCTGGAGACGTCAATTTTTGGTAAAAAAATTTCTATGCCAGTGCTGATCGGGCCTACCGGCTTCAATGGCATGGTGACTAAGGATGGTGATACGAAGTTAGCTAGGGCAGCGACACACTACGGTATTCCTTTTACCCTCAGCAATGCCTCGACCACCTCCTTGGAAGACATCTCTAAGATAGATGGCCTATGGCATTGGATGCAGATTTATTTCTATCGCAATCGTGATTACGTTAAGAAGTTAGTCGAGCGCTGCAAGGAGGCCAATTACGATACGATCGTTGTTACTACCGACAGTGCTATATTTGGTAACCGTGAGTGGGACAGAAGAAACTATTCACGACCTTTAGTGCTAACTATGAGAAATAAGTTGCACGTGTTAACCAAGCCGCGCTGGCTCAATGATGTACTAATTCCCGATGGCATACCTCAATTCAAGAATCTTGGCGACCTGCTGCCTCCTGGCGAGACGTCGGTAAAGGGCGCAGCCGCTGTGTTAGGCCAACAGCTCGATCCTTCGCTTAACTGGGATGACATCCGTTGGCTCCGGGACGAGTGGAAGGGCCGGCTTGTCATAAAAGGTATTCTGTCTGTCGAAGAAGCAGCCACCGCAGTAGAAGTCGGTGTCGACGGGATCGTACTCTCGAACCATGGCGGGCGTCAGTTGGATTACTCCGTTTCCCCGATGGAGCTAATTGCCGATATCAGAGCAGAAGTCGGGAATCAGCTCGCCATACTCGTCGACAGTGGCTTCCGACGTGGCAGCGATGTCCTGAAGGCCCGGCTATTGGGAGCCGACGCTGTGTTACTCGGCAGAACCACACTCTATGGCTTAGGGGCAGGTGGCCAGGAGGGCGCTGAGCATGCATTGAACATCATCCGTGAGGAGATGGATCGAATACTCGGCCTCCTAGGCTGTAACGACCTCTCGGAACTCGATTCTGCATCTCTAATGGTGTCATCGTCTCGTTGATGTTTGCCCACTTTCCATCAGAATGGAACTAGTTATGGATACTCAAAACATTCCGAATGTTCTTGTTTTTGGCCCCAAGTCCCCCGATATTCTTGAGGCAATAAGCGAATTCGCGAATCCTATCGCCTACTGGCTGCATGGCTCTCTTGAGGCGTGTCTTGAAGCTTGTGAAGGCAATTTCCGTGCCGTGGTGAATACAGGAGAACAGCAAGTAAGCGCCGAACTTATGTCGCGGCTGCCTGCGCTGGAAGTCATAAGCTGCTTTGGGGTGGGGTATGACGGTGTCGATGTCGGAGAGGCCTCCCGGCGTGATATTGCCGTAACTAACACGCCGGATGTACTGACTGAAGATGTCGCCGATCTAGCAGTGGGGCTAACGCTTGCGGTAAGGCGTAATATCGTTGCTGCGCACAGATACGTTTGTGACGGCTCCTGGGAAAGGCAAGGCCCTATGGCGCTCTCAGCTCAGGTCAATGGCAAGCGTGTTGGCCTGGTCGGCCTGGGGCGCATTGGCAAGGCTATCGCTCGCAGGCTTCAGGCATTTCAGTGTATTTTGCAATATTATGCAAGCACTGAAAAACCTGAGTTGCCATATCGCTTTTATAGTGACTTGGTTCGACTTGCTGAGGAGAGTGACATTCTAATCGTGACGTTGCCGGGCGGTGCTAACACTGACAAGATCATAAACCGTGAGGTCATGCTTGCTCTAGGCAACACTGGCTGTCTGATCAATGTCTCACGAGGCAGTGTGATTGATGAAGATAGTCTTATCGAGCTTCTCGAGACCCGAGCCTTGGGGGCGGCAGGTCTTGATGTCTTTCGCAACGAACCACATGTGCCTGAACCGCTAAAACACATGCAAAACGTCGTTCTGCAGCCACACGCCGGAAGTGGAACTTGGGAGACCCGTTTTTCCATGCGTGATTTGGTGGTTGAAAATTTGCGCTGCCATTTCAATGGGTTGCCATTAATAACGCCGGTTAACTAACTAGTGAGATATTGATGATAGCCTTCGTTTCGTACTTGAGTGGCTTGCTATAGTCACTTAAGCGAAGCTGATATAGGTGAATTTATGGCCCTGCTGGAATATTGAGTATGAATATAATGAAGAGCAATCAAGCAGTCTCTACGAGCAGCTTCGCATACGCCACTATACGTGACAGGATAATTAACCTGTCCCTGAAGCCGGGAGAAAAGATTTCGGAAAAAGAGCTTGCTGATGAATTCAGTCTTAGCCGGACGCCGATACGGGAAGCGATGATCCGGCTCCAGTATGATGGCTTCGTGGATATCCTTGCACAGCGGGGTACTTACGTCACGCCAATTAAGAAGGATACTGTGATGGCGGCGCATTATGCGCGTTCCACACTTGAGTGTGCCCTAGTCCAGGATGCAGCTAGGCAATGTACTGAACAGCAGATCATTGATCTGAAGCTAAATCTTGATGAGCAGGAAGCTGCCTGTCGTAGAAAGACCTACCTTGATATCGAGCGCCTTGACGAAGAATTACACGCAAAAATAGCGGAAGCAGCCGGTTATAGTGAAGTATGGGACGTTATTTATCCTGTACGTCTACATATCAACCGGGTGCGGATGCTATTTCTTGAAGAGCAGCGTATTCCATCCATTATCAGTGAGCATGCTGCCTTGATAAGTGCTATTGAGGCTCGCGAACCGGCACAGGCGCTAGATGCCATGCAAATTCATCTCTCTTATATTCAGACGAACCTAGCCAAACTGGCTGATGCTTACTCGGAATATATTAATAGCTAGTAGTAATTGAAAGTTAACACCTAACAGGTCACCGCACACGGGACTACAGTGTTTCCCTCCTGTCAGGTTGCGCGGGGTCGGTGGCCGACAGATTGGAACTACGCACCGGGATAAGCCCCAGGAGATAGAACTAATCGGCCGCATTTTTTTCTACTGCGCTGAGCCCGCCTTTTTCATCGTGGGGCCGAACGATCGTTTTGAAGCCAGTGGCTGTCGGCACGAACCTGCCTCAACAACTTTTGTCTTAACAATTCGACTTGGTTAGGAGAAGCGCTATGCTCCATGATCGCAATAATAGGCTAGAAGTGTCCGGAGAACATAGGGCAGTCCAAGGATGGTATTCGTGAAGCAGGAGGGAACTCCTCGAGTTTCCTATGCACCCCTTTCGCGAGAAAGTGCGGCGTTCGACAGCGGCGCTGGAACGCAACTTGGCTTACCTGGGATTCGGCCGAATTCCTGCACGATTACCCCCTGGACGGCGTGGTGCTGGATACCGGCTGCGAAAAGACCACCCTGTTCTGCCTGATGGCGGCGCCAACCGTCAATATTCCCGCCATCATGCTTTCGGGCGGCCCCATGTTCAATGGATGGCGCGGTAATGAAAGTATCGGATCGGGAAGCATTATCTGGGCATTGTGCAAACGTTTGGCAGCTGGCGACATCGGCTACGATGAGTTTCTTTTTCGGGCCACCAAATCCGCGTCTTCCATTGGTCGAGGGAAATGCGATATATCAGTCCACGCTGAATGGCCGCTCTTGGCCGATAGCGGCCAAGCCAACTTTGGTGATGCAGAGTTGCATATCCGAGAATCATGGCACTGAATGCATCTGTTGCCAGGGAGAGAATTGCTTAGCCTGTGCTGTTTAGGTGTGTTGTTATTATCTGTATCAACCTGATGGTCGAGAGGAAATTGAACTGACGCCTGATAGCGCCATCGAAGGAAATATCAGATAAAGGTCGGCTTTTGCTGACAAGCTATTACTACCCGTTCTTGCAGGATGGGGTCTTCGCGGAGAACTTTATGGATTATGAACATGCAGTTGTGAAATTCGAAGACGGGATTGGCACCCTGTTCTGCAACGGCTGCGGCATTATCATCGCTGAGGGTACCCAGCATGAGGATAGAGAGCACTACTGTACCATGTGCATGAGCGGCAATTGCAAAGCAAAATTCAAGGACGGAAACTGACATTCCCAGCCCGCTACGCTCCGCGTTTTAGGAAAGGGGGCATGGAATAGATGTTGTGAACATCATTAATCTGAAAACTCTTTAACATCCGCTCTTGGCTGTTTGCTGAAGTAACGAAAAAATAAAGCCAGTTTGACGGATGGAGCTGCCATGATGGCAGCTCCATTTTATATCAGCATCCACTTACAAATACCCCATCTCCGCAAACGACTTACACCCATCACTACCCACCACCACGTGGTCAATCACCCGTATATCCATCAAGCCAAGCGCTTCTTTCAGTCGCTCGGTAATACGCCGATCCGCATCACTAGGCTCAGGATCGCCACTAGGGTGGTTATGAACGAGGATCACAGCGGCGGCGTTGTAAGCGAGCGCTGCCTTTAGTACCTCTCGTGGGTACACGCTGGCTGAATCAATGGTGCCGCGAAACAGCTCTTCAAAGCGGATGACACGGTGTTGGCTGTCGAGGAACAGCACGCTGAAGACTTCGTACTCATAGTCCTGCAGCAACAGCTGCAGGTGCTCAAACGCCTGCGAGGGCTGGGATATCTTGCGGCCTTTGGCGAGCTTGCGGCGTGCGAAGCGCTTGGCCATGGCGATGATGTCAGTTTCCGTGACCGGTGACGTGACTAAGTAGGTGCCCGCGACTTCACCGGTTTTGAGTTTGTTATGGGGCATGATGAGCTCCAAAAAAATAAAGATGCCGGGGTGGTGGCCCCGGCATCTATGTCGTTAATAGTGGATGTGTATTGTGGTTCAGCGGGTGAGTCACGCGGCCATCACTTGACTGATGCGCCGCTCCATCTCTTCATGAAAGGCCTCAACCCGCTCGGCAATCGTGCGAATCAGGGATTCGTCTCGGTAAGCGCGCTTCACAAATAGCGGCATTCCGGGCCAGTAGCTCACAAAGTCGATCCATTCCCGTTCACTGACCCAGAGCCCACCTTGGCATTGGGGCACGTGCTCGTCGGGTATTTCCCCGCTGAGCAGCACCTCAATCTGAAACTTGGGCAGCTTGGTCTTGATCTCCAACAGGCCGTTTCTGCCAATCAGGCTATCCGGTGAGTAGCCCACGTTGTGGTTGAGGATCAGGCCCACTTCTCTAGGCTTCGGTGCGCCGGTCATATCGCGATACAGCGAGCGGGCGACGCTCTCTAGCTCCTGCCCCCGCTTGGTGTGAGCGTTGCCTTGAAACGGCTCGGCCAGCTCACCGGTCATACGCTCGCCGATCAACTGGTGCATGTAGGTAATGGCTCCGGTACCCAACCCACCAGGCCCTTTACCATTCACCAGCAATGCCTTGAGTTCTGACATGGTGACGCGCCCAAGACGCGCCGCCAGCCACTCGGGCGAGCCTTGTGGCATGGTGAGTATCTGCATACACGCCTCCTGTGGGCGATGAGTGGTCGGTCTGAGCCGCTATTTCACGGCTCGCTTGGTAAGGGATGCCCGTAGTTTGTCAAAGTCAGCCTGGGGCACCTGAACCGCCGCACCGTATTTGCCGCTGAACCACTCTTGGGTAGCGACTGGGCATTGGCTGATCAAACGCTGAATCTGCCCCGCCTGAAAGGCCGTGACTCTCTTTACAGCTGCTCGTGTGCTGGTCTGACCGTTATCGTCTTGCCCCCGAGTGGTGATGTTGAGCAACGCGCACAGCACATAGCGCTTGCCGTAGCTGGTGGACGAACCAAACGCCTGTACCGCGTTCTTGTTACCGCTCATATCCGCAGGCAATAGCATGCTGGTCTCTTCCCGATGGCCGTCCTTGTGCATCAGCACGCCCGTGACCTGAATACCGCGTTCCTGTGTCTGAATGCGGAAGCTCACTGCGAAGCCGTGCTTTTGTAGGATGGGGCGAACGGTATCGACGATATCCTCCAGCGTGGCATAGCAGCTGTTGTTGGTTTGCCCACGCTCTTCAATGCTGGGCAACTCGGTCTGCATCGCTGCCATAGCAGCGCTGTAGGCCATCATGGCCTGGCGGTCCATCACCCGTTCCTGCATCTGTAGCAGGCGCTCCATTTTGTCGATATCGACATCCGGGTTAAGAGCTGCTCGCTCGATGACCTGAATAATAGCGGTGCTATCAGCAGTAGGATGCGCTTCTAGCGCCGCTGAGTTTGGGGAATGTTGAGCGTTGGCGTCTGCTGGAATGGAAGGTACTGGGCCTTTTTGGGGAGACGCATTTACTACATGAGTACGCTGTGCCATGGGGCACCTCCTTTTATGTGAATAGAGAAATGCGGGCTAGTCAGCCCTGTTCATGGGGTGTGTCATTTAACGAGCGCCGGAACGTCGGGTAAGTGACGCGCAATGTCAGCGGGATCGATACGCTCCAGGCGTATCTCCGCGCGATAAAACTCGCCCTGGGCGCACACCAGCGACGTTGCGTTGTGGGCGTCGTGCTCTAGCAGTTGTTTGGTTAGTCGAGTGAGCGCCATCTCAATGGCGTCGGAAATAAAGCTCATGCAGTTACCTCTCGGCATAAGCCCCACAGCAAAACGCCCAGCCTTTTCAGGGGCTGGGCGTCTATGCCGTGAGGGTGAGGATGATCATTAGGTGAATCGCTTGTGGGGGTGGGTGTATGGATGGTTAAGACACCAGCTGAAGGGCGGCATCTAAGGCCTCTTGTTTGAGCTGTGCCCCCTGACCAAACCAGGCTGAGTCCATACGGGTATCGTTACTGCGTGCCCGCTTGTCGTGATCGACGTACTCAGTCACGGCATTGAGCAAGCCCCAGGCCGTGTCTTTGGCGGTCACCAAGTGAGCGCCACGCCCTTCGCCGTGGTAGAGCTTCTGCACCTTATTCAGCGCTCGGTAGTTGGGCAGTTTGGAGGGATCGTCCAGCGGCTTCTCGGCCCCACAAATTACCGACTGAAGATACTGCTGTGCTTCCTGCCGAGTAATTTTACGCTCCGCTAGGGTTTTCATCCGGTACATGAAGTCATTCCATTGCGACACCGAAATGCCTAACTGACGCTTCACGGCACGCGGATCAAACTCTGAACGATGGGGCACTTTCACCGCTTGCGACGTGCCATCGACGGCAATTTGCAGCGTGTTGTTGCACACCACCCGCACCGTGGTGGGTGTGGCCATGGTGGCAAGGGTGCCATCGCAGGAAGTGGCCAACAGCAGGTAGTCATTGACTTCATCCTGACCTTTGAGCGACGTGCTTAAGCCGCTACGGGCTAACGCCCAGAACTTACGTCCGCCTTTCAGCACGCCTGCTGTCTCCAGCTCATACCCGGCGTATTCCGTCAGGTCGCGATAGAACTCCAGGATCTCTTCAGGCTGTACCACCTTATAGCGCTGAGACACCACCGATAGCGGTGCTTTGGTATCTGAGCGGTAGAGCACCTTTTGCTCAGGGAACGAGTGAATGCTGCCAAGGTGGCTAGCTCCTTCGGCGATAAAGCGCACCGGCGCTTCTTCGATATGCCAGTTCATACCGGCCTGTTGCTGCCAGACCTCCAGCGGTTGATGACGAGACAGCTGTTGCCCCAGGCCATGCCAAGGGGTATCGCCAACGTAAGCCATGTGTTCAACGAGATGTGCCATGATAATTTCCTCATAGAGTTTTAATCAGTATCAATACAAACCACTCGTCGCCCGCCCTAACAGGAAGCGGGCTAGGCCGTGGTAACGCATACGAGATAGGAATCAGTGAACTGCGATTAGCGAGAGGGATAGCTAGCCTGGATTTCTCACAGGGTATAAAAGAAAGCGGCTGAAAGTGCTATGATTTCAAGAACCTAACCAATCCATCAAGCACCAACAGCCGCTTTCCAAAA
>JGI24025J20009_10001131_pt1 | contig 20354 bp, 18 predicted proteins | sample Cruoilmetagenom3_FD_20009 | JGI IMG/M metagenome (IMG submission 20009) | reverse complement strand
CGTTTGGCGGAGATTTCCTTTGTGGTTTGTTTTCCCTCTTGACTGGAAAGCTGGTTTTTTTCAATCCGCTTGATTTGTAATCCGTCAGCATATTGAAGGAGGAGTGAATCCACATCCAGATTTAAGAATTCAGCATAGTTTGCCAGTATACCTTTTGCCTGAACTGGTGAAAGCAGTTGATCAAACCGACCTGTTTCCATCGCGATTAGATAATTCTTCCGGATGTGGATGTATTCTTTAATATCCTCAATCGATAAACTGAGCATCTCACGTCGGTTACGCAAAATTTCCCCGATTGATGTGAAAATCAAAGACGATTTTCTGGCTGGTGCATTACCTGGCTCGACTGGTTTCTCGTCTGGGATTGAACCAGGATAAAGTGGAGGAGTAAGCGTTTCAGGCTCTGTTTCCTGTACATTTTCTGGTTCACTGGATGAATCGGTATCCTTTGGTTTGATCTGCTGGTTCTGTTCTCTATCTGCTGAGGTTGCAGGATTTAGCGGCTTTTCTTTTAAAAAGTGATATTGCTTGGGCTGAAGTTCTTCAAATTCCACACCTAAAACACTGGCGTAAAGTCTGAGGAATCCACGTTTATGTATTAGGGAGGGGAGATTTTCATCATCATCGGTTTCGATTGCTTCGAGGTAATCGATACGGATGTGTGTTTTTTGCGCGATTTCTTCCAGTGAAATCCCCCGAGATTCACGGATTTCTTTCAATGCTTGACCGAGGTTTTGTTCCATAGATGTATTATATTCTAAAGGCAACCGGCCTGACGATTGATCTAATCACAGGCCGGTCAATAAGAAAATATGTTATCTATCAGTTTCCGAGTTCTACATTTTGACTTTATTCTACTTCAGCGTCAGTAGATTCCTCTTCCACAGCATCTTTTGTAGAGATTTCTTCCAACGAGACGCTTTCAGCGACTTCTGCATTGTCCTGTTCAGCAGTTTCTGCTGCAGAGGCTTCTTCATCAGCTTCAGCATCAGCTTTAGCATCAGCCTCCTCTTCAGCTGCTTCAGACACATCCTCTTCGTCTTTTTCATCACCTGGTAATTCACCTTCACGGTGAATAATCACAGAGATTTCGGGGACGAGGTCCATCGTTAGGTGAACAGGTACAGAATATGACCCTATTTGACGGATTGGTTCTGTTTCTACCTGACGTTTTTCAAGTTCAATCTCGAAATTTTCCTGGATTGCCTTGATGATGTCTTCTGCACTGACGGAACCATAAAGGCGCCCTGTTTCTCCAGCCTTAACTGGAAACGTTAGAGATTTTCCATTTAATACGGTGGCAACATCACTTAACTCTTCATTAAGTGCAGCACGGCGTTCGGTAGCTTTTTCACTGATACGCCCTGCCTGTTGCATTGAACCAGGGGTGGCTGGAATGGCAAAACCCTGCGGTATGAGATAATTTCGACCATACCCAGCAGCGACCTTCTTAATCTCGCCAGCCCGTCCTAATTTGTAAACATCTTTAATTAATAGTACTTTCATTTTCACAAGCCCTTTCGTAAATAGATTAGTCTTGTCCGAAGGGTACAACGGACAAGCTAAAAGATTTTACCTGAAATGCCTAAGATCAGCAATCACCTGGTTCAAGCGATCATATGATTCTGCTCTCAGATACTGAAGGGAAGTTAAAGGCAGAAAATTCTTGCGTGATCTGATTTTCAACAATTAAGGAAAGTTAGGTCTATTAGAAATATGTTTTTAGAAAATTGGTGGCTGATCCCTGATAAATGCCTGAGCATTCGTTAGAGGGAATTCGGGTATACTAGTAAAAAGTTCAGTGGATCTCATTCGAGGTAGATAATGTCAATTCAAGATGAAAAGAAACGTTGGGAAAACGAGACATATGACCCGCTTGTGAAGCGATACCCAGAACGCAAAGAAGTGTTTGAATCATCATCTGGTATTCATATGCCACCTGTGGTTTTGCCATCTGAATCAAGAGAATATCTAGAATATTTAGGCTTTCCAGGGGAGTATCCTTTTACACGTGGTGTACAACCCAGCATGTATCGAGGAAGGCTTTGGACCATGCGTCAATACGCAGGCTATGCCACAGCAGAAGAATCCAATCAACGCTACCGGTACTTGTTGGAACAGGGTCAGACGGGTTTATCTGTCGCTTTTGATCTTCCAACACAAATTGGATACGATGCTGATGACCCATTAGCGCAGGGTGAGGTCGGAAAGGTTGGAGTATCAATATCTTCAAGGGGTGATATGGAAACCTTATTCAAGAATATCCCGTTGGATAAAGTCTCGACCAGCATGACGATAAATTCCCCCGCAGCGATTCTCTTGGCGTTTTATGTTGCGGTGGCTAAGAAGCAAGGGGTCCCCCTAAGCAAGTTGCGAGGCACGATCCAAAATGACATTCTAAAGGAGTATGTCGCACGTGGGACATATATCTTTCCACCTGCTCCTTCCATGCGCTTGATCACAGACACATTCCTCTTCTGTAAGGATAATATCCCACGATGGAATACGATCAGCATTTCGGGATATCACATCCGTGAGGCGGGATCAACGGCTGCACAGGAAGTTGCGTTCACATTAGCAAACGCCATTGCTTATATCCAGGCAGCCATTGATACTGGTTTAGCTGTGGATGATTTTGCCAACCAGCTTTCTTTCTTTTTCAATGCACATAACAACTTCCTGGAAGAAATAGCTAAATTCCGGGCAGCCAGGCGACTTTATGCCAAGATAATGAAAGAGCGTTTTGGCGCAAAAGTAGATAAGTCTTGTCGCCTGCGATTTCATACGCAGACAGCTGGATCAACTTTGACAGCTCAACAACCAGAGAACAATATTGTCCGAGTGACACTTCAGGCGTTGTCAGCTGTATTTGGCGGCACTCAATCCCTGCATACAAACAGTATGGATGAAGCATTGTGGCTGCCGACAGAGAAGTCAGTGAGAATTGCGTTACGTACACAGCAGATCATCGCCCACGAGTCAGGTATAACCGATACAGTCGATCCATTAGCAGGATCTTATGTGATAGAGATGTTAACGGACCAGATTGAAGAAATCGCCCGTGATTACATCCAACAAATTGATGACATGGGAGGTGCTTTGAATGCGATCAATAATGGTTTTATGCAGCGTGAGATACAAGAAGCCGCTTATCGAGTGCAACGAGAAATTGAAAAAGGCGAAGAAATCGTTGTGGGCTTGAATGATTTTCAGATTGACGAGGTCATTGAATTGGAATCATTGAAGGTTGATCCCCATGTTGAAGAGGATCAGAAATTACGTCTATCCACACTGCGGGAAACAAGGGATAATGATAAAGTGAAACAGCTTCTTTACCAGTTGGATCGTGCAGCCCGAGGAGATGCACCATTGATGCCCTTATTCATTGAATGTGCTGAAGGTGATGTGACTTTAGGTGAAATGTGTGGAGTTCTCAGGGATGTCTGGGGTCAATATCGACCCTCAACATTTATTTGATTTGGAGTTTTTGATTATGCCCGAGATAAAGAAAATCAATCATGTCGCTATCCTAGTAAAAGATATTCCTGCTGCGCTGGAATTCTGGAAAGATCAATTAGGCCTGACTCTTGATCATATTGAGGATGTGCCCTCACAGGCATCCAAAGTGGCGTTCTTACCAGTAGGAGATGGCGAGGTTGAATTAGTCCAACCGACAGATCCGGAGTCAGGTTTAGCAAAATTCCTCGAAAAACGGGGTGAAGGCATGCATCACCTGTGTATTGAGGTTGATGATATCGATGGCATGCTGAGTGTTTTAAAGACCAATAATGTTAGGCTTATTAACGAAGAACCCCTGATCCTTCCCGGACGTAAAATGGCTTTTATTCATCCGAAAGCGGCCAATGGCGTTCTGGTTGAATTATATGAAGTTGTTGACGCAGTTTAACATCAAGAAGAAAAGGTAGATATGGCAAAGAAAAGTAAACAATGGGTACATCCACCCAAAATGATAATTGACCAAGAAAAAGATTATAAAGCGATCATCTTTACCGATAAGGGAGAGATTACAATCGACTTGTTTGAAAAGCAAGTGCCGAAAACAGTCAACAATTTTGTCTTTCTGGCCCGGCAAGAATACTATAATGATACGATTTTCCACAGAGTTATTATAAATTTCATGGCACAGGCTGGTGACCCAATTGGAACCGGCTCGGGTGGTCCTGGATATTCCTTTGAGGATGAATTCCATAAGGATCTGAAACACAATAAGCCAGGGATAATTTCTATGGCGAATGCAGGTCCTAATACAAACGGCTCGCAATTTTTCATAACCCATGTCCCGACTCCATGGCTGGATGGCAAGCACAGTGTGTTTGGTGAAGTGGAAAAAGGTATGGATGTCGTGTTTTCGATCCCAGCACGTGACCCGATACATCCTGAATATTCAGGTGTGATGATTAAAACTGTTGAGATTATTGAAAAATAGAATACATATCTTGGTTACGATGATATCCTCTTCAATACCAACATACCCATAACCAGGCACCATTACTCCTGGTTTAAGCGTATAGACTTGCCCGGATTCGATAGGCATGAAGGGCGACTTTTCATAGCGAGGCCATCCAGGACCAAGGATAAAGCCACCATCATGTGCTAAGCGGCCGACCTGGTGACCTGTTGCATATTAGTATTCGGGGTAACCAGCACCTATCAATACTCTGCGGTCAGCAGCCTCCACCTCAATCCCCTGTAATCCAGGTTTAATAATTTTGAACCCAGCCTGGATTGCCTGAACGACCGTGATGAACTCCCTTTGGACTGCTTCAGGGGCGGATTTTTCACCCGGTTTACAGAAGTAAACCATGCGTTGGATATCAGCACAGTAATTATTTTGTTTTACACCGAAATCGAAGTGGAGAAGATGTCCACGCTAAATTTTGATATCCGTTGGTGCATTGTGGCCGACAGGGGAGTCTGGACCAGAATTAACAGCAGGATTATTGTTCTTAGCATATGCGTAACCCAAGCCGCGTTCTTCAACCTCAGCTTGCATGATTTCAGCGACTTCTATCTCGGTCATCCCGGGTGTGATTTTAGAAAAAGTAAGAGTATAAATATCAAGCGTACTGGCGATAGCCCACTTGATCCTTTGGATTTCATTGATTGTTTTTCGACCGCGCAATGCACTAATCACTTCTTCCTCGGGAATTTGTGAGAAAAATTCTGACATAGCAACCCTCATAGTTTGGATATTTGGATTTTAGTATTGTAACCAGGATGCAGTTTCTTTTTTAACCAGAACCAGATTGTTTGGAATTGTTCCGAAACTAGGCAATCCTTATGCTATAATTTTTTTAATTTAACAATCTGTTAATTTATGCAAATAGGAGAGAATACCATGCTAATCACAAATGGCAAAATAATTACCTGGGGACTTGCGAATCAGATTCTGGAAGATGGCTGGGGACTTCTGATCCGCGATGGTGTCATTGAAAAAATCCTTCCACAAGCAGACTTACTGCTGGAATATCCTGGTGAAGAACAGTTAGATGCTGAGGGACAATATGTTATGCCAGGAAATATTTGCGCCCACACACATTTCTACGGTGCCTTTGCACGGGGTTTGGGAATTCCTGGTGATGCCCCTTCGACCTTCACGGAGATCCTGGAGAAATTATGGTGGCGATTAGACAAAGCTCTGGATGCTGAAGGGATTCGATACTCAGCATTGGTTTGTTTGGTGGATGCGATAAAACACGGAACCACATCTTTGATTGATCACCATGCATCACCGAATAGCATTGATGGATCACTTGATATTATCGCCGATGCAGTTAACAAGGCAGGGTTACGAGCGTCACTTTGCTATGAGGTGACGGACCGTGATGGCTTTGACAAAGCTGAACAGGGCATTCAAGAGAACCTGCGTTTTATTAAGAGGATCAAGGGTCGAACAAGGGAGGATGCCAACTTACGGGCGCATTTTGGCTTGCATGCCAGTTTGACCCTGTCTGATGACACTCTGCAAAGGGGAAGAGCATTGTGTCCTGATGGGATAGGATTTCACATTCATGCTGCGGAAGGCCTGGCTGACGAACAGGACAGTCTTGAGAAATACGGTGAGCGTGTTGTTCATCGGCTTGACCGGCTTGGTCTATTACGACCTGAGTCGATCCTGGCTCATGGTGTTCACCTGGATGAGAGTGAAATTGAGCGTTTAGCAGAGAGGAAATCCTGGTTGACGCACCAACCCCGCTCAAATATGAACAATGCGGTCGGTGTAGCCCCAATAGAGGATATGCTGCAAAAGGGTGTCCGGGTTGGGATGGGGAACGATGGTTTTTCGAATACGATGTGGATGGAATGGAAGGAAGCATATTTGCTACATAAGCTAGCACATCGAGATCCACGACGAATGGGTGGGTATACCGTCATGGACATAGCTGTAAAAAATAATGCGGCAATGATAACAGAATTTTTCGATGGACTCCCTGTCGGTGAGATTTCTGAAGGGGCTGCTGCAGATTTGATTTTTGTGGATTATCATCCTTTCACACAGATGACAACGGGCAACATCCCTTGGCATATCTTATTTGGATTTCATGAAAGCATGGTTACAGCTACCATTGTTTCTGGTAAACCTCTGATGTATCAGCGGGAAATGCAAACACTTGATGAGGTCGAAATCATGGCACACGCTATTGAGGCTTCAGAAAAAACTTGGAAGCGATTTGAATCTATTGCTGCTGGAGATTAAGGATTTTGAAATGGAAAATGAGAAAACATATTACACAATTGGGATTGTTGGCGGAACCGGCAAAGAAGGCAAAGGATTAGCCTTTCGATGGGTCCAGGCTGGCCATGATGTGGTCATCGGATCCCGACGATATGAAAAAGCTCAAAAGGCTGTTGACACGGTCAAAGCGCTATTGGATGACCCAGCCGGATCTTTGCAGGGTATGGAAAACGAAGATGCTGTTAAAAGCTGTGATATTGCTGTGATCACCGTTCCATATGCAGCACATCATGCAACCCTCGAAAGCTTGAAAGACGCTTTACAGGGGAAGATTGTGATTGATGTAGTTGTCCCAATCGTACCGCCCAAGGTCACCAAGGTGCAGATGCCAGAAGCAGGATCAGCAGCCCTGGAAGCTCAAGCGATCCTGGGTGAGAGTTGCTATGTGGTAGATGCATTTCAAAATATTTCTCATGAGCGATTGATGCAGGATGGGGATGTGGATTGTGATGTCCTGGTTAGCGGGAGAGGTAAAGCCGCCAGGGAGGTTGTATTAGGTTTGGTGGCAGATACGGGCTTGAAAGGGTGGGATGCTGGTCCTATTGAGAATACGGTGGTAGTGGAAGGTTTAACGTCCGTCTTGATTGGATTGAACATCCGACATCATGTGCATGCTTCAGGTATCCGCATTACTGGTATACCAGATAAGGCATAAATGGCGCTGACATTTTTCCCACTTGAGGAGTTTCCTTTAATTCAGCCCGGGGATGATTTGGCTGAGATCATATTGGCATCCCTGGGAAAAAGTAATTTGACACTGCAGAATGGGGATGTCCTTATCATCACACAGAAAATTGTTTCGAAAGCGGAGAACCGATTGGTCAATTTGACTGAGGTACAGCCCTCTGAGGAAGCATATAATTATGCTTCTCTTACCGATAAAGACCCTCGGTTGCTTGAATTGATCCTGTCGGAAAGTCAGGAGGTCTTACGCACGCGGCAAAATCTGATCATTGTGGTTCACCGATTGGGATTTGTTTGCGCGAATGCAGGGATTGACCATTCCAATGTGTCCGGTCCCTGGGGGAAACCTGAGGATTGGGTGCTGTTGTTACCTGAGAACCCCGATGAATCAGCAAGGCAGATACGGCAGCGAATGGAAGAAGAAACACAAATCCATATGGGTGTGTTGATCATTGATTCGCATGGGCGTGCCTGGCGCCTCGGAACAGTTGGGATAACGATCGGACTTTCAGGGCTGCCAGGTCTGGTTGACATGCGTGGTGAAAAAGACTTATTTGATTATCAATTACGTGCCACAAAGATTGCGGCAGCCGATGAGTTGGCTGCTGGTGCGTCCTTGGTCATGGGTCAGGCGAGGGAAGGGACACCAATCGTCCTTGCCAGGGGTTTCCCTTACTCGCTGCGTGACGCAAGTTTGACAGAATTGATCCGATCAAAAGACCTCGATTTATTCAGATGAGATACAGATGTATGCCATTATCAGCGAACTAAACCCAGCTGCATCCACTGATGTCAATACCTATTGGCAAAAACTTTCCATGGTCTGTGGTTTAGAGGCAATTTTCCATATGCCAACCCCACATTTAACCTGGATGGTCAGCCAGGAAATTGATATTCACCATGCTGCGCCATTAATTTCGCAAATTGCATCAAGAGAAGGTTCGATATCTTTGCACACTTCTGGATTAGGTATTTTCACAGGTAAGCATCCTATACTCTATTTGCCTGTAGTCAAATCCCAGAAAATGATCACATTGCACCAGGCAATTTGGAATCTTCTCCAACCCCTGATGAAAACCCACAATGAATTCTATTTTCCTAAAGCCTGGGTTCCGCACATTACACTTGCATTAAATGATTTGACAAAAGATAACCTGGCATGTGCGGTCAACAGCATCGCCTTTGAGCAGATTGAAATAAAAACAACTCTCGATAGCCTATCCATTGCGGAATATGAGAAGGAAATTGCTGGAGAGATAATCAAACGTTTTCAATTTCCAGAATAAGGTCAAGAATTGAGGAGATCCAGGTGAAGGTCGTAACACTGGCTGGTGGTGTGGGTGGGGCAAAATTAGTAGATGGATTAGCTCAACTGCTATCCCCAGAGGATTTTTGTGTTATTGTCAATACCGGGGATGATTTTGAGTATCTGTCCTTACGCATCAGCCCTGATCTTGATACGGTTTGCTACATGCTGGCGGGGGTCAATAATCCACAAACGGGATGGGGTTTTCATTATGAAACATGGGTTACTTTTGATCATGTAGTAAAACTCGCCGGACCGGATTGGTTCCGATTAGGCGATAAAGACCTGGCGACGCATCTGGTTCGAACGAACCGATTAAATCAGGGCGAATCATTGTCTAATATCACCCATGAGATTTGCCAGGCTTTGCACGTGAGTCATCCTGTATATCCAATGACTGATGACCTGGTAAGTACGATCGTACACACCAAAGAGGGCGAGTCGCTTGGCTTTCAAGAATATTTTGTCCATCAGGCTTTTCAGCCAGTTGTTGAGTCCTTTGAATTTCGTGGTGCGGACAAGGCCAAGCCAGTCCCTGCTGCTTTGGACGCTCTCAAAATGTGTGATCTGGTGGTCATTGCGCCATCTAATCCCTGGGTGAGCATAGATCCGATTCTGGCGGTTCCAGGTTATCGAGATGCCATCGCTCAAAAACCGGTCGTCGCCGTGTCCCCACTCATAGGCGGCAAGGCTGTCAAAGGACCAGCAGCAAAAATGTGTCGGGAATTAGGTTTGCAGCCTTCTGCTGCGGCGGTCGCGAATCATTACCGTGATTTCTTAACAGGGTTCATTCTTGACGCCTTAGATGAGGATGAACTGCAAAAAATTCAACGATGGTTTATAATTGGATTAACGACGAAGATATTGATGAAGAACCAAGAGGATCGAATTCGATTAGCTGAGGAAACTCTCATGTTTGGTGAAATGATCCTCAATAGGAGCTGATAATCCAATGAGCCTTTGGGCAATTGTTCCAATAAAACCCCTGCGTCGCGGTAAATCCCGGCTTTCAGAAATCTTATCCGAAAAAGAGCGAGAAAAATTAAATCACCAATTATTTATTCATACAATTGAAGTGTTAAAGGCGGTGGAAGCCATATCAGATATTCTTGTTGTCAGCCGTGATTCAGATGTTCTGACTGAGTCTCGCGAGATGGACGTGCGAACGGTCACGGAAAACGGCACACCAGAATTGAACAATGCCTTGCGCCGGGCGGCGATATTTTCCAGGGCATTTTCAACCGAAGGAATATTAATTGTTCCGGCTGATTTACCCCTATTAACTCCACAGGATGTGGTTGACTTCCTTGAAATGCGCACACAACCTCCGATGGTTGTGATCGCACCCGACAGCAGGCGGCAGGGCACCAATATGTTATTCACTGATCCTGCAGACTTATTAACCTTTTCCTTTGGTTTAGATTCTTTTCATAAACATTGTGAGTTAGCAAAATCCAAGGATGCTTATGTAGCGGTCCATGAGAATGAGAATATTGCCCTTGATCTGGATGTTCCTGAGGATTACGAGATCCTCAGTTCACAGACACTCCTTCTTTCTTTATGATAGGATGGAGCCCCTAGTAAAAGGAAGTGGATGATGATAGACAGAGTTGCTTTATATCTACAGGATGCCCATGATTTGCGAGATGGATTGGATTATGTGAAATATGCTGAAGCACGAGGCTTTGAAGCAGTGTGGCAGGCGGAAAGCCGCCTGGTGCGTGACGCCATCGTGCCAATGGCAGCCTACGCTGCTGTGACGAATGAGATCAAGGTGGGTTCAGGTGTGATCAATAATTGGACCCGGAATATTGGTTTGCTGGCTGCAACCTACCTGACGCTCGATGACCTTGCACCTGACCGAGTCATTTGCGGCATCGGGGCTTGGTGGGACCCTCTGGCCAAAAATGTGGGGATCAATCGGACGAGACCTTTAAAAGCTATGGAAGAGACAGTTATTGTTCTCCGACGTTTGCTTAATATGGAACGGGTGACCTTTGATGGTGAACACATTCATGTTAACAACATTGAATTGGATGTTGTTCATGGGCGGCGAGAACCGCGCAATGTCCCGATCTATATTGGTGCCACAGGACCCAAGATGCTGGAATTGACAGGGCGAATTGCTGATGGCGTGGTTCTAAATTACTGTGTACCCCCGGAATATAATGAAAATGCGTTAGCCCAGTTAGAAAAAGGGTTAAAGAAATCTTGTCGAACCATGGCTGACTTAGATCGTCCGCAGTTGGTGGTTTGCTCAGTGGATGAGGATGGTGACAAGGCGATTGAAACCAGTCGTGAACTATTGACTCAATACCTTGCACAGCAGCCACATATTGCGAAGGCGTCTGGTGTATCAATGGATATTGTCAACCAGATCCAATCCATTCTGGGATGGCCAGCAACCTATGAGCAGATCATGGCTGCTAAACACCTGGTTCCAGATGATCTGGTTCACAGGATTACTGCCAGCGGTACACCGGATGAAGCAAGGGCAAAGGTTCAGGAATACATCGATAACGGCGCAACTTGCCCGATTCTTTACCCCGTTGGTGGTAACGTTAAGGTTCTAATTGATACATTTGCTACGAAATAAGTTGGAATAAATTCCTGGTCCTAAAATCTGTTTTGCATGTGGTTCAGTGGTCCGGGATTATTTCAATGTGAGTCATGTGTTATCAATATATGAAAGTTCCTTCGCAGATATTTGCAGAAGAAAACCAAACCGCGTTTATCAGGCTTGATTATCCTTTTGAGGAGGCGATATGATAGATGAATATTTTCGACCTGCAACAGTAAATGAAGCAGTGTCATTATTACAAAATACGAGTAAGCACCTAAAACCCATGGGTGGAGGTACGAGTCTCAGCCATAAAAAAGGGGAACAATTCGGAGCGGTTGACCTCCAAAACATTGGTCTGGACCAAATTGAGCTGAGTGACCAAAAGATCAAAGCTGGTGCAATGGTTCGATTGAGTGCATTTCTTGGACACCCTGGTGTTCAGCCAGAGATTCAACGTGGGATTCTGATCGATACAACCGGGAACATCCGTAATGCAGCGACATTAGGAGGTTGGATGATCAGCAGTGATGGACGTTCTGTTTTCACCACCCTTTTACTTGCCTTAGACGCCTCATTAACCTGGGAGCCGGGTGCAAAACGCGTCCAAATGGGAGACTGGCTTCCCATGCGCAGGCTGGAATCCCCGGGCGTATTGATATCGGAAGCATCATGGTGGGCACAACCTTACATCGTATTTGAATACGTTGCCCGGTCACCCAAAGACCGTCCCTTACTGATTGTCGCAGCAGCTCAGTGGCGATCCGGGAGAACGAGAATTGCTCTGGGAGGTTATGGTGAGGCTCCGATTATTGCTATGGATGGCCCAGAAGAAGGTGGTGTGGATGCTGCCAGCCGGGATGCATATTATGACGCAGAGGATCAATGGGCATCAGCTCTTTATCGGCGAGAGGTTGCGTCAAAATTAGCGTTGCGATGTTTGGAACGGATCAACGAGACAAAAGAAAGCGAGGCTTAAGGTGAACATCATTCTTAATATCAATCAGCAGGAATACCCCCTGATCGTTCCTGCTAATGAAACACTGTTAAGAACATTGCGTAAACTCGGTTTCTTTAGCATTAAAAAAGGCAGGTGTGAGAATGGTGAGTGCGGAGCCTGTACCGTCCTTATTGATGGGCAACCTGTTAACAGTTGTTCAATGTTATCCGTGCAGGCTGAAGGGCATTTGATCGAAACTGTTGAAGCGCTTGGGGAACATCCTAAACAGGGATGGAAAGCAACACAAGGATTACATGTTATTCAGCAAGCCTTTGTTGAGACGGGTGCTATCCAGTGCGGATACTGCACACCTGCTATGGTTTTAACCGCGAAAGCCCTTTTAGGAAAAGAGCCTTCTCCAACAGAAACCCAGGTTCGGAAAGCACTTTCAGGTGTGTTATGTCGTTGTACTGGTTATCAGAAACCGGTTCAAGCTGTACTGCGTGCAGCAGCTATCTTGCGAGGGGAAGAGGTTCCCACGATCGACGATTCCAAAGATGAGAAAGACGCTTCCGTTCCTGAAGGCATTTACCCAAAGATGAAACATGTCGAGGGGCACATACCCCTTGATACGGTGGGACATGCGGAACCAAAGGTGGATGCTGTGAAACTCGTTCAGGGCAAGCCTGCCTTCACAGCAGATTTTCCAAGGCGGGATATGCTGTTCGCTAAAGTGCTGCGCAGCCCGCATGCCCATGCTGAGATCATACACATCGATACTTCTAAAGCAAAAGCTTTACCTGGCGTGGCAGCTGTCCTGACCTGGGAGGATATTCCTCGTGTCGTGTACTCAACGGCAGGGCAGTCTCACCCTATCCCTGGTCCGCTGGATACCTTTTCATTGGATCACAAAGTGCGCTTTGTGGGTGATCGTGTGGCATTGGTCGCTGCAAAAACCCCGGAAATTGCCCAGGCTGCTTTGAAAATGATCAATGTTGAATATGAGGTCCTACCGCCCGTTATAGACTCAACCAAAGCAATGGAAGCAGGCGCACCGATCATCCATGATGAAGAAGAATATGTCAATTTTGATAAATCTGACGCCTCCAAGAATCTTGCTGCAGAGATCAGGATTGATATTGGTGATGTTGAAAAAGGATTTGCAGAAGCGGATCACATTTTTAAAGAGGAGTTTGAGGTTCCTAAACAGCATCAAGCGTACATTGAACCCCATATTGCGATGACTTATTGGGACGAGAATGATCGCCTTGTCATTACAACGAGCACACAAGTACCCTTCCATGTGCGGCGTCAGTTAGCACCTGTTTTGGGATTACCGATCAAGCGTATTCGAGTGATAAAACCCCGGGTCGGTGGCGCTTTTGGTGGTAAACAAGAAGTTCTTATAGAGGATGTGGCAGCTCATTTGACCATTGCCACAGGTCGTCCTGTGATGTACGAGATGAGCCTTGAAGAAGAATTCTTAGCAGCTCGTCCTCGCCATCCAATGCGCATCCGCTTAAAAACGGGTGTCAAGGATGACGGCACAATCACTGCAAACGAGATGTATTGCCTGAGTGACACGGGTGCCTATGGCTGTCATGCACTGACTGTGGCAGGCAATACCGGTCATAAAGCCATGGCGTTATATGTTGGCGATGGACCTTATCGGGAACATCCCAATATTCGTTTCTATGCAGATGCGGTTTATACCAACACAGTTCCTTCTGGTGCTTTCCGTGGTTACGGCGTCCCACAGGGTTTTTGGGCGATTGAACGCCAACTGGAAAAAATTGCGCGTACATTAAATCTGGATCCCCTTGAATTCCGTTTGAAAAACACCTTGCGTCCAAACGAACTGCACCCCTTCAGCACAGCCTGGAGTGAAGGGCGTGAACCTCAACCAGAAACCATTCACACAGTTGGTCTGGAGGAATGTGTTCGACAAGGTCGTCAAGCAATTGGTTGGGATGAAAAATATGGCAATCAGGATTGGCACAACGTTCCCGGCAGCACACATTTGAAGAGAGGTGTTGGAGTCGCCTTATTGATGCAGGGCACTGCAATCCCTCATCTCGATATGGGCGGTGCCAGTATTAAGATGAATGATGATGGCTCTTTCAATTTACTTGTGGGCGCAACNGACCTCGGAACGGGTTCGGATACTGTATTAGGGCAGATGGCTGCAGAGACTCTCGGCGTGCCTTTGGAGGACATCATTGTATATTCNTCTGATACGGATATGACCCCCTTTGATAAAGGTGCATATGCCTCAAGCACGACATATATTTCTGGCGCTGCAACCACAAAAGCCGCACAAATTGTGGCTTATCGTATTCGCAGACGGGCTAAACGGCTATTTGGGCAAAAAGGAATTGATGTAAAGGTGACTGAGATACTGCTCAAGGATCGCAGTGCGCTGACACCTTCTGGAGAATCAATCAGCTTAAAAGAAATTGCCCTGGATGCCCTTCATATGTCTGACCAGGAGCAGATCATGGGTGTTGCTTCACATGTGTCTCCAGTTTCACCGCCACCCTTTGCGGCTCAATTTGCTGAAGTGACAGTGGATATCGATTCGGGGATGGTGACAGTGGACAAACTGGTCATGGCAGTTGATTCTGGGATCATTATCAATCCATTAACCGCTTCTGGACAAGTGGAAGGTGGGATGGCACAAGCCTTAGGTTATGCGGTTTGTGAGGAAATGGTGGTCGATAAGGAAGGCCAACCTCGTGAGAAGGATTTTGTTGACTATCATATTTTCCGGGCAAATGAAATGCCTGAAATGAAGACGATCTTTGTTGAAACACAAGAACCTTCCCATCCTTTCGGTGTGAAATCTGTTTCTGAAATTCCGATGGATGGTGTTGCCCCAGCTGTGGGAAATGCCGTTCTAGATGCCTGTGGCGCTTCCCTCACAAAGATCCCCATCTTACCTGAAGATGTCTGGCGTGCTTTGAATCACCTCTCCAAACAGAATGAGGTGCTATCTTGATCAAAGTTGATCAACAACAAACCCCAAATATCCGGGTTGATAACAAAATTTATGTATCGGACATGTCAACCCGGATACAGATGCCATTGCTTCTGCGATGGGATATGCTTGGTTGCTCCAGGAACGTGATGGGGTCAACGCCATTGCTGCTCGTTCCGGTCCCATTAATCGGCAAACAACATGGGTTTTACAGTTGCTTGATCTGGACCCCCCAATGCTTTTTAATGATGCTTCCCCACGTTTTGAATCGGTTATGAGGCGGCTGGATACTGTCAAGCCAGACCAGCCTTTAAGTGAGGCCTGGGCAATTCTGAGCCGAACCGGCGGTGTAGCCCCTGTTGTCAACGCGGATGGTACACCCTATGGATTGATTTCTGGAAAATCATTATTCAATTTCCTGACTCGCCTGATGGGACCTCATCCTCGTTACCGTGATATGACCATGGCAGAGCTGCTTGAAATTCCCTGTCGCGAGGCTGCGGAAACAGAAGTCTCACGTTATAGGGCATCCACTCGTATCCGGGATGTGATCAATCGAATTTTACGTCATGAAGTGGATGAATTTTGGGTACTGGATGACAATCAACGCTATCTGGGAATTTGTATGCAGCGTGATTTACTGGATCCTCCTCGCATGAAGATAATCCTTGTTGATCATAATGAGCCTCAACAAGCTTTGGGTTCATTGGATGAAGCAGAATTAATTGAGATATTGGACCATCACCGACTGGGTAATCCCACAACACATGAACCTATCCGTTTTACTGTTGATGTTGTTGGCAGCACCAGTACGCTTGTTTCGGAGCAGATTGAGGACACTGGTTTGCAGGCACCTCCAAAACTGGCAGCGATGATGCTGGCAGGATTGCTTTCTGACACTTTAGTTATGTCTTCTCCAACGACGACACCTCGTGATCACCAGGCAGCTGAAAGGTTGGCAAGATGGGCATTTGTCTGGGGAACACCACTTAAAAATGAAACGGTACAAACCTTTGGTGAAAAAGTACTATCAGCTGGTACAGGACTATCGAGCCGGGACCCTGTTGATGTTGTCTCCACAGACATGAAAAAATATGAGACGGGTTCATTTAGATTTGCCATTGCCCAAGCTGAGGTGTCAGAGCTTTATGAGCTTAATGAGTACCTGGAACCACTAAAAGTAGCGTTGAAAGAATTAAAGGAAAGTCTCAGCCTGGATTTTGCCATGTTGATGGTGACAGATGTTGTCCAGGGTGACAGCCGATTATTAATGGTTGATGCTCCTGTTGTTTTGGATGAACTACCATATCGTCCTTTACAAGATGGCACCCGCATGGCAGAGGGTGTGGTTTCAAGAAAGAAACAACTCTTGCCTGTAGTATTGAGTTTGCTTGAGGAATAGTGTGGTAATACTGGGCTCTTTGAACCAAGCCATAGACAACCGTCAGCCCGTAGCTCTCTGCTTGATTGTTAGAACAGGTGGAACTGCCCCCCGTCATGTTGGGTCCAAGATGATTGTTTTTGAAGATGGACGAACACTGGGATCAATCGGTGGGGGCAGCATTGAAGAATGTATCCATAATGAAGCCATTGCTTCATTGAAGGATGCTAAGCCAAGATTTATAAACTATGATGTGATGGATAATGTATCCAGTGATTCGGGTGAGAAAAGAGGGACACTCTCAGTTTATATTGAACCTTTCTTGAGAAAACCAACAGTGGTTGTTATCGGTGCTGGTCATATTGGAAGATCCGTGGTGTACCTTGCGAATTGGCTGGATTTTCGAGTGGTCGTCAGTGATGACCGGGATGAACTTTGCTCTCCTGAGTTGATCCCGGGTGGCGATCAATACTTGCCAGTGAAGATGGGTAAAATCCCGGAAGTTATGGAAATTGATCAGCAAACCTATCTGGTTCTGATAACTCGCAATGTGGATATTGATGTTGATGGCTTGCCGGCATTATTAAAAACCCCAGCTGGTTATATTGGATTAATCGGCTCGAAAAAGCGTTGGCATCAAACCAAGCAAAGGTTGATGGAAGCAGGTGTTTCTGAGACGGAGGTCAAGCGGATCAAATCGCCAATTGGGTTGGAGATTAACGCAGAAACGCCCGAGGAAATCGCAGTCAGTGTGATGGCAGAGGTCATTGCCCATTGCAATCATGAAAAGCGGTCTTACCGTAAAGAATTATTGGAACGGAGTATTTAACCAATGTGGGAACAATATCGATTAGTTAGCTCTATTGAAGAAGCTGTGTCTGCATTATCTGATATAGGTGACAAAGCCCGGATCATAGCTGGAGGCACGGATTTGATCCTGGAGATAGAAAGAGGAATTCGCAAAGGTATCAAAACACTAATTGATATCAGTGCCATTCCTGGCCTGGATGAGATTAATGAAGATCAGGATGGCGTGATCCATATAGGTCCTTTGGTGACACACAATCATATTGTGGCCTCTCCACTTATTCGTAAGAAAGCGTATGCGCTATTACAAGCGTGTTGGGAAGTAGGGTCTCCGCAAATCCGCAACCGCGGTACCATTGCCGGCAATCTCGTTACGGGTTCACCTGCCAACGACAGCATCAGCCCATTAATGGTGTTCAACGCAAAATTATCCCTGGTTTCCAAACGTGGGGAACGGGTTGTAGCACTATCCGACTTTTATCAAGGAGTACGGAAAACTGTATTGGCACCTGATGAGGTGATCGTTGACATCTTCTTTGACGCTCCAGAGTCAAATCAGCAGTCATATTTCATTAAGAGTGCATTAAGAAAAGCGCAGGCGATCTCAGTGATCAACATCAGCGTTTTATTAACTTTGATGGATGAAACCATCCAGAACTCGAATATCACAATGGGCGCTGTGGCACCAACCATTATCCACGCTCTGGATGCAGAAGACTATCTGGTTGGGAAAAAATTGCACGATAGTGTGATCAGTAAAGCTGCAGAACTGACTGCAAAAGCGGCTAATCCAATTTCAGACATTCGTGGGTCAGATGATTATCGCTCATACCTGGTCAGCGTGATGGCTAAGCGTGCCTTGATGTCGATCCGGGAGGGTGTTAACAAGAATGAGATACCCAGCAACCCGGTACTGCTGATGGGGTCAGGCTTTCATGTCCCCCCACCGAAAGAGGCCTGGAATGGACAGGAGATCCACACGTGGATCAATGGCAAAGAATATCGTTTCACAACCGGGTTCAATAAAACTTTATTGCATCTGATCCGAGAGGAAGCAGGGCTGCTTGGGACGAAGGAAGGCTGCGGAGAAGGGAATGCGGTGCCTGTACTGTTTATCTGGATGGTCGTGCGGTCATGAGCTGCCTGGTCCCTGCCCCACGAGCGCATGGCTCAGAAATTGTCACCATTGAGGGTTTACAAACTGGAAACGTGCTTCATCCCCTTCAGGAAGCATTTATCGAGCATGGCGCGATTCAATGTGGTTACTGCACACCCGGTTTCTTGATGTCAGCTGCAAAATTGTTGGAAGAGCGCATGACCCCCTCGCAAATGGAAATACGCCAGGCGATCACAGGAAACCTTTGTCGGTGTACAGGATATTACAAGATCATTGAAGCTATTGAAAAGGCCAGCAAGGCTCTTGAAGCTTCTAACAAGGAATAAAGAAATTTAGGAGTAGTGATGGCTTATATTGGAAAATCAATTACCCGTGTGGATGTCAAAGCCAAGGCAACTGGTGAGAGCCTTTATCCTGGTGATTTTATCAGACCAGGGCAGGTTTTTATGAAGATTTTATTTGCAGGTCGACCGCATGCGGTCATTAAGTCGATTGATACAGCAGATGCTGAGGCTACGGAAGGTGTATTGGCAGTAATCACTGCAAAAGATGTCCCAGTAAATGAGTATGGGTTGATCATCGCAGATCAACCCGTTTTATGCGGCCCAGGTTCCTCCAAACCTTACACAGACCGGGTTCGATTTGTGGGCGACCAGGTCGCATTGGTCATTGCAGAAACGGAAAAAATTGCTGACCAAGCCTGTAAACAGATACAAATTGATTTTGAAGATCTGCCTGTCGTGGGGTCCATTGAAGAAGCGCTTTCAGATGACGCGGTTCTTCTCCACCCCGATCGGGAGTCTAATAATTTTTGTCACTACCAGATCCGTCATGGCGATGTAGATGAAGCATTCAAACAATGTGATGTGATCGTTGAGGGTGAATACAAGACGCCTGTGCAAGAACATGTATATTTGCAGCCTGAAGCAGGCTTGGCTTATCTTGATGATGAAGAGCGAATTACTGTTGTTGTTGCAGGTCAGTGGACGCATGAAGACCGGGAACAAATTGCCCATGCCCTGGATATCCCGGAAGAAAAAGTACGGGTGATTTACCCAGCCATCGGCGGTGCTTTTGGTGGGCGAGAGGATATGTCCGTCCAAATCGTTCTGGCATTGGCGGTAATGTACTTACATGAAAAGGGCATTGATCGACCTGTTAAGATCGTTTGGAGCCGTGAAGAATCCATTATTGGTCATCATAAGCGCCACGCCTACAGACTTAAGGGAAAGTGGGGTGCAAATAAGAATGGTGATATCCTCGCAGCGGATGTGAAAATGCTTGCAGATGGCGGTGCTTATATCTACACATCCACAAAAGTGCTCGCAAATGCGGTCTTACAATGCACTGGTCCATATAATATCCCCAACGTGCGTGTGGATGCAGATGCGATCTATACCAATAACATACCTGGTGGCGCTTTTCGAGGTTTCGGAGGTCCGCAGGGTGCCTTTGAAGCTGAAATGCAGGTCACGCATTTGGCTGAAGCCCTGGGAATGGACCCGGTTGAATTCAGGATGCGGAATTTAATGGATGATGATTCAATATTGTCCATGAACTCGAAAGTACCGGAAGGAGTGACGATCAAGAAAGTGACGGAGGCTTGTGCTGAACATGCTGGTTGGCTGCACAACGAAACGGGTTGGCATGCTCCTTCGGCGCTAGAAGATGAGGGGGTGGTTAAACGTGGGCGCGGAATTGCAAGTGCCTTTAAGAATGTAGGGTTCTCCTATGGAGCGCCGGAATCCTGTACTGCCAGAATTGAATTATTAGGAAATACCGAGATCCAAAGAGTAGTGCTTCATCATGCTGGTGCTGATGATGG
>JGI24025J20009_10001129_pt1 | contig 20367 bp, 18 predicted proteins | sample Cruoilmetagenom3_FD_20009 | JGI IMG/M metagenome (IMG submission 20009) | reverse complement strand
AATTTGCGGAGAAGAAAACATTGGACAAACCGGCAGCTTAACGCCATCAATTTAATCCCAAGGACTCTCCGCTGACTGGAGGATACTAGGGGCGCAGGTCAAAGCATAAGAGAAGGCCGCGATATTCTTGATGAAATGGCTGCTAACAAAGGTAATGACAACATCTTAGATGACTTCAATTGGCAAAATCTGGAGCAAAAATCCGATTATGCTGCGCACTGGATTAAGGAGCAAGACGGGGTAAAATACAAAGAGGTTTTGAGCGACATCAAGGAATCCTCGCGAGCGCTTGAGGAACGGGCCAACCAGATTCAGGCGATACGGGATAAGGCTTCTAAAGAGCTGGCGGATGAAACTGCCCGCTGGGACGAACTTATGGCTGAAGACGATAAAATCGTCGCCTATCTAGAAAGTGCACTGGGTACGAAACTAGGTGGATTTTTCCTGTCCAAACTTCTTCAGGCGGTCGGGAAAAAGGTTGGCTCGAGCTTGGTCGCCTATCTGGACGTTTTGCTAAAAAAATACGACGGGCTGATTTCAGCGCATGACCAGATAACTGACGAGCTAATTAAAACGTACTCCATATATTCGAACAGCGAATGCCGGTAGATAAAAGTTCCTAGCGTGTCGAATAGGTTTGCTAGAAACTACCTTAGAGGTTGGGTACTCCACGCAGAAATGTGGACTTTTCAAATCCCGCCTCGATCTCGCCGGATTACCTGTTTCAATAAATGATAGCTTTCTTTCGGGGTTCTTTTCTGGGTCTCAAAATCAACATGGATCATACCGAAGCGCTTGTCATAGCCGAAGGCCCATTCGTAATTATCCATGAGCGACCAGTAGAAGAAGCCTTGAACGTTACAGCCGTCGCCTATCGCACGATGTATCTGCTGCAAATGTCGGGAAATGTAGTCCATTCGTTCGGAGTCGTTAACCGTGCCATTGATTACCTTATCGTCCCAAGCCATTCCGTTTTCGGTCACGAACAACGGCATGTCGCCGGTGAATTCATCGGTCAGCCAAGTTAATGTTTCGTGCAGCCCCTCCGGATAGATATCCCAACCCATCTGGGTTTTATCGCAATCGGTAGTTATAAATCGTGTGCTCGGCCACGGCTCCGAGGGGGCGGCGACTATGGTCTGGCGCGTGTAGTAATTCACGCCCAGCCAATCCATTGGCTTGCTGATCAGGTCCATATCATCCTGCCATCTTTGAGGCAGATGTGAACCGAGTCCGGCCATTATCGCATCGGGATAGGTGCCGGTCATCAGTGGTTGGATGAAAAGGCGGTTCATAACATCGTCGTAGGTTGCGGCCGCCGCCAGATCTTCGGGTTTTTGACTGCCGGGTCTCAGGGCTTCGAAGTTCAGAACAATCCCGAGGTTATCCTGCCCACGGGCACGCAAGCGCTCCATCGCTACGCCGTGGGCGAGCAACACGTTATGCACCGCGTTCGCGGTTGCGCCGATATCACGTAATCCGGGTGCATGATGGCCGAGGAAATGCGATAGATAGGAAACGCACCACGGCTCGTTAATAGTTGCGACAGAGGCAACGCGATCGCCAATTCGATCCATCACGATGTCGGTGTAATCGCCGAACCAACCTGCAATTTCACGATTGGTCCAACCGCCAAGATCAGCCAGCGTTGCCGGCAGTTCCCAGTGATATAGCGTCAGGAATGGCTTCAATCCGCGCTCCAGAACCGCGTCTACCAGTCGATCGTAAAAATCCAGACCTTCCTGATTTACCGGCCCACGACCTTCGGGCAAGACACGGGCCCAACTGGTTGAGAAACGGTAGGCATCAAACCCGAGTAGAAGATCGAGATCTTGCTCGTAGCGGTGGTAGTGGTCACAAGCGACCGCTCCGTTTTCGTTGTTCACGACGTTTCCGGGTTTAGCCGCGAAAGTATCCCAATGGGTGGGACCCGCACCGCCGAAGGCATGACCTTCGATCTGGTAGGCGGAAGTCGCGGCACCAAACAGGAAATTTTCGGGAAAGTCGGCGCGCTTAAGCATGTCAGCCTCCTTCTGGTGCGGGACCGGTGCTGTCACCAAGTGTCAGCTCGGTTTCGAGTAGCTTATTGTGCGGGGTCCTGTCGCCTGACGCGATTATATCTAGCAACATTTTTGCACAGAGTTGGCCTGCTAGGCGAACCGACGACTTTGCAGCGGTAAAAATCGGGATTTCGACGCCATTTGGCAGATAGGACAATTCATCGTCGTGAATGATGACCGAAACATCGCGACCCATCTTTTTGCCGGCATCGCCGATCGCGCGGCGCACACCGATCGCCGCGATCATCGAGGACACAAGAAAGGCCGTTGGGGGCAGGGCGCGCCTGAGCATTTCGCTGGCGCTGCGATAGCCAAAATCTTCGGTCATTTCTTCGGAAACCATCAGCGCGGGGTCGGCCGCCAGATCGCGGTTGGCGTGGGCGGCCAGAAAGCCGTCCTTCCGCCTTTGGGCAAAGTCCATCAACTCAAGCCCGTTGATCAGGGCAATCCGGCGATGGCCTAAATCCAGCAAGAATTCTGTCGCCCGTTGAAACGAGCGGCGGTTATTTACGTCAACCCAGCTATAATCGGCGACCTCGTCACTGGTGCGTCCATGCACGACAAACGGGAGGCCTAGTTCTTGAAGCAGTTTGATACGCGGGTCGTTCGCGCGGGGACCGTGAATGATAACGCCATCGACTGAAGCCTTGGCCGCGAGTTCGCGATAGATACGCTCCTCGTCAATATCGGCAACGACGGACAAAAGCATATCATGATCATTGCGGGAATATATTTCGCCAGCGCCTGCTATGAAATCCGCGAAAACCGGGTTGACCATCTCGTGTTGGGTGGAAATGGGAATGACATGGCCAATTGCCATGGATCGCCCCGTGGCCAGCCCTTTTGCACGGGTATTGGCAGAATAGTTATAGGCCCGAGCGGCGTCTTTCACGCGCTTTCGGGTTGCCTCGCTTACCTCTGGGTAGTCGTTTAACGCACGACTGACGGTCGTTTGCGACAGGCCCAGCAAAGTTGAGAGTTTTTTTAGATTCATGTGTCAAAGCGCTTTCAAAAGTTCCGATATTTGTAAGGGTTTATTCGCTAAACGTCAAAGGAGAGTTTCTAGCTCTTTGCGAATATATTGGCGAATTGGAATCATTTATTGACAGATGGTTTGAAATATCTGAGGCTTTGGTTACTCAAAGCGCTTTGGAAATGATTCCGAACTCGCTTGGAAACATAATGCTCTGGGAGGAAATTATGAAACGTATACTCTACGCCGGCGCGGCTGCTTTAGCCCTAACGTCCGGTATGGCTTCGGCTGGCAGCCACTTGTCGGGCGAGCAGGTCACCGTATTTGGTCCATGGCTTGGGCCTGACCAGGAAAACGTCGAGGCCGTGTTGGCCGAGTTCGCGAACCAAACAGGTGCGGATGTTCGCTACGTTGGTTCTGACAGTTTCGAGCAACAAATTCTTGTAGATGCAGAAGCCGGTTCCGCCGCAAATGTATCTGTCTTTCCGCAGCCGGGTCTCGCAGCTGATATGGCTGGACGCGGTTTCTTGACGCCGCTGGCTGATGGAACGGGCGACTGGGTTCGCGAAAACTATGCCGCCGGGCAGTCTTGGGTTGACCTAGGTACCTATGCCGGTGCGGACGGTAGCGACAGCCTGTTTGGCTTCTTCTACAAAATCGACGTGAAATCGTTGGTTTGGTATGTCCCGGAAAATTTCGAAGATGCCGGATATGAAGTTCCGACATCAATGGAAGACCTCAAGACGCTTAGCGACCAGATCGTCGCTGATGGCGGTACACCTTGGTGTATTGGTCTGGGATCAGGTGGCGCGACAGGCTGGCCTGCTACGGACTGGGTCGAAGACCTGATGTTGCGCACACAAACACCCGACGTTTACGACCAGTGGGTAAGCAACGAAATTCCGTTCAACGACCCTCGTGTTGTAGCTGCGATCGATGAATTCGGCGCGTTTGCGGGTAACAATTCCTATGTCTCTGGTGGTGCGGGTGCTGTTGCCTCGACCGATTTCCGTGACAGCCCTAAAGGTTTGTTCAGTTCGCCGCCTCAGTGCTACATGCACCGTCAGGCGTCCTTCATTCCAGCGTTTTTCCCTGAGGGAACAATCGTTGGTGAAGACGCAGACTTCTTCTACTTCCCAGCCTACGCCGGTAAAGATCTCGGCGCGCCGGTTCTGGGTGCTGGAACAGTCTGGGGGATCACGAACGACAGTCCGGGTGCTCATGCGTTGATCGAGTATCTGAAAACGCCGGTCGCACATGAAATCTGGATGGCCCGCAAAGGCTTCCTGACGCCACACAAAGGTGTAAATAGCGACGTGTTCAGCGATCCAACACTGCGTAAGATGAATGATATTCTTCTTGGCGCAACGACATTCCGTTTCGACGGATCCGATCTGATGCCGGGTGGTGTTGGTGCAGGTTCGTTCTGGACTGGAATGGTCGACTACGCTGGTGGCAAACCTGCTAGCGAAGTAGCTGACGAAATCCAGTCGTCCTGGGATGCACTGAAATAAGCTGCGGCTTTGAAAATCAGGAATCCGGTATCACACCGGGTTCCTTTGAATAGGGGGAATACCAATGCATCCGGCGCTCCAAGGTTTAGTAACAATCATTCTGGGCGTTGGCGGTTGCGTTGCATATTTTTATCTTTCCAACCAGATTTTAGACAAAGTACTTTTCCCTGCCCGAGGGCAAAACGCGGGCCGTAACATCACCCGTGCCAATATGATCCGTCCTTGGCTGTTTGTCCTGCCCGCACTTTTGGCGCTTGGGTTGTATCTGGCTTATCCGGTCGTTGAGACCCTCCGGCTTTCGTTAACCGAGCGGGTCACCATGTCGGATGGGTCAACGACTTACAATTGGGTCGGTGTGGACAATTACGCCCAGATGTTTAACGAACCAAAGTTCTGGGAGGCCATGCGCAATAATATCATGTGGCTGTTTGTGGTACCTGCCTTTTCCACGGCTTTCGGATTATTGGCCGCGCAGCTTACCGATCGAATAAAATGGGGAAACGTCGCCAAGTCGATGATTTTCATGCCAATGGCGATTTCGTTTGTTGGCGCGGCGGTTATATTTAAACTCGTCTACGATATGCGCCCGGTTACGCAGGATCAGATCGGTGTCCTGAACGCTCTTTACCTAACATTCGGTGGGACGGAACCCAAAGCTTGGTTGACCATTCCGGTTTGGAACAACTTTTTTCTGATGGCGGTGCTGATTTGGATACAAACAGGGTTTGCCATGGTTATTCTGTCAGCAGCCCTTCGCGGCATTCCCGAAGGAACTATCGAAGCAGCTATTGTCGACGGCGCAAACCCGTTTCAAGTATTCTTCAAGATTAAAGTTCCCCAAATTCAAGTGACTATTCTTGTGGTTTGGACGACGATCACAATTGTCGTACTCAAGGTCTTTGACATCGTATTCGCAATGACCAACGGCCAGTGGGAAACGCAAGTTTTGGCAAATTACATGTTCGACAAACTCTTTCGGGCAAACGACTGGGGCGTTGGGTCGGCAAGCGCGATGGTAATCATGCTGCTCGTCACGCCGATATTAATTTGGAATGTGCGCAACGCGCGCAAAGAAATGAAATGAGGGACCACGCAGATGGATAGTATCGCAGGGTCTAAATCCAGCCTTACATGGGCAGTAAACATATCGGTCGTTCTGCTGGTCGCACTATGGCTGTTTCCGACGGTCGGGTTGCTGGTGTCTTCATTCCGAACATCCGACCAAATCGCGACCAGCGGTTGGTGGAAGGCTCTGTTCCCGTCGGTGCAAAACCTCACACTGCGGGCCGATGCGCCAGAATTGCAGGTTCGGGAGGGCGATCTTTATGTGATCGAAGGCGATCTTTTCGAGGTGGGAAAAGACGTTGAAATATCGGTCTTCGGTGTATCTTCGAGAGCGATTGACGCTTTCAAAGTTGGAGAGACCGGCGAGTTGGTGAAGGGTGGTGACATTACGGTGTCGGTTGAAGGTCACTATCGGATGACCAATATTGAACCCTTCGAGGGTTCGCGCGGCCAACGTATATTTGTAACGGCAAAAACACCGCCGGAATTCACGTTGGACAATTATCATAACGTGCTGTTTGACCCCTCCAACCGCGAAGGCATGGCAAAGGCGTTTTTCAATACGTTGACGGTGACAATCCCGGCCACAATCATCCCGATAGTGATTGCCGCCTTCGCCGCATATGCGCTTGCGTGGATGGAATTCCCGGGGCGGGCATTGCTGATCGCCGCTATTGTTGGTCTGCTTGTGGTGCCTTTGCAATTGGCGCTAATCCCACTGCTAAAATTCCACAACGAGATCGGTATAGGCAAAGGGTATCTTGGGGCGTGGATGGCACATACCGGTTTCGGCTTGCCTTTGGCGATTTATCTATTGCGAAATTATATGGTTGGGCTACCGCGTGATATCATCGAGAACGCCAAAGTGGATGGGGCGTCGGATTTCCAGATCTTCGTTAAGATAATCCTCCCACTGAGCTTTCCCGCTCTCGCATCTTTTGCAATATTTCAGTTCCTATGGACATGGAACGACTTGTTGGTAGCCTTGGTGTTCCTGATCGACTCGACCGGCGAAACGACAGTGATGACCAAGCAAATCGTTGAATTGCTGGGCACCCGTGGTGGTAATTGGGAAATTCTGGCAACCTCGGCGTTTGTTTCCATTGCCGTGCCATTGGCGGTCTTCTTTGCAATGCAGAAATACCTTGTGCGCGGCCTTCTGGCTGGCTCGGTCAAGTAGAGAGGATCAAATTAAATGAGTGTAGCACAGGCAATCTACCCAAAGACCGGACCGGACGTGACTTCCGAATGGTGGCGTGGTGCGGTTATTTACCAAATCTATCCGCGTAGTTTTCAGGACAGTAACGGCGACGGCATCGGCGACCTTAAAGGAATTACCCAAAGGCTGCCCTACATCGCGTCACTCGGCGTCGATGCGGTCTGGATTTCACCGTTTTTCACCTCGCCGATGAAAGATTTCGGCTATGATGTTGCAGATTTTTGCGATGTGGACCCGATTTTCGGAACGCTTTCCGACTTCGATGCGTTGATCGAGACGGCGCAGGAACTAGGCGTGAAAATCCTGATTGATCTGGTGCTTAGCCATACGTCGGATCAACATCCTTGGTTCGAGGAAAGCCGTCAATCGGCAACCAACGACAAATCCGATTGGTATGTCTGGGCAGATGCAAAACCCGACGGCACGCCGCCAAACAACTGGCTGTCGATCTTTGGCGGATCCGCATGGCATTGGGATTCGCGCCGCTGCCAGTATTACCTGCACAACTTTTTAGTCTCACAACCAGATTTGAACTTTCATGAACCCGCAGTCCAGAACAGCCTGCTTGATGTAGCGCGTTTCTGGCTGGAGCGCGGTGTGAACGGGTTCCGTCTGGACACCATCAACTTTTATTTTGCGGACAAACAGCTGCGCGACAATCCGGCGTTGCCGCCAGAACGGCGAAACAGCACCATTGCGACGGCCGTGAACCCGTACAATCATCAGGAACACATTTATTCCAAGAACCAGCCCGAGACGTTGGATTTCCTGCGTCAACTGCGTGCGGTGATGGACCCATATGACGCCGCAGCGGTAGGCGAAGTGGGGGACGCACAACGTGGTTTGGAAATTTTGGGCCAGTACACAGCCGGCGATGATATGATGCAAATGTGTTATGCGTTTGAATTGTTGTCGGGCGAAAGGCCGTCCGCCAGTTTTATTGCAGATGTATTTGCCAANGTNGATGAAGTCGCCGCNGACGGGTGGGCCTGCTGGGCATATTCAAACCATGACGTACAGCGCCATACCAGCCGTTGGTCNCTGACGCCGTCCTCGGAGCGGACATTCACNACACTTATGATGTGCCTGCGTGGTTCGGCCTGTATCTATCAAGGCGAAGAACTGGGCCTCCCCGAGGCGGATGTTTCATTTGAAGAGTTACAGGACCCGTACGGCATAGAATTCTGGCCCGAGTACAAAGGGCGTGATGGCTGCCGCACACCGATGGTTTGGTCGCGCTCTAATAGCAATGGCGGGTTTTCCGCGGCGGACCAGACTTGGCTACCCGTGCCAAGCGAACATCTGCGCCATTCTGTGGACGCTTCCGAGGCTGACCCGACAGCACTTGTGCATCACTATCGAAAAGCAATTAGTTTGCGCCACGCGCATCCGGCATTGATGCGCGGCTCGATGAACGGGATGTCAGCAGACGGCGCTGCACTGCAATTTTTGCGAAGTGAAGGAAACGAAGTTGTGTTTTGCGCCTTCAATCTGGGTGATGAACCGACTCAGGTTAGCCTACCTCAAGGAAAGTGGACACAGATCGGGCAAGAACTGAATAGCGCTCCAGTCGGGTCTGAAGGTGTCGTATATCTTGGATCGTGGCAAATATGTCTCGCGCTTAAAACCGGATAAAAGGGGGATGGAATATGGCCGACCTGAAAATGACAAATCTCGCTAAATCCTATGGCGAAGTGAACGTCTTGAAGGACATCAACCTCGACATAGAAACCGGGGAGCTGATTGTATTTGTAGGCCCTTCAGGTTGCGGGAAATCCACCTTACTGCGCATGGTTGCCGGCTTGGAAAAAATAACCGACGGGTCGTTGGAAATCGACGGCATGGTTGTGAATGATGTCCCGCCTTCCGAGCGTGGCATCGCCATGGTGTTCCAGTCTTACGCGCTTTATCCGCATATGACCGTACGGGATAATATGTCGTTTGCGTTGAAGATCGCCAAGAAATCGAAAAAGGAAATTGACGATGCGGTGAATAAAGCCGCGCATATTTTGCAGTTAGAAGATTATCTGGACCGGCTGCCCAAAGCTTTGTCGGGTGGTCAGCGACAGCGCGTGGCCATCGGGCGTTCTATCGTGCGCAATCCCAAAGTTTATCTGTTTGATGAGCCGCTTTCCAATCTTGATGCTGCTCTTAGGGTGGCGACACGGATCGAGATTGCCCAACTCAAGGAAAGCATGCCGGAAAGCACGATGATCTATGTAACGCATGACCAGGTCGAAGCGATGACGCTCGCCACACGGATTGTGGTGCTGGCGAACAAAGGCATCGCTCAGGTCGGCACGCCACTTGATCTGTATGAGCGACCGGAGAATGAATTCGTGGCGCAGTTTATAGGCTCGCCCGCCATGAACCTGTGGTCTGGCGAAGTAACCGGCACCGGCAAGCAGACAACTGTCAAGCTTGATGGCGGCGGTACCGCGGTCTCGGATGTTCCGACAACGGATGCCGACATCGGGCTGAAGGTGAATATCGGCGTGCGGCCGGAAGATCTCGTTGCTACTGACACCACGCCACTCTTTTCGGGCACGGTTAATTACACCGAATTGTTGGGAGAGGTGACGCAGATTTATTTCGACACCGAGGGCAGTGCTGATCCGGTAATTGCCAAACTTCCAGGCATTGTGCGTGACTTACGCGGACGCGAGATAAATTTAGGCGCGGAGCCTGCCAAAGTGCATGTATTTGAAAGCGGGAAATCGTTGCTTTATCGCTGAGCGAAACAAGAGGTATTCGTCTATTGCGGATCCATAGGGCTGATTGGTGTGCCCCCGCGCTCAATGGCGGATCCTGCGGCGAGTAACACGTCTTCACGATAACGACCGCCAACCAGATGGACACCGACCGGAGTTTTTCCGACAAGGCTTGTGGAAACCGTTAATCCGGGCAAGCCAAGTGTGGGCAACGCAAGTTGCGGTAACCGCGATTCCATTTCAGACCGTTGGTCGTAGCATGTCCTTTTTGATCCACGTTAACTTTGGTGGTAACCGGAACCCCACATAAAGAGCCGGGATCCTCGCCGTTCGCAATTTTATTGTCCACAGCTTGGGCCGCAGCGAGTGCTTCTTCGGGGAATTCTTGGACAACGGCGTTCAGAACCGGATTGACCGTATGCAACCGATCCAGATGAGATTTTGTTACTTCAACCGCTGATAATTTCTTGGACCGAACTGCGTCTGCAATTTCCGAGGCTGAGAGTTGCCATAGGTGGGACATTTAGTTGCTCCTGAAAATTTCCGATGTTGAGGTTATTGTGGCATTTCGGTTTCAATTATTTGGACAAGATTTACCTGTCTTGTACTCCTACTGGCCGTTCGCAGTGAACTCACGGCGGTTCCGCAAAAAAACTAAACGACGTGCGAAAATTCGTCTCTTGGGGTGTGCAGCCTGACGTGCCGCATGAAGTGACGCGCGATGCGGGACACTGGGCGGTTCTCCGGAATCGCAAAGTAACTTTGATAGGAATAGGCGGATGTGAAAGGGCGGAGGACGAGTTTTCTCGCGTACTGGTTCGCGATTGGAAATGGATTTATGACGGCGACACCTAGCCCGGCAAGAACCAGCTCCACAGCGGCGACCGAGGAAGAGACCTCGGCAACGATGTTTGGAGCGACGGACGACTCGTGAAACAGCTTTTCAAGCTGGGAACGGCGGGCGTGTCGACGGGATAGCGCAATCAGGTCTTGCTCGTGCAGAGTTTCGGGTTCAATCACTTTCAATTCTGCCAGTGGGTGATCCGGTTGCATCGCACAGACGGCGGTTGCAAGTCGAAACGGGATCAACTTGGTTCCGGCACGGTTCGGCTCTACCCCGACAATACCTAAATCGAATTTGTCGCTTCTAATGCCGTTGATGACGTCTTCGGAAGTGCCCACTTCAAGGCTTAGAAAGTATTCTGGGTGGGACTTCATGAAAGTCGCCATGTGTTCGGCAAGAAACCGACCGGAAAATGTCGGGGGCGCGATTATATTTAATTGATCACGATCTTGCCCGGTAGGTCCATCTATCCAGTCGAGGGCTTCGAACAGTGAATCGAGCCGTGCGTTAAACTGCACAGCCGCTTCCGTTGGCTTTAGCCGACCGGCGTTTCGTTCAAATAGAACTTTACCAATCCGGTTTTCCAGACTGGACAGGGATCGACTTACGGCCGACTGTGATAACCCTAAACGCCGTGCCGCCGCAGCCGTGGTATCACTTTCCATCATCACGCGCAGGGTTTGGTATTCGGGGAGTGAATGCCAGCTTTTCCGGGGCATAATACCTCTTACTAAATATCATTCTTTAATGAGTTTTTATCATTAAGTTTACTATAGGTAAAATTAAAATTTGCCTGATAGGCTCCGTAAGTAATCGGAAGGAGTCGTTGACACCCTTCTACCTTTAACAACGCATGGAGAATTGAGTGCCGGACAGACGCGCACCTTTGATATTTGACGGACACAATGATGTTCTTCTGAAGTTGTCGATAACAGGAGGCCGGACTGCGGTTGCCGGCTTTGTGAGTGGGCGCGACGGTCACATTGATGTGCCGCGCGCAAAGGCCGGTGGTTTTGGTGGCGGGTTCTTCGCGATGTTTGTGCGCTCCCCTATCGATATTGACAACAAAACCGAGCAGATGACACAGCCTGAGTATGATCTGCCATTGCCTGAAGCGATTACACAAACGCAAGCGCTCCCAGTTGTGTTGGAGCAAGCGGCGCTGTTGTTGCAAATGGAAGAAACCGGCAGTTTAAAGATTTGCCGAAATGTCGCGGACATCGAGGACGCCTTCGAACAGGGGCGCATTGCCGCGATAATGCATATGGAAGGTGCCGAGGCGATAGATCCGGATTTCCACACGCTCGATGTTCTTTACGCAGCTGGTCTGCGCTCAATCGGCCCTGTATGGAGCCGCCCGACGATATTCGGCGAAGGTGTACCGTTCCGGTTCCCGTCTACGGGTGACATCGGTGGTGGACTGACAGACGCGGGCAAGGCGTTGGTTAAGCGATGCAACGAAAAGGGCATCCTGATCGACCTATCCCACCTTAACGAAAAAGGGTTCTGGGATGTTGCGGAGTTAAGCAAGGCGCCGCTGGTCGCGACACATTCCAATGCGTATGCGATCTGTCCGCACGCCCGAAACCTGACTGACAAACAGTTGGAAGCCATTGCCAAAAGTGACGGCATGGTTGGATTGAACTTTGCGTCTGCCTTCCTTCGTGAAGACGGACAGATGGATTCCGGTTTCCCAATCGAGACGATGCTTAAACACCTAGATCACCTGATTGGTATCCTCGGCGAGGATTGTGTCGGGTTAGGGTCGGACTTTGATGGAGCATTGATTCCGGACGTGATTGGCGACGTTGCAGGACTTGCCAACCTTGTGACGGCAATGCGTGCGCATGGATATTCAGATAAGCTGATAACGAAGTTAGCCCATGAAAACTGGCTTCGTGTATTGGCAATAACCTGGGGCGAAAGCAGTAAATAAAAACAATAAATTGGTTCCACATTAGGAAAGGAAGAAGAAAATGAAGCATTTTACCAACCTTGTAGCTAGCGCTACGCTAGCGTTTACGGTTGGCGTGACCGGCATGCCTGTAGCGGCGGAAACGCCTGCGAACATGCTGGTTATCGCAAACCGTATTGACGACATTACTACGCTCGACCCTGCGCAATCGTTTGAGTTTGCCGGTTCCGACGTGAGCCGCAACATCTATGGCAAGCTGGTCAACTTCGACCCTGCAGATTTGGACGGTGGATACGTTCCTGATCTAGCCGCAAGCTGGACCGTTTCCGAAGATGGTAAAACCATCACGTTCACAATGCGTGAAGGCGTGACTTTCCACTCCGGAAACCCTGTGACAGCGAAAGATGCAGAGTTCAGTCTTCGACGCGCGGTAACATTGAACAAAACACCGTCGTTCATTCTGACACAGTTCGGGTTCACACCGGAAAACGTCGAAAGCACGATCGTTGCGACTGATGACATGACGCTCCAGATCACTACAGATCAGCGCTATGCTACGTCCTTCGTTCTGAACTGTCTAACAGCGACTATCGGCGGGATCGTCGATTCCAAAGTTGTTATGGAAAATGAAGTGGACGGCGATCTTGGTAACGAGTGGCTGCGCACAAACACTGCCGGTTCGGGTGCATACTCGCTGGGTAGCTGGAAACCGAATGAGTCGGTTACGCTAGTCTCCAACCCAGATTTCTATCTTGGCGCGCCGGCAATGGAACGTGTTGTTGTTCGTCACGTTCAGGAAAGCGCTACACAGCGTCTTATGCTTGAACGCGGTGATATTGACGTTGCCCGCAACCTGAACCCGGAAGATATCGCTGGCGTGAGTGGTGCTGATGGTGTTGCAGTAGACAGCGAGCTTCGCGGTCGTCTGATGTACATCTCGATGAACCAGTTGCATCCTATCCTTTCGAATCCGAAAGTGGTCGAAGCGATTAAGTACCTGATCGACTACAAAGGTATGGAAACCAGCTTCCTGAACGGTCAGTACACAATCCACCAGTCGTTCTTGCCACGCACGTATCTTGGCGCGATTGACGACAANCCGTTCTCGCTGGATATCGAAAAAGCTAAGGCTCTGTTGGCCGAAGCTGGNTACGCTGATGGTTTCGAAGTAGGCATCGTAGTGCGTGAAGCACAAGAGCGCATCGAGATTGCACAGTCGATCCAGAACACATTTGGTCAAGCTGGTATCAAGGTGAACATCACTGTTGGAACTGCGAAACAGATCCTTGGTGAATACCGCGCACGTACACACGACATCTATGTGGGTGCATGGGGTCCGGATTACCCTGATCCGAACACAAATGCCGGTACTTTCGCGATCAACCCTGACAACGCGCAAGAAGCGGGTCATACAGGCATGCTCGCTTGGCGTAACGCCTGGGACATTCCTGAAATGAGTGCGGCCACTTTGGCAGCAGTTGTCGAGAATGATCGTGATGTTCGTGCCACAATGTACGAACAGATTCAGCGTGATCATCAGGCGACTTCGCCGTTCGCAATCATGTATCAGAAAATCGAACAGACCGGCCGTGCCGAAAATGTTCAAGGTCTGAACCTTGGTGGCGCTATCACAGCCGTATCTTACTGGGCAGTGTCCAAGTAATGGCGATGGCTTCAAACATTAGCAAAGGGCGGCGCAAGTCGCCCTTTCTTTCTCTTCTTGTAAAAACCGGCAAAACACTGACCACCGTTTTGGTCACCATGCTCGGTCTTTTGTTTGTGACTTTCTTTATTGGTCGCGTCATGCCGGTTGACCCGGTTCTTTCCATCGTTGGCGAACGTGCCAGCAAGGAAATGTATGACGAGGCTTACCGCGCGCTCGGGTTGGATAAACCACTGATCGTGCAGTTTTTGTATTACCTGCGCGACATCGTGCAGGGAGATTTCGGAATTTCCGTTCGCACCGGCTTTCCGGTAGCAAACGACATTAAACGCGTGTTCCCCGCAACGATGGAGCTCGCAACTCTCGGTACCATTATAGGTGTTGTCATTGGCGTCCCTCTCGGGGTGCTTGCTGCGGTCAAGCGCGGCACATGGATTGACCAGGTCGCGCGCGTTGTGGCGCTGATCGGTTATTCGATGCCGGTGTTCTGGATCGGCCTTATCGGCTTGCTAATTTTCTACGGTATTCTCGGCTGGATCGGTGGCCCCGGACGTTTGGACATTTTTTACGAAGATATGATCCCTTCGGTTACAGGAATGATCCTGATCGATTCCGCGTTGGCGGGTGACTGGACGATCTTTAAGAACGCGTTCTCCCATATCGTTCTTCCAGCTTCGCTGCTGGGGTACTACTCGCTAGCGTATATCAGCCGCATGACCCGTAGTTTCATGCTGGAACAGTTAAGTTCCGAGTATGTTACGACGGCGCGTGTGAAGGGCATGTCGGAAGCCGCTGTGATCTGGAAGCACGCCTTTGGCAATATTCGCGTGCAACTGATAACCGTGATTGCGCTTAGTTACGCGGGACTACTTGAGGGTTCGGTTTTGACCGAGATTATTTTCTCGTGGCCCGGTATTGGTTCCTACATCACGACATCGCTGCTTTCAGCGGACATGAACGCCGTTATGGGCGGAACCGTGGTCGTCGGGTTGGTGTTTGTGCTGTTGAATATTTTCGCAGACCTTCTCTATAAATTCTTCGACCCGAGGGCAAAATGAGTGTGACTGACCCATCGAGTCAGGGCCTTAGAGCATGGCTTTTGACCGACACGCCGACCTCGCGTCGTCATGCCAAGCTGGCGGCAATCTATCAGGCGTGGTTGTCCTTCAAGGGCAATCACATGGCGATGTTCGGCCTTGGTATATTGCTGTTCCTTGTTGTGATTGCTGCTTTCGCCCCCATCTTGGCCCCGCAAGACCCGTTTATTCAGGATTTGGGCGAGCGGTTGCTGCCTCCCGGCTCCGAGGGTTATATTCTTGGCTCAGACAGCTTGGGCCGCGATATTCTTAGCCGGCTTCTCTATGGTTCGCGGATAACGCTTTATATTGTGACGCTGGTGGCGATCATCGCACCACTTGCAGGGTTATTCGTCGGGACGGTCGCCGGATATGTAGGTGGCTGGGCTGACGTGGTCTTGATGCGTATCACCGATATTTTCCTCGCCTTTCCACGTCTGGTTCTTGCGCTAGCCTTTGTCGCTGCGTTGGGTGCCGGGATTGAAAATGCGGTTCTTGCCATCTCGTTGACCGCGTGGCCGCCCTACGCACGTATTGCGCGCGCCGAGACGCTGACGATCCGCGGTTCCGATTATATCCACGCGATCAGGTTGCAAGGCGCGGGGCCGATGCGGATTATCACCAAACACATTTGGCCACTGTGTATTTCGTCGCTGGTTGTTCGGGTGACGCTGGATATGGCCGGCATCATCCTCGCCGCCGCTGGTCTTGGTTTTCTCGGACTTGGCGCGCAACCGCCTTCGCCTGAATGGGGCGCGATGATTTCGGAGGGGCGAAAGTTCATCCTCGACCATTGGTGGGTGGCAACAATGCCGGGTTTGGCGATTTTTACAGTTTCACTGGCATTCAACCTACTAGGCGACGGGCTACGAGATGTCCTCGACCCTAAGGAGGGCAAATCATGACCAACCTTCTGGATGTCGAAAACCTTTGGGTTAAATTTCCGACGCGCAATGGCGTATTCGATGCTGTGCGCGGGGTCAGCTTTTCACTCGGACAGGAGCGGTTGGGGATCGTGGGGGAATCCGGTTCAGGTAAATCCATGACCGGCCGTGCCATTCTGCGTTTGATCCGTTCACCGGGGATGGTGACAGCGGACCGGATGGACCTTGAAGGTGTAGATCTTCTGAGCCGAACCGAAAAACAGATGCGCGATGTTCGCGGCAAACAAATTTCGATGATTATGCAGGATCCGAAATTCTCGTTGAATCCGGTGATGCGGGTGGGAAAGCAAATTTCGGAAGCATACCGCTTGCACAACAAGGTCTCGAAGGCCGAAGCGAAACGCAAATCGTTGGAGATGCTGGAAGCCGTCGCTATTCGTGACCCGGAACGTGTGTACGAGATGTTTCCGCACGAGGTATCAGGTGGCATGGGCCAGCGCATCATGATCGCCATGATGTTGATCCCCGATCCCAAGATTATGATCGCGGACGAACCCACCTCGGCGCTGGACGTATCCGTTCAAACGCAGGTTTTGGAAATAATGGATAAGTTGGTTAAAGACCGTGGCATGGGCCTAATTTTCATCAGTCACGATCTAAATCTGGTTTCCGCTTTTTGCGATCGGGTGCTGATTATGTACGCCGGTCGTGTTGTCGAAACTCTCGCTGCGGACAAGCTGCACGAAGCACAGCACCCTTATACACAGGGGTTGTTAAATTCCTTGCCGCGGCTGGATGCTCCAATTGATCGACTTCAAGTACTACAACGCGATCCTGCGTGGTCCGAAGCGCCGAGTGTGAACACATGAGTGAAATACTGATAGAAAACCTGAACGTATGGTTCGGCGAGCACGAAGAGCGGGTCGATGCGGTAAAAGGTGCAAATCTGGCGGTGCCCAAGGGTGGTAGTTTTGGCTTGGTCGGCGAGAGTGGTTCGGGCAAATCCACCATCCTGCGCGCTATGATGGGGCTCGCTCCGACGTGGAGCGGAAAGATCGAGGTAATGGGTCAACCGGTTGGTCACGAACGAAGTCGCGACTTTTATCGTAAAGTGCAGATGGTTTTTCAGGACCCTTATGCGTCTTTGCACCCACGCCATTCGGTCGACCAAGTGTTAAGCGAAACGCTCTCGTTGCACGGGTTTAAGGATATCGACACACGGATATCGAAGCTTTTGGACGATGTGGGTCTTGGTCCCGCTTTCCGGTTCCGTTATCCGCACCAGCTTTCGGGTGGCCAGCGCCAAAGGGTTGCGATTGCACGCGCCTTGGCTTCGGAGCCAGAGATACTCTTGTTGGACGAACCGACATCGGCATTGGATGTATCGGTGCAGGCCGAAATCCTGAACTTGCTAACGGATTTACGTGCAGAGCACGGTCTAACCTACCTGATGGTAAGTCATAACCTTGCCGTGGTTGGGCATATCTGTTCCGATATCGCCGTCATGCAGTTGGGCGAAATCGTCGAGACGCTGGGCGTTGAAGACATGCGCGCGATGCGAACAGAGCATCCCTATACGAAGCACCTTCTGGAAAGCAGCCTGCTTGGGTTGGAGCGATCTTAGCAACTCATTCTGCTCGATTATTGTGGTCTGGTTTGCGAGAGTTGGCACCAGAAACGGCGACATTTGTCCTTTAGCCGGTTCAAACACCGCAATGGACAAATAGGCTGGAAACCTGTTTCAATATGATCTGTTATAAAAGATCAGAATCTAATGCTCTGCCAGATTGTTTTTATGCGGCGAGCGAACGGGAGTGAACATGTTTGCGCAGCCAGAATCGATAGATCAAACACGGGAACTCTTGGCTTCGGAAGGGTATGTCTGTGGCAAGGCACTGGCGACGGTAGTATTTCTGTCTCTAAAACTGGGTCGACCCTTATTCCTTGAGGGGGAAGCGGGCGTTGGGAAAACCGAGATCGCGAAGGCGCTTTCAAAGGCGTTGGGGCGACGTTTGATCCGATTGCAATGTTACGAGGGGCTTGATGCTTCTAGCGCGGTGTATGAATGGAATTTTCCGGCTCAAATGGTTGCGATTCGAACAGCGGAGGCTGTTGGAAGCAGTGATCGGGCGGAACTGAACGACGAACTGTTCAGCGAAGACTTTCTTATCCGCCGACCACTTCTGGAGGCAATGAGTCCGCAGGAAGGCGGCCCCCCGATCCTGCTGATTGACGAGTTGGACCGCACGGATGAACCCTTTGAGGCATTTCTTCTGGAAGCACTTAGTGATTTTCAGGTAACGATCCCCGAGATCGGAACCATTGCCGCCGAAGAGCCCCCGATTGTTATTCTCACATCTAACCGGACACGCGAGGTGCACGATGCGCTGAAGCGGCGGTGCCTATATCATTGGGTCGACTATCCCGACTTTGATCGCGAGCTGGAGATTTTGAACGCACAGGTTCCGGAGGCGACCGAGAGCCTTAGCCGCGAAATTGTGGCATTTGTGCAGCGGTTGCGAGAAGAGGATTTGTTCAAGAAGCCCGGCGTCGCCGAGACTATTGATTGGGCGAAATGTTTGCTTGCGCTTGATGCTGTCCAGCTTTCACCACAGGTGATTGCCGATACACTCGGTGCTATCCTGAAGTATCAGGATGATATCGCGCGGGTTCAAGGCTCGGAAGCAGCACGAATTCTTACCGAAGCAAAGGCAACATCAGAGATGGCTGACTAATGGGTAAATTCGCCGATCTTCCGATACCAGAGGACGGCAAGTTTGTTGCCAACATTGCCCATTTTGCGCGGGCCTTAAGGAAAGCGGGATTGCCCGTTGGACCGGGGCGGGTTGCTGACGCGATCCGTGCAATCGAGGCGGCAGGTTTCACAGACAAACGCGATTTCTATTGGGCTTTGCATGCCTGTTTCGTTTCGCGTCCTGAACATCGGGAAGTCTTCGCACAAGTCTTCCGTTTGTATTGGCGGGACCCGCAGTTTTTGGAACACATGATGGCAATGCTGTTACCAGCGGTTCGCGGTGTGCAAGAAGAGCGTGCAGCGCAAGCTGCCGAGCGTCGCGCAGCCGAAGCATTGCTCGATGGTGCCGAAGGCGACGTGCCCGAGCAGCCGGAAGCTGAAGGAACCGAAATCGAGATCGACGCCTCGATGACGTTTTCCGCGCGCGAAGACCTACGGACGCTGGATTTCGAACAAATGACGACCGCCGAAATGGCCGAGGCTAAGCGTATGATCGCGCGGATCACATTGCCTGTTCGGCCGTTGGCGTCGCGACGAACGCGTGCTGCATCGCATGGGCAGATTCCGGATTGGCGAGGAACTATCCGCGGGGCGATGCGGACTGGTGGTGACATTCACAGTCTCGCAATGCGGCAGCGCAAAATTCGTTGGCCCAACCTTGTGGCGCTGTGTGACATCTCCGGTTCGATGTCGTCGTACTCTCGCGCCGTACTGCATTTTCTTCACGCGGCCAGCAACGCGAAAGGGGCTGGTTGGGCTCAAGTGCACTCCTTCACGTTCGGGACACAACTTACGAATATAACGCGGCATCTTCGGCACAGGGATGTGGACGCCGCTCTTGCGATGGCCGGAGCGGAGGCGCAGGACTGGGAAGGCGGCACAAGGATTGGTGCGTGTTTGCACAGCTTCAACCGCGACTGGTCACGGCGAATATTGGGGCAGGGTGCGGTGGTTTTGCTGATAACTGACGGGCTGGACCGTGATGATCCGGACGCTCTTGGGGCCGAGATGGAAAGATTGCATTTGTCCGCCCGTAAAGTCATTTGGCTGAACCCGCTTCTGCGCTGGGATGGTTTCGCGCCCAAGGCGCGGGGTATCCGCGAAATGCTGCCCCATGTCGACAGTTTCCGTGCGGGTCACAACATCGCCTCGCTACAAGCCCTTGCGGATGCGCTCACTAGACCCGAAGATATAGGCGAGAAAGCACGCCTTATGCGCGCGATGAGGGAAGGCTGATGGCGGATTACGATCAAATACCGGAGCAAGCGCTCGATTGGGTTTATGCTGGAAAGGGTGCGGTCCTTGCGACCGTTATCCAGACGTGGGGTTCGGCGCCGCGCCCTATGGGTTCGCAGCTGGCAATCAACGAAGATATGGAAATGGCGGGCTCCGTCTCGGGTGGTTGCGTTGAGGGCGCAGTTGTCGAGGAAGCCATGCACGCGCTGCAAGACGGCGTTCCGCGCATTCTGGAATACGGTGTTAGCGATGAGGAGGCGTTTGCGGTTGGTCTTGCCTGTGGCGGTGCAATCCACGTTCTTGTGGAACCGATTTGTGTTGGCCAAGGGCCGGACGTAGCCTTGTTGGAAACACTGGCGGCTTACCGTGCTGATCGTCGCGCGGCGGCTTATATGGTGAATACTACGACTTGGGAGCGGCAGGTTGTTGGGCCAGAATTTGACGGTCTCGAT
>JGI24025J20009_10001128_pt1 | contig 20387 bp, 20 predicted proteins | sample Cruoilmetagenom3_FD_20009 | JGI IMG/M metagenome (IMG submission 20009) | reverse complement strand
TTTACAGGGTGCTGCAGATGCGAGGCGTACGGGTACGCAGACGTACTCCCTGTACTTCAAGTACCCGACAACAAAGCAGATGCGGTGCCCTGTGAACGCTTACACTGAATTATCAGGGCCGGGAAGCCAGGAGGTGTATGTTATTTTTCTGCCGATGCGGACGCAAGCTATGACCGCTCTTTTAGGTCAGGGTCATGAAAAGCGGCTATGGTAAAGCCGTTCTCCTCAAAATGCCTGCCAAAAGTAGTTTACACTTTGGATCTTTTTTCAAATGAGTCTTCTAACAGTCGTAAAGGCCTCGCTTTCATTTACCGGGAAGCAAATTTTTAATGAGATCGGGTTTCAAGTGGGACCGAGAGACCGTATAGGCCTGGTGGGCCCGAACGGATCGGGGAAAACCACTTTGCTCCGGCTCATCATTGGGGAGGTTGCCCTTGACAGCGGAGAAGTCAGGGTAGCAAAAGGGGGGCGGGTCGGATACCTGCCCCAGGATGTCCAGGAAACCTTGTCAGGGCCTCTCTTGCAGTCTGTTATTGAATCTGTTCCCGGCCGGGTACAACTGGAAAATGAGCTTAGAAGGGCAGAAGCATCCCTTAAGGATGTGTCTTCCAAACAGGACCAAACAAGAGCTGCAAAAAAGCTGGCGGAAATCCTTCAGGAGATCAACATGCTTGACCTGGAGTATCCGCGTCATGCGGCGGAAAGGATTCTGTCTGGGCTTGGGTTTGTCACGTCTGATTTTGACAGATCCGTTTCTTCTCTGAGCGGTGGATGGAAAATGAGAGCCGCCCTTGCCAGCCTTCTTTACCAGAGGCCTGATCTTCTCCTCCTGGATGAGCCGACCAATCATCTTGACATTCCTTCCGTGCATTGGCTTGAGCAGTTTCTGCAGGACTTTGACGGCGCCATGATTCTTGTGTCCCATGACAGGGAGTTCCTCAACCGGCAGATACATCGCATTATCAGCCTTGGGCCTGAAGGGATAAGATCTTACAGCGGTGATTATGACTTTTTCGTAAAGGCCAGTGAGGAGGAGCGTAAAACCCTGGAGGCAAATTCCAGAAAGCAGGAGCAAAAAATCAAACAGGCGGAGAAATTTATTGAAAGATTTCGCGCTAAGGCCAGCAAGGCGAGACAGGCACAGAGCAAGATTAAATTGCTCAAAAAAATGGAACTGGTAAAGGGCTACCGCAGAGAGAAGACGACTCATTTTTCTTTCCCCGAGGTTCCCAGGAGTGGAGGAGTTGTCGTATCAATCAAGGGTATGGCAAAGGGGTTTGATGAAAAGCCTTTATATAAAGGCATTAATTTGACCGTGTTGCGGGGAGAAAGGATAGCCATTATAGGGGCGAATGGATGCGGCAAGACAACTTTGCTCAGGATGGTGGCTGGTGAAATAGAACCGGATGAGGGGAAAATATCGCTGGGGCACTCGGTCAGTATGGGCTATTTTGCACAGCATCACTCAGATATGCTTGACCTTCAAAAGACAGTGATCCAGGAAGTGTATAAGGTTGTCCCGGATGAAAGCATCGGTTTTGTAAGAGGGGTCTGTGGGGCCTTCCTTTTCTCAGGGCAGGACGTGGACAAGGCTATAGGTGTCCTTTCCGGGGGTGAAAAAGCCCGTGTCTCGCTTGCAAAGCTTCTTGTCAAGCCTGGAAATTTTATGGTGATGGATGAGCCGACCAATCATCTGGATATTTCATCTTCAGAGGCATTGATCAATGCGCTCTCCAAATACAACGGCACCCTGTTGTTTGTATCGCACAACCAGTCATTTATCAAAAGGCTGGCAACAAAGATCTGGGATATTAGGGGAGGCGAGATAGTAGAGTACCCAGGAAATCTGACAGAATATTTTTGCCATATTGCCATGACGGAAGATGAGTCGGCGAATTTTTCCAGCCGGGAATACACACATGAGGAAATAGGGAAAAACAAGGCGTCAGTCAAAAAGGGACAAGATCGGAAAAAAGAAAAAAGGAAAAAGGCGGAAAAACGGCAACTGATATACAATACCCTGAAACCGCTCCTGACGGAGGTGGAGCGTGTGGAGGGACGAATCGCTGAACTTGAAGTAAGACAGAAAGAGTTGGAGAAATTGCTTGCAGATCCGGATATTTTTAGTGATAAAAACAGAGGCGTCCCGCTCCTTAGCGAATACAAAGCACTCAGGGAAGAGCAAGATGAGTTGCTCCTGAAATGGGAGCAGGGTCAGGACAAACTGGAAATAACAAGAGAAGAGCTGGGGGCGGGTGATAGATGAATGTGAACGGTTATACATCATGAATACGGTTCGAATAGGTTTAGGCTATGACGTGCACAGGCTTGTGAGCGGCCACGCTCTTATTCTGGGGGGGGTAAAGATCCCACATCCTTATGGCCTCCTGGGTCACTCTGATGCGGATGTCATAACACATGCCCTGTGTGATGCGATCCTCGGGGCTGCCGCCCTGGGCGACCTGGGGCGGCATTTTCCGGACAGTGATCCGCGCTATGCCGGAATTTCAAGCATAAAGCTCCTGGAAGAAGTAATCCAAAAAATAGCATCTTCCGGCTGGAAATTAGGAAATGCCGATATCACCCTGGTTGCCCAGGTCCCTAAAATCGCTCCTTTTGTGACTGAGATGGAGAAAAACATCTCTGATGCCTGCAAAGTATTTGTGGATCAGATCAACATCAAGGCCACTACCACCGAAGGGCTTGGATTTATAGGGACCGGTGAGGGTATGGCTGCTTATGCGGTTGTAACAATAGCATCTGGCAAGCGTTTACAGGGCACCGCATCTGCTTTGTTGTCAGGCACTTGAAGTACAGGAGGTACGTCTGCGTACCCTCCGCCTCGCATCTGCAGCACCCTGTAAACGCTTGCCGTTCAGCGGGTTGCAGTAAAACGGGAAACGGTTATGGCATCTGTAAGATCATAGGGCCCGGCCAGTTTGCTTCCGGTCCTGTCGTATAGTTGGGAATCCTTGATTGAGATCTCTCCTGCGGCAAGGGACCTTATGGTCTGGACGATGAGCGGAAGCTCTTTTTTTACTCCCTCATTGCGGATCTTGGCAAAAAGCGGTTGTGATTCTCCAAATGATTCCTTTATCTCTTCAATGCCTGATCTTTGAAGCTCATGCTCAAACTGGTCCCACAGGAGATCCCAGGCACCTCCCTGTATGGAAAAAGAGCAATAGGTGACAGCGGGCCCTTTATCCAGCTCAGGAGTCACAAGGTGCATCATGACTCCTGTTTCGTCGGCTTTCTGATCCAGCAACTGCCAGATCACCTCCTGCCAGGTTCCGGCAGGACCTCCGGGGGCCGCGGGATGGAGGTTGATAATTGAGAGTTTCCGGCAGACCTCCGGGCTGACTACCCACATATAGCCTGCAAGTACCACCACCTGGGCCGGAAAACCTTTGACCTTATTAATAAGGACCTCTTTGTGATAGGCCTGTCTCCATGCCTCNCGATCCTGTTTCCTGAGATCCGGGCGAAAACGCACTGCTGAAAGACTGACCACAGGGATACCANNGTCTGCAGCCATTTTTACCAACCTGTCANTGAACTCGCTTTCGCCGGGTTCCCTTGAAGAAAATACATACGAGATTTCTCCGGGGATGATCCCATTGTTAATGGCGTTGTGAACAGTCTCAAACAGATCAATGGCCGCCTGGTCCCTACCCGTGGTCCACCACCCGAAACTCCACATATTTCCTCCTTTTTCAGGCCTCCAGCCTGTCCAGCCAGCCTCTGCCAAAGGCCGACAGAGAAAAGGCGGCAAGCCGTACACCGGACCTGAGACATTCACGGGCCGGTGCCCCTTGAAGCATGAGGTGCAAAAAACCTGCGTTAAATGCATCGCCCGCACCGGTGTTGTCAACTATTTTTAAGACCTTTTCAGCCGGAATTGTTACAGATACCTCATGACTATAGATGGTCGCGCCCCTTGGACCCTGTTTGCATACTATGGCGGCCCCTCCTGTGTCTTTGAATATGTTCAAGCCCACAGAGGCATTATTATGACCTGTCCGGTTCTCGCTCAGCAGAGGATAAATGGCCTCAAGACCGGGCTCGCCTGCCATTCCTGTCATTATCTTTACTTCCTCTTTTGTGATGAAAAGTATATCCGTCCTTTTAAGAATGTCTGATAGGGCCTCAATGCCCCTTGCTGCGTAAAGCTCACCCGGATCAAAGGAAAGGATCTGCTCCGGCTTAAGGTCATTGGCCAGCTTTTTCTGGGTGGAGATGCCGCGAGACTGAACCAGGGAACTGAAATGGAGTACTTTTGTATTTAACACGCTTTTCAGAATTGCAGAATCCGGAAATTTCACCTCACGGTCATGGGCCGCAACAAACATGGCCCTGTCCCGCTGCGTTTTCTCTATTATAATGATACAGATTGCACTCCTGCCGACCTGCTTCACAAGGGAAGAATCCACACCCTTCATAGAACTCAGTATGAAATTCCCTGCCCGGTCTTCACCTGCCGTACCGATGAATCCGGCCCTGTGACCCAGACGGCTGAGAGCGCATATTGTATTGGCGGAAGAGCCGCCTCCGCTTTTGGCCATGAGGGTCCCTTGGCTATGGAGAAAATCCATGAGGGCTTCTGCTGTTTTGTGATCTCCTGATATCTCATGCCCGGGATAGAGATCAAAGCCTGCTGACCGCACATTCTCAAGGTTATCCACTTCATAGACAAGATCGAGATTGAGTGCCCCTGATCCCAAAAAGTCGATCATGTTGTCAATCATCTCATCTCGTTTTCTGCCGGACCTTGATCATGAACAAGTTCCGGTGCTTGAAGCGTCCTTGACGATCTTTCTACAGGCGACACCGGTGGAATTTCCTTTTTTGATGCAGCGCCAAGTTCCGTAAAGCGGCGGGCTGCTGGAAGTATTCGACTTTCCAAGGAACCTGCTGCCCTGTTATAAGTCTCTACGGCTCGATCCAGTCCCTTACCCACTCCTGAAAAATGGTCGGCAAAGACACTCAGACGTTCATAGAGCTCATTCCCGATCTTGCTTATTGCCTGAGCACTTTCGGCAATTTTCTCCTGTCTCCATCCGTATGCCACGGCACGAAGCAAGGCAATCAATGTGGTCGGTGTCGCAAGAATTACGCAATCTCTTACTCCTTTTTCAATTAACCCCGGGTCCTGTTCCAGGGCCGCACTGAAGAAGTTCTCCCCGGGTAAAAACATTACAACAAACTCAGGAGTCGGCTCAAACTGCTGCCAGTAGGCCTTTGAACTCAATTTTCTCATGTGTTTATGTACCTGACGTACGTGGTCCTTTAGGTGTTCGAGTCTCGACTTATCATCTTTGGCCTCCATGGCCTCCAGGTATGCCTGGAGCGGGGCCTTGGCATCAACCACCACATTTTTCCCGCCCGGCAATCTGACTATCAGGTCAGGCCTGATATGTCCATCATCGGTTGTTACTGTTTTTTGCTCAACAAAATCACAGTGGGGCAACATGCCGGCAATTTCGATAACCCTCTTGAGCTGGATTTCACCCCAACGACCGCGTACCGAGGGAGCACGCAGGGCCTTAACCAGATTTCCTGTCTCTGACTGAAGCTTCTCCTGCGTGGTAATCAGGGACTTTACCTGCTCAGACAGACCGCCATAGGCCTCTTTTCGCGCCCTTTCTATCTCCTGTATCTGGTAGTCAACCTTTGCCAGAGACTCCCTGACGGGTAAAACCAGGTTTTCTACTGCCTTCTGCCGTTGCTTCAGGTCGCCCTGGGCCTCAATCTGGAATTTCTCCAAAGTGGCCTTTGCGAGCTCAAGAAATGACTGGTTATTGCTCTTAAGGGCCTCGGCGGAAAGGGCCTTAAATGCATCAGCCAGGCTTGCCTGGGCACTATTTAACAGATCCAGCTTTTCCTGGATCGATTTTCTTTCATCTGCAATACGGGTCTCTAATTCTGATAATTGCGTCTTAAGTTGGGTGTTTTCTTCCTGAAGCTGGGAAATTCCGGCTTCTTTGGCATTCAACAAATCCTTCAGTTCAGGAACGCGGGAATTCCTCTCCTCGGCGGCTGACCGTCTCTCAGACTCGGCCTGAATTTGATCTCGAAGGTCCCTTGTTTCATTATTTGCCTTTTCAAGGACGACTCCAAGGTCCTGGACCTGCTTGTCTCTTGCAAGGAGCTTTTCATTTAGGGCAACACGCTCAGATTCGCCTTCCAACCTTGATTGTTCCCGAATCTGCATGATTTCGGCACGATGGAAAAGCCAAAAAACTCCAGCCCCTGAAACAATGCCCGCAATGAATATTAAAACCGGAATAATGTTTTCCATACTGCTATCGATTCCAATAAATCCTTATACTTTTTTCTGCATTACCGTATTGAAAATCAAGATCACCACCATAAGCCCTTGAGATGGCATCTCCGATTCGACGGGCCATATGGACTCCTGTTGCGGTTACAAGGGTATGATCTTCTTCATCAACAATGGACATGATCCTTTCCATGGGATGTTCTCCCTTCTCCTGCTTTTCCTCATTGCGGATGAGGTTTAACATCTCTTCGCGGTGCTGTTTGAAGAATGGTCCTTTTATCTCTATATGGCCTGCCGGATAGTTGTCGGCAATGCGCTGGCAGGCCGGACAGATTACCCTGTTGGAATCAACAGGAGGTTTTTTCCAGGACCACCGTCCGTCCAGGAAAAGTGCCTTACATTCAGTGCACATTGTCGGCTCCGGCCATTTACCCGATTCTCTGTAAGTATCATGCTGTTTTTCTTTGACTAACCTGTCCCTTCTATCGTACTGACTTTTGTCCATGATGTATCTCCCATTATCTATCGAGCCTGTTGAAAAATTCAAGATTTCAAAAGATACAGTATGGACAGCTTGAGCCAAGGTCAAGGGCGTTGTAAAATATGGCATATTTTGGAAGTATATTTTTCTTCCAATGCCTTTTGATTATTGGATAACTTTATTGATTCAGGCCCTGGTTTGACCTGCTCAATTCCCTTGACACCCCTGGTAAATCTTGTTATCAACTTCAACGCCTTGAGGACAGATTTTTGTATGATTTTAAAGAACTTTGGGAAGGCGCGTAGCTCAGGGGGAGAGCGCTACCTTGACGCGGTAGAAGTCGGCGGTTCGATCCCGCCCGCGCCTACCATTGCCTGTTTTCTGTCTTTCCCCGAGAATTTTTTTAAAAGGCATCTTTTTTCGCCCATTTCAAAGGGCAAAGATGCCTTTTTCTGCTTTGAACAGAGAGACCAATGACAGAGACTGAAACTGATGTCATCACTGTAGCCTTTAATGGTAAGAACACAGAACAGGTTACGGGCGGAACTCCTGCTTCTGAGTTCCTGGCCGGCGTGCTCAGCAAGAACAGGTCAAAAAAGACAATTCTTGTCCGGATTGACGGGGAATTAAAGGATATTTCCACGCCCCTTACACATGACTGCAGAATAGAGGCTGTGTTGCCCGGTGATGATGATACCCTTGAGGTGTTGAGGCATACTGCCGCACATATTATGGCCCAGGCCGTTAAGGAACTTTTTCAAGACGTACAATTAGCTATAGGTCCGGCAATAGAAAACGGGTTCTACTACGATTTTGATTACCAGAGGCCCTTTACCCCGAAAGACTTGGAAAAAATAGAAGCCGGGATGAAGGAGATCGTAAAGAGGTCTCAAGACATATCAAGAGAAGATATATCCCTGGATGATGCGAAGAAACGATTTGAGAAACTTGGAGAAAAATACAAGCTTGAGATCCTAAATGAACTTGATGATCAGGGGGAAGAAGAGGTCTCAATATACAGTCAGGGAGAATTCGTAGATCTGTGCAGAGGGCCGCATCTCCCTCACACAGGTCACTTGAAAGCCTTTAAGCTCACCGGCCTTGCAGGGGCATACTGGAAGGGGGATGAAATCCGGCCGATGCTCCAGCGCATATACGGCACGGCATTCTTTGATAAAAAATCTCTAAAAGAACACCTGAATCGTCTGGAAGAGGCCAAGAAAAGGGATCACCGGCGTCTGGGCAAGGATCTGGACCTTTTTTCCGTACATGAAGAAATCGGCCCCGGGCTTATCTTATGGCACCCCAAGGGGAGCATTATCCGCAAGATCATTGAGGACTTCTGGCGCGATGAGCACTTCCGGAGGGATTACGACATGCTCTTCACTCCCCATATTGCCCGCAGGGACCTCTGGAAAACCAGCGGCCATTTGGATTTCTACAGTGAGAACATGTATCTCCCCATGGAGATTGACAAGGTCAGCTATCAGTTAAGACCAATGAACTGCCCCTTTCACATAGCGATCTACAATTCCAGGATACGCAGTTACAGGGAACTTCCCATGCGCTGGTGCGAGCTGGGTACGGTTTATCGGTATGAGAGGACAGGCACCTTGCACGGACTAATGAGGGTCAGGGGATTTACCCAGGACGATGGCCATGTCTTTTGCCGGCCGGACCAGCTCACCAAGGAAATTCATGAAATCCTTGACTTGACCCTGTATGTCCTGAGAGTATTCGGCTTTGAGCGATATGAGATCTATCTCTCCACCCGTCCTGACAAGTATGTAGGCTCGGATGAAAATTGGGAGCGTGCAACCGACGCGCTCAGACAGGCACTTGAGACGCAGGGATTGACCTATGAAATAGATCCTGGCGAAGGCGTATTTTATGGCCCCAAGATTGATATCAAGATCAAGGATTGCCTGGATCGTTCATGGCAGTGTTCCACCATCCAGGTTGACTTTAACCTCCCTGAGCGATTTGATGTGCGTTATATAGGGGAAGACAGCCGGCCCCATACGCCGATCATGGTACACAGGGCACTGCTTGGCTCCCTGGAGCGGTTCTTCGGTGTGCTGATTGAACACTATGCAGGGGCTTTTCCTCTCTGGCTGGCCCCTGTCCAGGCCGTTGTTCTGACCGTAACGGACAGACAGGATCAGTGGGCGGGATCAGTTACCAAAAAGCTAAGGGCCGCAGGAGTCAGGACAAAAGCCGACCTCAGAAATGAAAAGCTGGGCAAAAAAATCCGTGAGGCCCAGCTTGACAAAATCCCTTATATGCTGATAGTCGGCGATCAGGAAATAATTGATATGACCGTAAGCCCTCGTACCAGAAAGGGCCAGAAACTGACAGCCATATCTGTTGATGACTTTATTGCCCTGGTGGAAAAAGAGTGCAGGGAAATCTTTAATTGTTAATAAGTTCATAGTATAGGAATTTTCTTTTTTGACACGGATTACACAGATGGTTATGGATTAGGTTTATACTGTGTAATCAGTGAAATCCGTGTCAGAGATTTTTTAAATTCGCCCTAAGGGCGCTAAGTTCAAAACAGGGGGTGTAGTATCGCAAGAGAAATTCCAGTCAATGTAAATTATCGGATCAGGGCCCGGGAAGTACGGCTCGTTGGTGAGGATGGGAAGCAGTTCGGGGTAGTAGCTCTGGATGAAGCCCTGTCCAAAGCGAAAGACGTCGGATTAGACCTTGTGGAGGTGGCACCGAATGCCCAGCCCCCGGTCTGCCGGATTATGGACTACGGGAAGTTCAAGTATGAGCAGAGCAAAAAGGCCCAGGAAGCCCGGAAAAAACAGACCATTATTCAAGTCAAAGAGATCAAAATGCGTCCAAGAACGGACGTGCATGACCTTGATGTAAAAAAGAGGCGAATAAGGCAGTTCATTGGCGCTGGAAACAAAGTAAAGGTTACTGTGAGGTTTCGAGGCCGGGAAAACGCCCATCCAGAATTGGGGTATGCCTTGCTAAAACGAATTGTGGAAGAGATGTCCGAAATCGCCGTCTCTGAGAACGTTCCTGTCAAGCAAGGTCCGTTAATGCACACAATACTTGCTCCTAAAAAGGATTGACCTAAGACCCTGATGGGGTTACTAATTAATGTTTGTGAACTCCTACGGGACGAGTATGGCTTTTGAGCCACCTGCGGTTTTTCAGCAGAATAAAGGATAAATAATTATGCCAAAGATGAAGACCAGACGCGCTGCTGCCAAGCGTTTCAAAAAGACAGGAACCGGGAAGTTCATGTATAGAAAGGCAGGGTCGAACCATATTTTGACCTCCAAGACACGGAAACGCAAAAGGGTCATGAGGAAAGACATAGAGATTTCTGAGACAAGGGTCAAGTCAATTAAACGGATGACGCCTTTTATCTGATTGCGCTTAGTATAGATTTTGACCTAAAAGGAGCTTGAAAGAAAATGCCACGGGTTACAAGGGGCTTTAAGGCCCATCGTCGTCGCAAGAAGATACTCAAGATGGCCAAAGGCTACAGGGGTGCCAGACGTCTCTGTTTCAAACAGGCCAAGGAGACTGTGGAAAAGGGACTCTGCTATGCCTACAGAGACCGCAGGACCAAGAAACGCCTGTTTCGTCGCTTGTGGATAATCCGCATCAACGCGGCCTGCAGGCTGAATGGCATGTCCTATAGCCGTTTCATTGAAGGTATAACCAAGGCAGGGGTTGCTGTGGACCGAAAGATGCTTGCCGATATCGCAGTGACAGACTCCAGTGCCTTTTCCTCCCTTGTAGAAACTGCAAAGAGCGCCTGCTAAAGAACCGATATATGCAGGAGCGCCTAGAGGAAATCAGGACTCAGGCCCTTGAGTCCATAGAATCAGCATCCAGCGAGGAAGATCTTGAAAATATAAGAGTCAGGGTCCTTGGCCGTAAAGGGGAGCTGACCATGGTCTTAAAGGCTATAGGGAAGCTTTCTGCTGAGGAACGCCCAAAGATCGGGCAACTGGCCAACAAGCTCAAGAAGGAGATAGAGGCGTCCATCAATGCCCGAAAGGAGGCGTTAAAGGGCGTTTATGTCCGCACCTTTATTCCAGGACTGGACCCCACACTTCCCGGAAGGCAGAGACGGCTTGGCAGATTGCACCCCATCACCCAGGTGATGGATGAGATCTGTTCTGTATTTGAGAGGATGGGCTTTACCGTGGCCCGGGGTCCTGAAGTAGAACTTGACTTTTACAACTTTGAGGCCCTGAATATTCCTCCTGACCACCCTGCCAGGGATATGCAGGATACGTTTTATATTGATGACAAAGTCCTGCTCCGAACTCACACTTCCCCGGTACAGATACGCGCCATGGAAAGGCACAGGCCGCCAATGCGCTTAATTGCACCAGGCAAGGTGTACAGGTGCGACTCAGATATAACTCATACCCCGATGTTCCATCAGGTGGAAGGGCTTATGGTGGATAGGGATGTCTCCTTTGCAGGTCTCAAGGGAGTATTGACCGCCTTTGTCCAACAGATATTTGATTCGGATACCTTGGTACGCTTCAGACCGAGCTTCTTTCCGTTTACAGAACCCAGTGCGGAAATAGACATTCAGTGCGTCATGTGCAGAGGCAAGGGCTGCAGGATATGTTCCCAGACCGGCTGGCTGGAGGTACTGGGAGCCGGCATGGTACATCCCGAGGTGTTCAGGCACGTGGGCTACGATACTGAAGAGTTCAGCGGCTTTGCATTCGGCCTTGGAGTAGAACGAATCGCAATGCTCAGATTCGGTATTGACGACATCCGCCTTTTTTATGATAACGACCTGCGTTTCCTTCATCAGTTTTGAACAATAAAGTGATCTCATGCTAATCCTGACCTCCTGGCTCAAAGAATTTGTACATTTTACAGTGCCTGTAGAGACCCTGGCAGAAGATCTCACCATGGCCGGTCTTGAAGTAGAGGAGATAGAGCCTGCCTACAAAGGTCTTGCCCCGGTCGTAGTATGCTCGGTTGAGGAGATCGTCCCCCACCCTCATGCGTCTCATTTGCAGGTCTGCACGGTAGCCGCAGGCGAACAGAAATTTGACGTGGCCTGCGGGGCCCCTAATGTAGAGAAGGGGCGGTTGGCAGCTCTGGCAAGGCCCGGGACCGTGTTGTCCGACGGTACGACCGTGAAGTCTTCTGACATCTATGGAATACGCTCTGAAGGAATGCTGTGTTCAGAGGCTGAACTTGGTATCGGCGATGATGAAACAGGAATCCTCGTACTGGAACATGCCCCTGGATGCGAGCCTGGAAAGTCCCTTGTGGGTGTTCTGGGCCTGAGTGACTGGGTCCTGGATATTGCCGTTACGCCAAACCGTCCTGACTGTCTCAGCGTCCAGGGAGTCGCCAGGGAAGTATCCGCCATATATGGCATCCCCCTGACAATACCTCAATCACCAAATTCCCAAATTCCCAAATTCCCAAATCACCAAATCCCCATTTCCATAGAAGCCCCTGACCTGTGCGGCAGATATACGGCTGCCGTAATGGAAGAGATCAAGATCGGTCCTTCCCCTCACTGGATGGCTATGAGATTACAGGCCAGTGGAATCAGGCCGATAAACAATGTAGTGGATGTGACAAACTACGTACTGATCGAACGTGGACAACCGCTCCATGCCTTTGATCTGGATATGCTCGCAGGACCGGCTATTAAAGTCAGGACAGCAAGGCCCGGAGAAAAGATAAAGACCATTGACGGAAAGCACAGAGAAATCCGGCCGGATATGCTGGTCATTGCAGATGCGGAGAGGCCGGTGGCAGTAGCCGGTGTCATGGGCGGGGCTGAAACCGAGGTCAATGATAACACAAAGCGTATACTCCTTGAAAGCGCCTGGTTTGCTCCAACGCAGGTAAGAAGGACATCCAAGGCCCTTAAAACGATTACAGAGTCCTCATACCGGTTTGAGCGGGGTGTTGACCCGGAAGGAGTAATAAGTGCACTTTACAGGACAGTGGAGCTTATTAGTCAGGTAACCGGCGGCTGTCTGGTTCAAGAGATTAAGGATGTTTATCCAAGACCCTGTAAACCCGGATATCTGTCTCTTCGTCCTGAAAGGGCCAACAAATTACTCGGCACAGGGCTTGAGCCCGGACAGATAGCCCAATTCCTGGAAAGGATTGGTATTGAGCTTACACATATAGGGGATGAAAAGATTAGTGGGGTGGTGCCTACATACCGTCTTGATCTGAAAGAAGAAGTAGATCTGGTAGAAGAGATAGCCCGGCTCCACGGCTTTCCCAATATACCGACTTTGGCGCCAAGGGCCGGGATTGCCACCAGGGCCCCTGAACCGTCTCAAGGGCTTGTTGACAGGATGAGAAATATTCTTTCATCTCAGGGCATGACCGAGGTGATCTCATATAGTTTTATGTCACCAGAGGAAATAGAGGTCCTGGGTCTGGACAAAAATGATCCAAGGATGCAGATGGTAAGTGTGCAGAACCCCTTGAGCGATGATCAGTCAGTAATGAGGACCAGTATCATCCCCTCGCTGATGGGAGCAGTAGCCAGAAACCAGGCGAGGCGGAACATGGACCTTGGACTTTTTGAGATTGGCACTGTATTCTATTCAAGGGGAACAGGTAAACTTCCCCTTGAAGAACAGAGGATAGTTGCCCTGTGCACAGGGGCGCGCTATCCTGAATCATGGTCATGGCCGAGGGAGCAGGTAGATTTTTTTGATTTAAAAGGAGTGCTGCAAGGGTTGCTCCAGGCCCTTGGGATCTCCGGGTGGAAAACCGTGCTTGAGACACCGGATAGTCCTTTTTACGTGCCAGGCGCCTCTGCCGGCATAGTATGGGGGGGAAATTCCGTCCTGGGCAGCTTTGGGCAAATCGATCCGAATGTTGTGGAATTCTGGGATATAGACGGGCCGGTATTTGTCTTTGAACTCTCTTTTAATGCCTTGGAAACAGCCGCGTCCCAGCAGCTTAAATTTACTCCTCTTGCCAGGTATCCTGCTGTGGAGAGGGATATTGCAGTAATTGTCCCGGACAGGCTTTCGGCCCAAGATCTCCTGGAATATATTTCCGGACAGGCCCCGGATTTTCTTGAAGAAGTGCGAATCTTTGATATTTACAGGGGAAAACCTGTTCCGGAAGGCTCAAAGAGCATAGGCCTGCGCTTTACATACAGGGCTTTGGATCATACACTCTCAGACCATGAGGTCTCAGAAGTCCATGATCCAATGGTCCGCTCTGTTCTTCAATCCTATAAGGCAAAGCTGAGGAACTGATGGGGGCCTTGACCAAGCGAAAAATCGCAGAGACAGTAAGCAACGAACTTGGCTATTCCATGCGTGTCAGCCTGCAACTGGTCAATGAGATTTTCAGCCAGATCAAGGCATCACTGATCAATGGCGATCAAGTGAAGATTGTGAGGTTTGGTACCCTGCGCAGTGTGCAAAAGTCAGCACGTAGAGGGACCAGCCCTGTTAATGGGGAGCCGATTGTTATTCCCGCCCAGCGTACAGTGGCTTTCCGCCCCAGCCGGTTACTTAAGAGGATCGTAAATGCCAGGACAGGGGAAGAAATACTACCGGATAGGTGAGGTGAGTGAGCTGATCGGGGTTGAACCTCATGTGCTTCGCTACTGGGAAGGCGAATTTCGGCAAATCCGTACCCACAGGGTTGCAAAACAACGTCTTTACAGGATTGAAGATATAGATTTTATAAGGCGTATAAAAACTCTCCTTTACGATGAAGGATTTACTATAGCCGGTGCCAGGAGGCGGATCGTAGAAGAACAAAAGATGAAGGATACTGGAGACAGGACCAATAAGTTGCTCAAGGAAATTCGGCATGAACTAATTGCCATCAGAGAGATGATCGGTCCAAATAATGGATGACAGTCAGTATCAAAAACTTAAACGCCTCAGACAGCGAATTGATAAAACAGACGTTGAGCTTGTACGCCTGCTCCAGGAACGCCTGGAGGTGGCGGAGGAAATCGGCCGGACTAAGGCGGAATCCTCCCAGGAGCCCCTTGATCTCTCCCGCGAACGGGAAGTCATTCAGCACATTCTGAAGCAAAATGCCAAAAAATTTCCCCCTGAAGGCCTAAGGATCATATTCGGGGAGATCATATCTGCCTGCAGAAACGCCCAGCGTCCGGCCAGGCTGGGATATCTCGGCCCTGAGACAACCTTTACCCACATGGCAGCAGCCCGGTTCTTCGGCCATGCCCCTGAGTTTGTTCCCCTGGGTAACATTACCGAGGTATTTGAAGAAGTAGAACGTAGACGTACAGACTATGGGGTGGTGCCGGCAGAAAATTCAGTGGAGGGGACTGTAGCCCTGACCCTGGACGGGCTCTGCGATTTTAAGGTCAAGGTATGCGGGGAGGTTTATTTGCCTATCTCTCATGACCTCATCAGTCAGAGCGGCAGGATAGACAAAATCCGCCGCGTACTTTCTCATCCTCATGCCCTGGCCCAGTGTAGGGGATGGCTGCAACGTAATATGCGGGCAGTGCCGACAGAAGAGGTGGTCAGCACCGCCCAGGCAGCCCGGTGGGCAGCAGTTGATTCTTCCGTGGCGGCCATTGCCAGTCCCTTGGCAGCCCGCACATACAACCTTCAGACAGTTGCCAGGCACATCGAGGACTTTGCAGGAAACACCACCCGGTTCCTGGTTCTCGGCAATGAGTGTCCCAAGCCAAGCGGGAAAGACAAGACCTCCTTGCTATTAAGCCTTGAGGACCGCCCGGGCTCGTTGTTCAAATTACTTGAGCCCCTGGCAAAACTTGGAATAAACCTTACCAAAATACAGTCCAGGCCGGTAAAAAACGAGCCCTGGAGATACCTGTTCTATGTAGATATTGCAGGCCACATAGAAGACCCGACCGTACGGGATGGAATCAAGGCCATCAGAAAAGGCTGCACCTTTCTGGAATGGTTGGGCTCATATCCCATGGGAGAAATGGCGGAATCAGCCGCAAAATCCTCGTCTTAAATCAAGAACCGCTATCTCCTATATTCCCCATATCCTTGCTGCAGGACTTTCTCTTATTTAACCTTTTGTCTCCATGTGCCGATACCCTTTTTAAATAAGGGGATTGAGGGATTCACAATTCCTCAATTATCAGTATCCAAAATATCTTTTCAAGAAGGAAGTCATGAAAAAATTAAAAAAATGCTTTGTTGGCGTGCTGGTCTGCTTAATGATGGGTTTATGGGCTTTATGTGGTGCTGTAAATGCGGCTGGGACCTATACCATGGCCATTATGCCGGGCCACATGGCCCCTGTTACCACTTACAGCGCTTTTATTCCCCTGGTAAATGAGATAGAACAGAAGGCCGGCATCAAACTGAAGGTGGTTGTGCCTGAAGATCCTGATGCCTTGATGGATTTGGCAAGGAAGGGACAGGTCGATTTTATCTATGCAGACACACCTGTCTATCTGTCAATTGAGGAATATATTAACAAGGATTATCTGCTTATATCCCTGACCCCTGATATGCATCGCACTCACCAGGCAGCGATAATCGTCAAGAAAGACAGCAAGGTAAATAGCCTGGACGACCTTAAGGGAAAGACATTCCTCTAAAAATGTAAACTACTTTGGGCTTGATATGAAGGATGCCGATTATTTGAAGTAAATCCCGGCCTATCAATAGTTTCACCGCAGAAAACGCTGAGAGCGCAGAGAAAAAATATGATCTCTGCGGTGAACAAACAGGTCTCATGCTACACGTTAAACCCTGAGCGCCTTTAAATATGAAACTTGGCCACAAGATCATAGCCGTCTTCTTGCTGATATTTTTTTTCGCCGTTGCATCGGACATAGTCCATATCTTGAGGATAGATTACCGGGACATGATGGATATGCTTGTTAAGAGAGCCGGCATTACTGCGGAAAAAATAGGCCATCGGGCCATGGTCCTGGTTATAGGCTTCGAGATGGAGAAACTGGCATCTTTGGTTAATGCCGATAAGGATGCGGATGAAAACATAGATTACATAACCGTAGTCGATGATCAGGGAAGATGTCTGGCTACGACTGAGAGCGAAATAAGTCATACGGAATTTGATGCAGGCGCCCTGGCAGTGTCTGAAAAGGAGATCAGAAAACACCCGTTAAGAGATGATATCTTTGAAATCACCGTGCCTGTATTTTTCAGTGGAAGAAAACTGTGTGTGGTCCGCCTGGGTATAACTGATCAACCGCTAAAGGATACGTTATATAAAAATCTAAAAGAGAATCTTTTAACAACAGTACCGATCTATCTGGCAGGGATATTATTATGTTTCCTCTTAATCCGTTTCTATATACACCAGCCCATAGAAAAACTTGCCCGGGCCTCAAAGGAGTTTGCCGCTGGCAATTATACCTACGGAGCAGATGTCCGGAGCCATGACGAGCTTGGCGATCTGGCCAGGACGTTCAATCACATGGGAGAGGAAATATTTAACGCTACAGGACACCTTGAAGATGCGGTTAGGGCACGCACCAGAAAGCTCAGAGAGGCAGGCGGGGAGCTGGAGCAGGAGGTCCGGGAGCACAAGCAGGTCAGCGAAAAGCTGGCGAAAATCAATCAGGAGTTAAAACAGGCCGTTAAATACGCAAACCAGATGGCACTCAGGGCCGATTTTGCCAGCCATGCAAAGAGCGAGTTTCTGGCCGGCATGAGTCATGAGATCAGGACACCGATGAATGCCATTGTGGGTTTGGGCGAGCTTTTGGCCGACACAGAACTTGACGATGAACAAAGAGACTATGTGGAAATAATAAAGATCTCAACTGATAACCTGCTGGGGATAATAAATAATATCTTAGATATCTCTAAGATTGAGGCAGGACACCTTGAGCTTGAAGATAAAGAATTTGATTTGAGGGAGCTTGTGGAAACAACAGGCCTTTCCCTGGCAACAAGGGTGCATGAAAAAGGCATTGAACTGCTGTGTTACCTGAGATCTGATGTGCCGGCATATATCATGGGTGACCCTGTGAGACTGCGCCAAATCCTGGTCAATCTTGTCGGCAACGCCGCAAAATTTACAGAACAGGGCGAGATTGTCATAAAGGTGGAAGTAGCTGAAAGAAAAAATGATGATGTGATTTTACACTTTAGTGTATCTGATACAGGGATCGGCATTGCAAAAGAAAAGCAGGAGAGAGTATTCGAGGTTTTTTCGCAGGCAGATAGTTCTACTACCCGAAAACATGGAGGAACAGGGCTTGGGCTCAGCATTTCAAAGCAACTGGCTGAAAAGATGGGAGGTAAGATCTGGGTGGAAAGTGAAAAGGGAAGGGGCAGCACTTTCCATTTCACCATTCGCTCCCATGTAGTGGAAAAACCGGAAATAAAAGAAGAGACTGCTCCACGGGAAATCAGGCATCTCAGGGTATTAATCGTAGATGATAACCTTACAAATCGTCAGGTTCTGCGGGAAATAGTGTCTGCATGGGGGTTTTTACCTTCAGAGGCGGCAGACGGCTCCTCTGCTCTAAAGGAACTGGAAAGGGCAAAGGAAAAAGACAATCCATATCAGTTGATTCTCCTGGATAAAATAATGCCTGATCTGGATGGATTCGAAGTGACGGAAAAGATACGGCAGACAAAGGAATATTCCAATATACCTGTTATCCTTTTGAGTTCAAGCGAAGAGAAAGGTGATAGAAAGAGGGCGAAAGAACTCGGGATTTCAAATGTATTGCTAAAACCCATTAAACGATCCAAGCTCTATGATAGTTTTATAAAGGCATTGATGAGTCAAAGAAGGAAGGATGAGACGCAGGAAGGACCGAAGGCAGAATCCAGATTGAAGGGAAAATCATTAAAGATCCTTTTGGCAGAAGACAATTTAGTCAATCAGAAACTGGCAAAGAAACTTCTGGAAAAACAGGGTTGGCAGGTAACCGTGGCCAATAATGGTGTTGAGGCCACTGAATGGGTGGGAAAAGATGGGTTTGACCTGGTGCTTATGGATGTTCAGATGCCGGAGATGGATGGGCTGGAGGCGACGAAACGCATAAGGGAACAGGAAAAACAGACAAAAAGACACATCCCCATTATTGCCCTTACTGCCCACGCCTTTGAAGAAGACAGGAGAGAGTGCCTTGAGATAGGGATGGATGCCTATACTACAAAACCGATCAAGGTACAGGAGCTCTTGAGTATGATAGAGCAATTTGTCTAAAAAGAACCGGTAATCCAGGGAAGGAAATATGGAACAAGAAAAAACAAAGCCGGTATTCGACCAAGAAGCGGCACTTGAAAGGGTTGGCGGGGATATGGAATTCCTGAAGGAGTTGATAGAGCTGTTTAAGTCCGATTATCCCGCAAAATTGGCACAACTTTCAAAAGGACTAAGGGAAAAGGATTTTAAGACCATCAGTGAGACCGGTCACAGCTTGAAAAGTGCATCTGGCAATCTCAGTTTGACCCGTGTCTATGATCTCTCGTTTAAGATAGAAGGCATGGGAAGGAAAGGTAAAATCCAGGGCATAGAAAAGGCTTATAATGAACTGGAAGAAGAATTGGGGAAGATAAAGAACCTGTTTTAAAATCAAATCAGGTAAAGAGAATGAAAGTCCTTATTGCAGAAGATGAAAATATCTCACGCATGGTTTTAGCAAAGGCATTGGCGAATCATGGGTATGAAGTACTGCAAGCACATGATGGCCAGGAGGCATGGGATATTTTTCAGAAAGAAAAGAAAGATATCTATGTTGCTATCCTTGACTGGCAAATGCCTGAAATGGACGGGCTGGAACTATGTCAAAAAATAAAAGATGCCTCTCTTTCTCATTATGTTTATGTGATATTTCTGACCGGGAAAAAAGACATTGATAGCATTGTTGAAGGCCTTGAAACAGGTGCGGATGATTATCTGCCAAAACCGTTTGACAGGAGGGAACTGCTCTCCCGCCTGAAGGTGGGTCTGAGGCTTATTGAATTCGAAAAGGCGTTAAGGGAGGCAAATGAGAAGCTTCATACCTTGGCTATTACGGATGGTCTTACCGGAATTTCTAACAGAAGGGGCATTTTAGAACGCTTGAGGAGTGAAATTTCCCGCGCAGGCCGTGAAAATTCCACTTTTTGTTTGATTATGCTGGATATTGACCATTTTAAAAAGGTTAATGACACTTATGGGCATAGTGCGGGTGATGAAGTCCTGGTTGAGGTTGTGAACAGGATAAAGTCCGCACTGAGGCCTTATGATGTTATTGGCAGGTATGGAGGGGAGGAGTTTGTAGTCGGTATTTCCAAAGCCGGCTCAAAAATCAGTAGGGTAATTGCGGAAAGGTTTCGCACATGCATCTGTGAAAGGCCTTTTCAAATTGAGGGCGGGAAAATAGATGTGAGCATAAGCTCAGGCGTAGTAGATTTTATGCCATCAAGAGATAACGACATAAATGATCTCTTGGAAGCCATGATAAAAGCAGCGGACATCGCCCTTTATAAGGCAAAGGAAGCAGGTAGAAATAGGGTGGCTTATATTTCTATTGTTTAAGTCTCTGTTAATCCAGTTATTTCATGGTTCATCACACTGCAAAAACCCTGAAAGAGGCATTTGCGCTCTTCTTAACCCTGCGACTTTATGTAGTTTTTAGAGTGTCCAAAAACTTTTTTACCCCAAAGATTTACGAAAAAATAGGGCTTTCGG